>Ga0207687_10001104_pt1 | contig 18325 bp, 17 predicted proteins | sample KBSM54metaG_FD_184399 | JGI IMG/M metagenome (GOLD analysis project Ga0207687, IMG submission 184399) | Miscanthus rhizosphere microbial communities from Kellogg Biological Station, Michigan, USA - KBS M5-4 metaG (SPAdes) (version 2) | ecosystem: Host-associated > Plants > Roots > Rhizosphere >...
GGCGGGCGGGCGGCCGGCGGGTTGCGGCGGGCGGTTGCGGCGGCGGTTGCGGTGGGCCGCCCAGTGCGGTCCTCACGGGCGGCCGGTAACCTTCGCGGTCGTGCGTGAGAAGCCGCTCGTACACCTGGTGATCCCCCGGTGGGGCGGCACCGGGTTGCACCAGACGTTCGGCCACCGCATGCCCCCGATGGCGCTCCTCGTCCTCGCCGCCCATGCCCGGCGGGCCGGATGGGACGCCAAGGTCGTCGACCAGAACTACGAGTCCCTCCCCCAGGAGCTTCCCGACCTCGCCTGCCTCACCGTGTGGACGATGATGGCGCCCCAGGCCTACCGCATCGCCGACGACTACCGGGCGAAGGGGGTGAAGGTCGTGCTCGGCGGCGTCCACCCCAGCCTGCTCCCCACCGAGGCCCTCCGCCACGCCGACAGCGTGGTGTCCGGCGAGGCCGACACCGTGTTCGCCACCGTCCTCGCCGACGCCGCCGCCAACACCCTCCGACCTCTGTACCAGGGCAGCTTCCAGGCGATGGACGACGTCCCCATGAACCACGAGTGGGCCGACATCATCAAGTCCTTCCCCATCACCAGGTACGCGCCGCTCAACACGCTCCAGACGACACGGGGCTGCCGGTTCAACTGCGACTTCTGCTCCGTCATCCGCATCAACGGCCGGGGATCCCGCCACAGCCCCACCGACCGGGTCATCGAGGAGATCAAGGTCCTCAAGCGGGTCGGCCAGCACGTGGGCGACTGGGCCTACGTCTTCTTCCTCGATGACGACCTGGCCGCCGACCTCGACTTCTGCGGCGAGCTGTCGGAGGCCATCCTCAGCTCCGGGGTCAAGGTCAGGTGGGGCGCCCAGGCCAGCATCGGCCTGGCCCGCAACCCAAAGCTCCTCGCCCTCGCCACCCGCAGCGGCCTGCGAACCATGTTCGTCGGCTTCGAGGGGATCGACCGGGAGAGCCTGCTCGAAGCCAACAAGAAGAACCGACCGTCGGAGTACGGCGAGCTCGTCGCCCGCGTCCACCAGGCCGGCGCCGGCATCGAGGGCGGGTTCATCTTCGGCTTCGACAGCCAGGGGCCCGACTGCTTCGAGGAGACGGCCACGTTCGTCGACAACATCGGCGTCGACGTGGCTCACTTCTCGATCCTCACGCCCTATCCGGGCACCGCCACCTACGCCCGCATGCTCCGCGACGGGCGCATCACCAGCTTCGACTGGAAGCGCTACAACATGTACTCCTGCGTCTTCGAGCCGGCCCGGATGACGGCCACCCAGCTCGAACAGGGGCTCGCCACCGCCTACCGCGCCTTCTACTCCCGCAAACGCCGCCTGGGCCGGTTCAAGCGCTTCGCCAAGGGACGGGAGAAGGCCTTCCACCTGGCCCTTTCCGCGGCCAACCACAACTACGCCACCCGCTACAAGGACCCCCACTGCTCCCCCGACGCCGGCTACGAGGCCGATCCCGACGACATCAAGGGCCTCCTCGCGGCCAGCAGCGCCCCCGCCCAGGAGGCGCTGGCGGTGGCCTTCGCGTCGGCCGTCGCCCTCACGACCAAGAAGTAGCGTCGGAGAACCGCCCCGCCGAGCGACAGTAGGGATGTGGGGACAGAGGAGACGGCCGACGACGCGGGTGCGGCCCTCCTCGACCTCTACGACGACGCCCTGCCCCACGTCTACGGCTACCTGCTCAGCCGGTGCGGCGGCCAGGTGGCGGTGGCCCAGGACCTGACCACCCAGACGTTCCTGGCCGCCGTGCAGACGGTGCGGCGGGGCGACCGGCTCCGCCTCTCGAAGCCGTGGCTCATGACGGTCGCCCGCAACAAGCTCGTCGACCACTGGCGCCGCCAGGCGCGGGAGGAACGGGGCCTGCGCACGGTGGCGGCCGGCGAGGCGAGCGTCCACGACCCGTGGGACGCCGAGCTCGACCTGCTCCGGGCCCACGCCGTGCTCGACAAGCTGTCCGCCCACCACCGGATGGTCCTCACCCTCCGCTACCTCGACGACCTGCCCGTGCCCGAGGTGGCGGTCCTCATCGGCCGCACCCTCCACGCCACCGAAGCCCTGCTCGTGCGGGCCCGGGCCGCCTTCCGCCGGGCCTACACCGACGACGAGGCGCCTCATGCCTGACCCGTTCGAGTCCCTGCGCACCGCGGTCGTGCCCACCCGTCCCGACCCCGCCTTCGAGGCCCGCCTGCGGGCCCGCCTGGAAGACGCCCTCACCCTCCCCGAAGGAGTCGACGTGACCGTCACCACCCTGGACACGCCCAGCCCCGCGGCCACCCCGGCCACGGCCCCCATGGCCCTCACCCCCTACCTGGCGGTGGCCGACGCCCGCCGGGCGATCGACTGGTACGCCGACGCCTTCGGCGCCCGGCTCCGGGCGGAGCCCATCGTCATGCCCGACGGCCGCATCGGGCACGCCGAGCTCGACTTCGGCGGCTCGCTCGTGATGCTGGCCGACGAGCATCCCGAGATCGGCCACACCGCGCCCCGACCGGGGGCGGGCACGCCGGTCACCCTCCACCTGGAGACCGCCGCCATCGACGCCCTCGTGGCCCGGGCGGTCGACGAGGGGGCCACGCTCGACCGACCCCCGGAGGACCACCCCTACGGCCGCAACGCGGTGGTGGTCGACCCGTTCGGGCACCGGTGGCTGCTGTCGCAGGCGGCGTCCGCGTCGCCTCGCACCGGCCACGGCGACGTCGGGTACGTCTCGTTCCAGGTCCCCGACCTCGACCGGGCCCAGGCGTTCTACGGCGCCGTCCTGGGGTGGACGTTCGCCCCCGCCGAGCGGCCGGACGCCCGCCGGGTCGTCGGCTCCAACCCCCTCACGTCGCTCTGGGGCGGCCAGGAGCGGGGCAACCTCGTGCTCTGCTGGCAGGTGGACGACGTCGCCGCCGCGGCCGACACGGTCCGCGACCTGGGCGGCACCGCCACCGACCCGGTCGAGATGCCCTACGGGACCACGTCCGACTGCGCCGACGACCAGGGCATGGTGTTCTACCTGTGGCAGCCGCCGGCGGGCGGCGCGGCGGGCGGCGCGCCGACCCCGACCCCGGCCCCGGGCGACCTCGCCTACCTGTCGCTCCACGTCGTCGACTCGGCCCGCTTCCGGTCGTTCTTCGGCGAGCTCCTGGGCTGGACGTTCACCCCGGGACGGGTCGACGACGGGTGGAACGTCGAGGCGACGGCGCCCATGACCGGCCTCGCCGGCGGCGCCCCCAGGGCTTCGGCCGTGCCCATGTACCGGGTGGACGACGTCGAGGGCGCGGTCGCCCGGGTGCGGGCCGCGGGCGGCACCGCCACCGCGGTCGTGGCCATGCCCTACGGCCTCACCTCCGACTGCACCGACGACCAGGGGACGCCCTTCTACCTCGGCCAGCTCTGACGCCCCGCCGTCGGTACCCTCGGCGCGGTGGGACTGACGGCGCTCGGCGGGGGCGCGCTGGCCCTGGCCGTGGCCGGGGCGGTGGCGTCGGCCGCGGTGTCGTGGGACGGCCAGCGCCGGGGACGGCCGGCGGCGGTGGCCTGGGGCCGACGGGGGCTGGCGGCCGTGTTCCTCCTGGCCACGGTGGCGCTGGTGGCCCTGGCCTGGGCCCTCGTGGGCCAGGACTACTCGCTCGTCTACGTGGCCGACCACGCCAGCCGGGACACCACCTGGCCCTACCGGCTGGCCGGCCTGTGGGGCGGGATGTCGGGTTCGTTGCTGCTCTGGACGTGGATGCTGGCGGGCTGGGCCCTGCTCGCGTCGAGGACGATGCGGCGGCGGCTGCCGGCGCTCGCCGGTGCCACCCAGGCGGTGCTGGCGGTGGAGGCGTCGGTGTTCCTCGGCCTCCTGGTGACGGTCTCCAGGCCCTTCGCCACCCTGGCCGTGCCCGCCATCGACGGCGGCGGGCTGACGCCGATCCTCCGCCACCCGGCGATGCTCTACCACCCGCCCCTGCTGTACAGCGGCTACGTCGGACTGGCCGTCCCCGCGGCGGTCGCGGTCGCCGCCCTCGCCATCCGGGCCGCGGGGGACTGGCTGGCCGTGGCCCGCCGGTTCATGCTGGCCAGCGTCACCCTGCTGGCCGTCGGCATGGCCACGGGCGCCCACTGGGCCTACGTCGAACTGGGCTGGGGCGGCTACTGGGCGTGGGACCCGGTGGAGAACGGCGCCCTGCTGCCGTGGCTGGCCGGGATCGCCTTCGTCCACTCGGCCGTGGTCGGGGGGCGGCGCCCGGCAGACCCGTCGCCGTCCGCCGCCGGCGCCAACGGGACCCACGGGCTGGCCTTCCTCGCCTTCGGGCTGTCGTTGCTGGGCGCCTTCCTCACCCGCTCCGGGGTGACGGCGTCGGTGCACACCTTCGCCGAGGCCCGGGCCGTGGGCCGCGTGCTCCTGGCCACCCTGGCCGTGACCGCGGTGGCGCTGGCGTTTCTCGGTCTCCGGCGCCGCTCCCGCGCCCCCCGGGCGACGGTGGCGGCGCTGACCCAGGCCGGGGCGGTGCGGGTCAACAACGCCCTGCTCCTGGCCACGATCGTCGCCGTCGGCTACGGACTCCTGTACCCGGTGCTGGCGGGGGACGACCTGGTCGTCACCGGCCGTTACTTCGCCCTCGTGACCGCGCCCCTCGCCCTGGGCGTGCTCGCCGCCATCGGCGTCGGTCCCCGCCTCGGTGGTCGTCCCCGGTCGAAGGCGGAGCTGCGGGCCGTCCTGGGCCCGGCCCGGTGGGGGATCGTGGCCCTGGTGGCCGCGGCCGTGGTGCTCCACGACCGCCGCCCCCTGCCCCTGGCCATGATCGGCCTGGCCGGGGCCGCCGCCGCCCTCACCGTCGCCGAGTGGCGCACCCGCCGGCGGGTGCGCCACTCGGGCCGCGCCGGCCCGGCCCCGGGGACGGCCGGCCTCCTCGCCCACCTGGGCGTGGCCGTCCTCCTGGCCGGGGTGGCCGGCACCGCCACCGGCACCCATCGCACGGCCAGCCTCGTCCCCGGCCAGTCGATCGCCGTCCGGGACTACACCCTCCGCCTCGACGGGGTCGTCCCTGTCCCCGCCCCCGACGGCGGGCGGGCGGCCCGGGCCGACCTCACCGTCGAGCGCAAGGGCCGGCGCCTCGCCACCCTCCGCCCGGTGGCCCTGGTGGCCCGGTCGGGGGCCCGGGTGTCGGCGACGGCCCTCCGCTCCACGCCCCGGGAGGATCTCCAGGTCGCCCTGCGCACGGTGTCGGGCGGCGGCGGGGCGGTGGTCGTCGAGGTCATCGTCGTCCCGATGGCCCAGTGGGTGTGGTGGGGCGCCGTCCTCATGGCCGCCGGCCTCGCCGCCACCGCCACCACTTCCGCCACAGCCCGCCGCCGCCGTGTCACGCCGGACCGGGCGGAGTCGCGGGCCGGCCCGTGAGCGTGGCGCCGTCCGTGCCTACCATGGCGACCGTGCCGGACTGGGCGGTCATCTCGTCCATGGCGACCGCCGGGGGCACGTTGGTGCTGGCCGTCGCCACCTTCTCCTCGGTCCGGTCCGGCACCCGGGCCGCCCGCATCGCCGAGGAGGCGCTGCTGGTCGGGCTGCGGCCCCTGCTCTTCCCGTCCCGCCCGACCGACATCGCCCAACGCATCATGTGGGGCGACCACCACTGGGCGACGCTCGGCGGGGGCGAGGCGGTCATGGAGGTGGTCGACGGCGTCGTCTACATGGCCATGTCGTTGCGGAACGTGGGGTCGGGGATCGCGGTCCTCCGGGGATGGCGGATCGGGCTGGCAGACGCCGCGGTGAGCCCGACGGCGTCGGTGGAGGAGCGGATGGCGACGGTCGTGCGACCGGATCCGGCCGACTTCCGCCTCCAGGGCCGCGACCTCTACGTGCCCGCGGGTGACGTGAACTTCTGGCAGGCGGCCATCCGGGAGGCCGACCACCCCTTGCGGGACCCGGTGATGGCGGCGATCGAGTCCGGCGATCTGATGATCGTCGACCTGCTGTACGGCGACCACGAGGGCGGTCAGCGCACGATCAGCCGCTTCTCGGTGGTCCGCGGCGCCGACCCCGAGGCCCCCTGGGTGAGCTCGGTCGTCCGCCACTGGAACCTCGACCGCCAGGACCCCCGTTGACCCGTCACGGCCCGTAGGGCGGCAGCCTCCACCTCCACCGGAGATAGTTGAGGACGGCGACCGTCAGCATGGCGACGACGATCACCGCGACCGCGCCCGCCCGCCGGAGGCGGCCGGCGTCCCGGAACCACTGCCAGTCCTGGCGGGACCGCTCCTCGGCCGCGGCCACCCGGCCATGCGCCTCGGCCCGGCGGAAGAGCGCCAACCAGGCCACGGCCACCACCGGGACGAGGGCCAGCACGATCACCGCCGCCAGCCACAGCCGTCCGACGAGCAGCACGACGCCGGCCGCCGCCACCATGAGCGTGGTCTTGCCGGCGACGTCGCCGATCCAATGCGCCGACCGGAGCATCCGCCGCGCGTCGCCGCCGAGCTGTCCCGTCAACCCGAAGCCCGCCGGGCGACGCGTCGCAGTCCCGGTAGGGCCCGCCCGTCGCCGATCTGGCCCAGGGCGAGGACCTCGCGCCCGCCGGCCGCGTCACCGGCCCGGAGGGCGGTCCGGCCCTGGGCGACCAGCTCGTCGAGCGAGGCGGTCACCGCCCGATCATGGCGCGGGTGCGGCGCCGTCGCCGTCGCGGTCCCCGCCGCGGGCGGCCCTTTGCTCCAGCCAGCGGCGGATGCCGGCGGCGTTGGAGTGGACGCCGTTGAGCGTCTCCAGCCGGGCCTGGTCGTCGGTGCCGACGCCGGAGAGCTCGTCGCCGAAGGCGGCGCCCAGGGCTTCGGCGACGTCGCGACCGTCCCTCCACGCCGACGCCGCCACCGCCGCCCACCGGCGGAGCACGTCGGCCGCCTCGTCGAGGGCCTCGGACGGATCGCCGGGCAGGACCCCGTAGTGGGCCAGGGCCAGGGCCGACGGCCCCCGGGCGGCGAACCGGCCGAGCGAGTCGAGGGCGAGGTCGAGGTCGAAGTCGGGTGGCGGCGTCGCCGGCCGGAGGACGCCCACGTCGGGCAGCCGCACCCCCACCGCGTCCCCGACGAAGAGGATTCCGGACTCCGAGTCGTGCAGCCCGAGGTGGTGCTTGGCGTGGCCGGGCGAGTCGACCGCGGTGAGGGTGCGCCCGGGACCGACCACGATCCGGTCGCCGTCGCCGAGCACCGTGATGCGGTCGGCGGGCGTCGGCGCCAGGCGGCCGTAGAGCGAGTCGAGGAGGTCGCCGTAGACCCGGGCCGCCGACGCCACCAGGCGCGACGGGTCGGCCAGGTGACGGGCCCCCTTCTCGTGGACGTAGACCCGGGCCCGGGGGAAGGCGGCGGCCACGTCGCCCACCCCGCCGGCGTGGTCGAGGTGGATGTGGGTGACCACGACCGCGGCCAGCTCGGACGGGCCCAGGCCGTGGTCGGCCAGGGCGGCCAGCAGCGACGGCACCGACGTCTGGCTGCCCGTCTCCACCAGCACCGGCTCCGGGCCCTCGACCAGGTACCCGGCGGTGACCCGCTCCCACCCGCCCAGGAGGGTGTCGATCTGGACGACGCCCGGCCCGATGGCGGTCATCGCGTCGGCCCCGGCTCAGTGGCAGTCCGGGTGCCCGCAGTTGCACTCGTGGGCCTGATGGCCCTGGCGGGTGGCGTGGCGCTGGCAGTAGTCGCCGCAGTACTCGCCGTCCACCGCGGCGCAGTTGCAACCCTCGTGTGCGCAGGTCGGGGCCATCGGTGCCTCCGTTTCGTCCCGTTCATCAGCATGGGCCACGCTAGGGCCCCGTGAGGACCCGACGACACACGACGACGCCCCCGGGCGCGCCGCTCCGGGGGGAGACCGGGTGACCGGGTGACCTCCGTGGAACGCCGGACCAAGATCGTCGCCACCGTCGGCCCCGCGTCGCAGGACATCGTCACCCTGCGGGCGATGGTTGCCGCGGGCATGGACATGGCCCGCCTGTCCCTCGCCCACGGCCCGGTGGCGGAGACGGTGGAGCGCATCGCCCTCGTCCGGCAGGCGGCGGCCGAGGTCGGCCGCACCGTCGGCGTCCTCGTCGACCTCCCCGGTCCCAAGGTGCGGGCGGCCAGCTTCCCCGACGACGGCGCCCAGCTGACCGAGGGCGACACCACCGAGCTGGTTCCCGCCGCCACCGGCAACGGCATGAGCGTGGCCTGGCGCATCGCGGTCGACGACCCCGGCCTGCTCGACCACGTCCAGGCCGGCGACCGGGTGGCCCTCGGCGACGGCGGCATCCAACTGGCGGTCGTCACCGTCGGCGGCGGGCGGGTCGTGGCCCGTGTGGTGGCGGGCGGGCTGGTGCGGGGCCGGCCGGGCGTGAGCTTCCCCGCGGGCCGGCCCGCGCCCGCGACGCCGACCGCCGAGGACCTGCGCCTGCTCGACGTGGTGGGCGCGGCCGGCATCGACGCGGTGGCGGTGTCGTTCGTGCGCTCGGCGGCCGACGTGGAGCGGGTACGGGACGCGGTCGGCCCCGACGGCCCCATGGTCGTGGCCAAGATCGAGACCCAGGAGGCCGTCGACGCCATCAACGAGGTCATCTCCGCGTCCGACGGGGTGATGGTGGCCCGGGGCGACCTCGGCGTGCGCTGCGACCTGGAGGACGTCCCCCACTACCAGAAGCGGATCATCCGCACGGGCGTGAGCTACGCCCGGCCGGTGATCACCGCCACCCAGATGCTCGAGTCGATGATCTCGGCCCCCACCCCCACCCGGGCCGAGGTGAGCGACGTGGCCAACGCCGTCTTCGACGGCACCAGCGCCCTCATGCTCTCGGGGGAGACCGCCATCGGCCACGACCCGGCGGCCGCGGTGCGGGCGATGGCCCGGATCGCGACCCGGGCGGAGCGGGAGTTCGACTACGAGACGTGGGGCCGCAACCTGGGCCGCCAGCAACTGGCCGGGATCAAGGGGGGCCCGGTGCTCGACCGGATCTCGGCCTCGGTGTCGGCCGCCGCCTGGCGGGCGGCGTTGGACTCCGACGCCGCCGCCATCATCGCCTGCACCAATAGCGGGGCCACCGCCCGGGCGATCTCGCGGTTCCGTCCGCGGGTGCCCATCCTGGCGGCCACGCCGTCGTTGCGGACGGCCCGCCAGCTGTCGGTGGCGTGGGGGATCACACCCGTCGTCGTCGAGCGGCAGGGGACCACCGACGACATCGTGTGGTTCGCGGTGATGGCCGCCGTCGACCTCGGGTTGGTCAAGACCGACGACGTCGTGGCGGTGCTGGTCGGCTCGCCCCAGGACCCCGACCCCGTCACCGACGTCCTCCGCCTGGTCCGCATCCGCCCGAACTGGTGACCCCGGGCCGCCGAGTGTGCAGCCATGTCGCTCCATCCCACGTCGTTGCACATTCGATTCGCCAGTGGGTTCCAGGCTGTCGCACCCGGTCGGCATACTGGGACCCATGGCCGACAACGACGCCTACGCACCCGTCGACACGCCCATGGGCCCCGTCTTCGTGGCGTGGAACGACCACGGGGTGTGCCGGGTCGAGCCGGGCACCGACGCGGCCCGGTTCGAGGCCGCGTTCAACGACCAGTTCGGGCGGCCGGTCACCAGGTCCGACGGCCCGCCGCCGACCTCCACGGCCGACCCCGACGCGCCCGTCGACTGGCGGGGCGTGCCCCCCTTCGACCGGGCCGTCCTCACCGCCATCCGGGCCATCCCGCCGGGCGACGCCTGGACCTACGGCGAGGTGGCCGAGGCCATCGGCAAGCGGGGCGCGGCCCGGGCCGTCGGCGGGGCCCTGGGGCGCAACCGGGTGCCCGTGATCGTTCCCTGCCACCGGGTGGTCGCGGCCAAGGGGCTCGGCGGCTTCGGCCTCGGCCTCGACGCCAAGCGGGCCCTCCTGGCGGCCGAGGGCTACCCCGCCGTCGCCGACCAGGGCCGCCTGCTTCCCTAGGATCGGGCCGAGGTCGCCGCCGGTTAAGGTCCGCCTCCATGCAGGAGGGCAGCCGCCGGGCGATCATCGCCGCGTTCTTCGCCAACCTCGGGATCGCCGTCGCCAAGTTCGTGGGCTTCCTGCTCACCGGCGCGTCCTCGATGCTGGCCGAGGCGGTGCACTCGATGGCCGACACCAGCAACCAGGGCCTGCTCCTCCTCGGGGGGAACAAGGCCCGCCAGCGGGCCGATGCCGAGCACCCCTTCGGCTACGGCCGGGAGCGCTACTTCTGGTCGTTCGTGGTGGCGCTGGTGATCTTCACCCTGGGCTCGATGTTCGCCCTGTTCGAGGGGGAGGAGAAGCTGCGCCACCCCCACCACTTGGAGTCGGCGCCGGTGGCGGTGGGGATCCTCCTGGTGGCGATCGCCCTCGAGTCGTACTCGCTGCGCACCGCGGTCAAGGAGAGCCGGCACACCAAGGGCGACGAGTCGTGGTGGAGGTTCATCCGCCGCTCGAAGATCCCCGAGCTGCCGGTGGTGCTGCTGGAGGACGTCGGGGCCGAGATCGGCCTCGTGTTCGCCCTCGCCGGCATCGGCTTGAGCGAGCTCACCGGCAATCCCCGCTGGGACGCGGTGGGCGCGCTGGCCATCGGCGTGCTCCTCGGCGCCATCGCCATCATCCTCATGGTCGAGATGAAGGGCCTGCTGATCGGCGAGTCGGCGACGCCGGAGGTCGTCGGCCGGATCCGGGCGGCCATGCAGGGCGATCGCGATGTCCGGGAGGTCATCCACATGCGGACCCAGCACCTGGGCCCCGACGAGCTGTTGGTGGCGGCCAAGGTCGGCGTCGACCCCGACGTGCCCTTTCGCCAGGTGGCGGACGCCATCGACCGGGTTGAGGCGTCGGTGCGGTCCGCGGTTCCCGAGGCCCGGCTGATCTACATCGAGCCCGACGTCGTGCGTCCGGGCTAGCCGCCGGCCACGACGGCGCCGCCGGCCACGGCCCCACCGGCCGCGGCCGCGTCGGCGAGGACCCGGCGCACGGCTTTGCCGACGGGCTCGAAGTCGGTGCCGTCGAGGCCCTTGTCGATCCGGCGCCGAGCGTGTCGCCGCCCGCCCCGCCCCGGCGCCACGACCTCGAGCAGCGAGGCGGGGCCGGTCATGTTGAGCAGGAGGGCGGTGCGCGGGTCCATCGGGTCGTCGGTGGCGGCGGCGGCCTGCAGGCGGGCGACGAGGGCCTGCCGGGGACGGGCGTCGAGCACCTCGGTCGTCGGTCGCACCGCGCCCCGGGCGGGGGACAGGACGCCGGCCTCGGCCAACCCGACCAGGGCCGCCTCCCAGGTGCCGTAGCCGAGCCGGCTCTCGATCCCCCGGCTCATGTGGGACAGGACGGCCTTGATCCGGGGCCCCTTGCCGGCCACGACCGCGGCCGCCGCCGCCAGCACGGGTGAGGCGGGAGGGCGGTCGCTCAGGAGCACCACCTCCCCGTTCCGCCGGCCCGGCCCGGCGACCGAGTCGAGCATGAGCTCGGCGACGAGGAGGCCGGCCAGGGTCGCGTTCAGGTGGCTGCGGGTCCCCGTGGCGTGGCGCCCGGTGTCGGGGTCGACCGCGACCAGGGCCAGTTCCTCGGCCAGGAGCACCTCAGCCCCCGTCCTCGTCGGCTTCCGGCTGGTAGCTGTAGTGGAACCAGGAGTCGATGGGCAGGACGGCCGCGCACTCCACGCACCGCACCCGGGAGGCGAAGCTGAACTGGCCGCCGCAGGCCCCGCACTTGCGGAAGGCGGTGGGCAGGATGTCGTCGAGGGCGACCAGCTCGGCCTCGGCCGCGTCGTCCCAGTCGTCGACCTCGTAGCGCAGGCGGAGGCCCCACAGCTGGCGGATGACGGCCTCGTTGTCCCACCCGTTGACCGCGTCCCGCCAGGGGGTGGGGCACGAGTCGCAGGTGATCCACCAGCCGGTGACGTCGTGGCCGATGGCGGTGGGGCTGACCAGCTGCTCGGTGTGGCACCACTCGCACTCCTGGGGGACCCGCAGTGTGCGCAGGGTGACCTGGCGGTCGAGGAGGGGGTGCTCCTCCCGGAGCTTGGCGAACCACTCCGCCCCCTCGGGCGTGGCCATGCACTCGTAGTGCCACCCGATGTCGGGCATGGCGGTCCAGCTGACCAGCCCGTATTCGGACTGGCCGGCCTCCCCGCCGCAGAGCGCGCAGGTGTCAGACATCCACCGACTCCCCCTGGGGCACGTAGATCTCGGCCCCTCCGGCCACGAACTCGGCCGACTTCTCCTTCATTCCCAGCTCGATGGCCGCCGCCTCCCGGATGTCGTGGCTGATCTTCATGGAGCAGAACTTGGGGCCGCACATGGAGCAGAAGTGGGCGGTCTTGGCCGGGGCCGCGGGCAGGGTCTCGTCGTGGAAGGCGCGGGCCGTGTCGGGGTCCAGGGCGAGGTCGAACTGGTCCTCCCAGCGGAACTCGAAGCGGGCTTTCGACAGCGCATTGTCCCAGTCCTGGGCCCCGGCGTGGCCCTTGGCCAGGTCGGCCGCGTGGGCCGCGATCTTGTAGGCGATGACGCCTGCCTTCACGTCGTCGCGGTCGGGGAGGCCGAGGTGCTCCTTGGGGGTGACGTAGCAGAGCATCGCCGTTCCGAACCAGCCGATCATGGCCGCCCCGATGGCGGAGGTGATGTGGTCGTAGCCGGGGGCGACGTCGGTCGTGAGGGGCCCGAGCGTGTAGAAGGGCGCCTCGTGGCACAGCTCGAGCTGGAGGTCCATGTTCTCCCGGATCTTGTGCATCGGGACGTGGCCCGGTCCCTCCACCATGACCTGGACGTCGTGCCCCCACGCCACCTTGGTCAGCTCACCGAGGGTGGCCAGCTCGGCCAGCTGCGACTCGTCGTTGGCGTCGGCGATGCTCCCCGGGCGCAGGCCGTCCCCGAGGGAAAACGCCACGTCGTAGGCGGCGAGGATCTCGCACAGCTCCTCGAAGTGGTCGTAGAGGAAGTTCTCCTGGTGGTGGGCCAGGCACCAGGCGGCGTGGATCGAGCCGCCCCGACTGACGATGCCCGTCGTCCGCGTGGCCGTCCCCGGGACGTACCGGAGGCGGACGCCGGCGTGGACGGTCATGTAGTCGACGCCCTGCTCCGCCTGCTCGATGACCGTGTCCCGGTAGACGTCCCAGGAGAGCTCCTCGGCCTTGCCGTCGACCTTCTCCAGGGCCTGGTAGATCGGGACGGTGCCGATGGGCACGGGCGAGTTGCGAACGATCCACTCCCGGGTGGTGTGGATGTTGGCGCCCGTCGACAGGTCCATCACCGTGTCCGCACCCCACTTGGTGGACCAGGTGAGCTTCTCGACCTCCTCGGCCACCGACGACGTGACCGCCGAGTTGCCGATGTTGGCGTTGATCTTCACCAGGAAGTTGCGGCCGATGATCATGGGCTCGGCCTCCGGGTGGTTGACGTTGGCCGGCAGGATGGCCCGGCCCCGGGCGATCTCGGACCGGACGTGCTCGGGGTCGCAGCTCTCCCGGAGGGCCACGAACTCCATCTCCGGTGTGATCTCCCCCCGGCGGGCGTAGTGGAGCTGGGTGACGATCTTGCCCGGCTTGGCCCGCAGGACGACGGGGCCGCCGTGGCCGTGGCCGTTGGTGCCGTTGGCGCCGTTGCCGTTCGCCCGGCGGGCGGCCGACCGGCCGTCGTCGCGGGCGGTGGGGACCCGGCCGTCGTGCTCCTCGACGTCGTCCCGGCCGACGATCCAGTCCCGGCGAAGCGGCGGCAGGCCGGCGGCCGGCTCCGAGCCCGGTCCCGAGGTGTCGTAGAGGCGGATCGACGAGCCGTCGGTGAGGTCGACCTGGGTGAACGGCACCCGGGCCCCGTGCGGGCCATCGACGTAGACCTTGCGGCGGCTGGCCATTCGAGCTCTCCCTTCGCCGGCATGACCCGGACAGGTTCAGACGGTCGGCGCGCCCGGCGCCCTCTCAGCCCCGATGGGCTCCCGTGGTGGGTCCAGCTTGGCACACGGCGGCGGGTCATTTTCCTGTAACGCCCGGGTGTCGGGGGCGGACCACAGCGCGTCAATCCGATGGGAAGAGGTGGAGGCGAGATGTCCGACGCGAGCACGGCCGGAGCGGTGTACGTCCAGACCAACGAGCAGGAGAACCGGGTGGTGGCGTTCCGGCGAGGCGACGACGGCGCCCTCGACGTGATCGGCTCCTACCCGACCGGTGGCGCCGGCGACGGGATGCCGCACCTCACGTCCCAGGGCTCCGTCATCCTCACCGGCGACGGGCGGCACCTGGTCGTGACCAACGCGGCCAGCGACGACGTCACCGTCTTCGCCGTCGGCGGCGACGGCGCGCTCGAGGTCGTCGGGCGCACGCCGACCGGACCGGCCCCCAAGAGCGTGGCCGAGCACGCCGGCCTGGTGTACGTCCTCGACACGGGCACGGCCACGGTGACCGGCTTCCGCCTGGGCGAGGGCGGCCTCGAGCCCATCGCCGGCGGGGAGAGGTCGTTGTCGTCGCCCGCCGCCGACGGCGCCCAGGTCGGCTTCACGCCGGACGGGTCCGCCCTCGTCGTCACCGAGCGCAGCGCCAACCAGATCGCGGCCTTCGCCGTCGGCGGCGACGGGACGCTCGGATCGCCGCAGGTGGTGGCCTCGTCCGGCCCCACGCCCTACGGCTTCGCCATCACCGCCGGCGGGACGCTCGTCGTCACCGAGGCGTTCGGCGCCCAGAAGGGGGCGGCGGCGGCCTCGTCGTACTCGGTCGACGGGGCCACGGTGACACCGGTGACGATGTCGGTCGGCAACGGCCGCAGCGAGATCTGCTGGGCCGTCGTCACGGGGGACGGCCGCCACGCTTTCACCACCAACTTCGCCGACGGCGCCGTCTCCCGCTACGGGATCGGCGCCGACGGCAGCCTCACCCTGGAGGACGCCACCGCCGGCGTCACCGTCGACGGACGCGTCGGCCTCCGCGACCTCGGCCTCACCGCCGATGGGCGCTTCCTGTACGCGGTCGACGCCGACTCGGGGAGCGTGTACGGCTGGGCCGTGGACGACGACGGATCGCTGGCTCCCGTGGGCTCCACGGGAGGCCTCCCGGCGACCATCGCCGGCCTGGCCGCCAGCTGAGGCCGGGTCCGTGCGCCTCGAGCCCCTGTACCGGGCCACGTTCGCGCCCACCGAGAGCTGGAGCGTCGAGCTGGCCGGCGCCCACGGCGTCGAGGGACAGGGCTTCCTGCTGGTGGAGGGGCGCGCGGAGGGACGGCTCTCCGGGCGCCTCCGCGCCGCCAACCACCCCCGCCGTCGCACCGACGGCACCGTGACCCCCGACTTCCGGGGCGTGCTGGAGACCGACGACGGCGCCACCGTTCTCTTCACCTGGCACGGGTACGGCCGCCCGGCCGACGACGGGTCGTCCCGTTTGACGGGCAGCCTGACGCACCTGAGCGACGACCCCCGCTATCGGTGGCTGAACGACGCGGTGTGCGTCCTGACCGGCGAGGTCAGCCGCCCGCCCGCCGGCGGCCCGTTCGTCGTCGCCGTCGAGGTGGCCGAGCTGGTGTGGGAGCCGTCGTCGCTCCAGAGGTGATCGCCGGCGACTCGGGGTCGGCCGGTCGAGTGTGCACGAACGTGGGATGGAGCCACATTTCTGCACACTGGCCGGCCCCGGAGCCAGGCGGCGGCCTTTCTCAGCCAATTGGGACGCGTCTCGCAGGTCGTTCTCAGGTGGGCGGAGCTTGGTTGGGGGGATGCCGGGCCGACTGCGCGTCCTCCTCCTGGTCCCACTCGGTGCAGCCGTGGCGCTGGCGGCGGTCGCGTGCGGGTCGTCCCCGAAGGCGACCGTCGCCGGGGCCGCCGGCACGACCACCACCACCGACCCCCGAGCCGCCTACCGGTCCTGCCTGGCCCAGCACGGCGTGAACCTTCCCGCCCGTGATCCAGGCGGGAACGGGCCCCGCCCCACCGACCCCGGCGCCACCTCCGGTCCCCGTCCCTCGATCACCCTTCCCGCGGGCGTGGACCAGGCGACGTTCGACGCCGCCCGCCAAGCGTGCGCCAGCCTCCAGCCGGCCGCGGGGGGCAACGGGGCGCGCGGGCAGGCGTTCCAGGCCTACGCCAGCTGCCTGCAGGACCATGGGGTGACCGTTCCGACGACCGGAGGCGCCACCACCGGCGGGCCGGGCGGCGGCTTCCGGGGGATCGACCGCTCCGACCCCGCCTTCCAGGCCGCGGACCAGGTGTGCGCGCCCTTGCGCCCGACCACGACGATGCCCGGCACGACGACGATCCCCGACACGACCGTGACGTCGACCCCGGCCTCGCCGTGACCAGCGTTCGCACCCGGGCGCCGGCGATCCCGGCCGTCGCCGATGCGGGTCACCGGCCCGTCGTCGCGGTCGCCGGCGGGGGTCGACGCCGGGGCCGACGGCGGTGGCTCGACGCCGGGCTGGCGGTCGCCCTGGTCGGCCTGGCCGTCGCCGCCTACGCCTCGGTCGGCGTCCCGTCGGGGCCGAAGGCGACACCCCGGACGGCGGCGGCCGCCGTCGGCGTGGTCCAGACGAGCGTCTCCGCCACCGGCAACGTCGCCGCGCCGGGCGACCTGGCGGTGAGCTTCACGACCGCTGGCAAGCTGGTGGAGCTCGACGTGGCGCCGGGCGACCATGTCACGCGCGGCCAGGTCCTGGCCCGCATCGACCCGTTCACCGCCCAGGGCAGCCTCGACAACGCCCAGGCCGGTCTGGCGTCGGCCCAGGCCCACCTGGCGCAGCTGCGATCGGGCCTGACCCCGGAAGAGCAGGCCCAGGTCGACGTCGCCGACGCCCAGGCCCAGGCCCAGGTGGATTCGGCGTCCGCATCCCTCGCCAACGCCCAGGCCAACGCCAACCAGAACGCCATCAACTACCAGACGGCGCTGGACCAGGTGTCGGCCACCCAGCAGAGCGACCAGAACCAGCTGGCCGACGATCAGAACCACCTGGCCGACGACCAGAGCGGGATGGCCGAAAGCCAGAACGCCCAGGACGGGGCCCAGAGGCAGGTCGACGCCGACCAGGCCCAGGTCACCGCCGACCAGTACAAGCAGTTCAACGACGGGTGCTCGTCGGGAGGCGGGGGCGGGGGCGGTGGGACGACGCCCACCACCTCGTCGGCCTGCCCGTCCGACGCCTTCGCGCTCCAGCAGGACCAGTCCCGGCTGAGCCAGGACCAGTCGGCGCTCTCGGCGGCCAAGTCGAGCGCCACCCAGCTGGCGAGCAGCGCCACCAGCGACACGGCCAAGCTCACCAGCGACCAGGCCAAGCTGGTGCAGGATCAGAACGCGGTCACCAACGCCGGCAACAGCCAGAACGCGGGCCTGCTCAAGGACCAGCAGGCGATCCAGTCGGCCGAGTTCTCGCTGAACAACGCCCTGCTCTCCCAGCAGTCGACCCTGGCCGCCAACGCGGTGAAGGTCGAACCGCCCAAGATCGGCGACGTGGCCTCGGCCGAGGCGAGCATCCAGACGGCGCAGACGTCGGTGGACGTCGCCCAACGGGCGGTGGACGACACCACCCTCACGGCCCCCGCCGACGGCACCGTGACCACCGTCAACGGCCAGGTCGGCCAGATGGTGTCCGGGGGCGGATCGGCTGCCGCCGGCTCCGGTTCCTCCGCCGGCTCCTCGTCCGCCGGGTCGGCGTCCTCGTCGGCATCGACCAGCGGCTTCCTCACCCTGACCAACCTCACCGGCCTGGAGGTGAAGGCCGGCTTCAGCGAGACCGACGCGGCCAAGCTGAAGGTGGGCATGCCCGCCAGCGTCACCCTCGCCGCCCTGCCCGGCCAGGGGCTGGCGGCCCACCTGTTCAGCATCGATTCGACGGCCACGGTGGTGAGCAACGTGGTCACCTACAACGCCGTCCTGCTCCTCGACGACACGGTCGGCGGGATCAAGCCGGGGATGACGGCGGCGGTGACGGTGGTCACCGCGGAGAAGGACGGGGTCGTCCACGTGCCCACCGCCGCGGTGCGGGGCCAGGGCGCCAACGCCACCGTGAGCGTCCTCAAGGGCGGTGTCCAGACCACGACGCCGGTCGTGGTCGGCCTCCGGGGCGACGACGCGGTCGAGATCGTCAGCGGGCTGGCGGCGGGCGATCCCGTGGTCGTGTCGTCGGGCGTGACCGCCACCGCCTCCGGGACGGGCACGGGCGCCGGCGCCAACGGGGGCCGCCTCACCGGCCTCGGCGGTGGCGGCGCGGGGGGCTTCGGCGGTGGTGGCCGGGGCGGGGCAGGCGGATGAGGGAGCGAGCGGCGTCCGACGCCGGCCGGTGGGTCATCCTCGTCCACGACCTGGTGAAGACCTACCGGGTCGGCTCGGTTGCGGTCGACGCCCTGCGGGGGGTGTCACTGGCCGTGGAGCGGGGCGACTGGGTGGCCGTGATGGGGGCGTCGG
>Ga0207687_10001106_pt1 | contig 18319 bp, 15 predicted proteins | sample KBSM54metaG_FD_184399 | JGI IMG/M metagenome (GOLD analysis project Ga0207687, IMG submission 184399) | Miscanthus rhizosphere microbial communities from Kellogg Biological Station, Michigan, USA - KBS M5-4 metaG (SPAdes) (version 2) | ecosystem: Host-associated > Plants > Roots > Rhizosphere >...
GATGAGTGCGGGCCAGGGCGCCAGCCTCAACGGGTTCCGTCCCTTTAGCAGCGCCAGCCTCTGGAACCAGGATATTTCGGGCGCAGCGGTCGATCCGAACTCGTCGGCCATCATTAACTTCATCGGGTCGAGCGTTGGCATGCATGCCGATTTTGGCTCAGGACAGTATCAGGGTTCGAATATCGGCATCCCGTACTCGGTGGTAAGCGGGACACAAGCGCCGGTCAGTATCACCTTCACCGCTTATGGCTCCGAGAGCGATCCGGGGCCGATGCCCTTGCCGGGAAAAGCGCCCATCGAGGGCGATCCCAATCCCGGCAACGGAGATCGCCATGTGCTCGTGCTCGACAACAGCAATTGTTTTCTCTACGAACTGTTCGGCGCCGCGCCCAACGGAAACGGAAGCTGGAATGCCGCTTCGGCGGCGGTTTGGGACCTGCTGAGCGACGGCAACACGCAGCGTCCCTGGACGTGGACGTCGGCCGACGCTGCGGGCCTGCCAATTTTTCCCGGCCTGGTACGTTACGACGAAGTGGCCGCTGGACAGATTCCGCACGCCATTCGCGTCACCTTGCAGGACAGCCGGGCGGCGGCGGTGCTTCCCGCCTCGCACTGGGCGGCCAACTCCACCAGCGCGAATGCTCCCCCCATGGGCATGCGGATGCGCCTGAAAGCCAACTACGACATTTCCGGATTTTCTCCTCAGGTGCAGGTCATCCTGTCCGCCATGAAAAAATACGGCCTGATCATGGCCGACAATGGCAGCTCGATGTATATCAGCGGCGCGCCTGACAGCCGCTGGGACAACGACGCTCTGCACGATCTTGGCCAAGTTCCGGCCTCGGCGTTTGAAGTCGTGAAGATGGATACGGTTTACACCGCCTCGAACGTGCCGCAGGACGCGGCTCCGACTATCAACAGCTTTACGGCGACGCCAGGCAACGTCACTGCCGGCGGCAACGTCACGTTGTCCTGGGATGTCAGCAATGCCTCTTACATTGTCGTCTCGCCGCAAGCGGGGGCGGTGCGAGGAACCAGCGTAGTTGTCCAGCCCGGCCAAACCACAACTTACAAGCTCTACGCCACCAATCAGTACGGGCGCACCACGGCGGCAGTCACAGTAACCCTTCCGTAGGAAAAATGTAGGCGCGAGCGTCCCGCTCGTTCATGGTCTGCACAAGCTAACTGATGGGTAGAGGCGACGGGTTCAATCGACACGCCCTAGAAACAGGTTCATTGCCGCCCCTGCACGAGCGGGGCGCTCGCGCCCACATTTTCAGAATAGTTTTTCCTGTCTCCGAAGATTTCCGAATGAACCAATGTTGGCCAGGGCGAAATTGAAGCGGAACTGATTTTCGTTGCGGACCGATCCCAGGGCGAAGCGGCGATACTCGACGCTGAAGCCGCAGCAGTCCCAGTTGTAGGCGGCCTGCACCGCCGCGTACTGCAGAAATCCCAGGTTGGCGTCGAATCCCAGATTGGTGGCTCCACTGAATCCTCGTTTGTTCGGCTGCCCGTAGCCGAACAGCACACGGAACTGATTGAACATCTGCTGCCCCGTGGTTGGAGTATCGCTGGGCGCCCGGAGATATGCATCTCCCCCCCCGATGGTGTATGAACCGAAACGATAGTTTACGAACGCAGTGCTGGCATTGATACGGCTTTGCTTGAAATCGTAGTCGATGTCCCACTCCGCTTCACTGCGGCTGGTGGCCTGGAATTTGAGCCGCGAGATCAGGGGTGAGAGTCGGCGGGCCTCGGTCAGGAAAGCGATGCCGGTAAAGTCGGCAGTGGTGGTGAACACATTCCTCTGCCCCGGCACCAGGGCCCCACCGAACGTTGGATCGAGAAAATATTTCTGTCCCAGCTCCCAGGTGACGACCTCCCTCACCTGTGGCTCAGCCTGACAGGGAATTCCTCCGCGCTCCAGTTGCCGCTCCCATGGAACCGGGCTCTCTGCCGCGGGATGACCGATGATCAGGGATGCCATGCCGGTGGCGTCGCAATTTTCCGGTTTCTCTGAAGCCCTCTTGGCATAGAGGCGGTTGACCACCGCATATTCGACTTCACTGGTGTTGCTCAGGATGTCGCGTTCGTCAAAGCGCAGGATGCGGGAGAAATTATCGACGCCGGTGACGTAGCGGTAAATGGCGCGCGGCTCGATGACGTGTTTCCATTTACGGCCCAAAAATTCGCGGTCGTAAACCCGCTCAAGGGCGGGCGGACGAATTTCCACCGATCCCTCGACCGCCCTGCGATTAATGACGTTGCTTTCGGCCACCCCCACTCCACCGCTGCTGGGAATGAGTTGCTGGGTGTAAAAAGTTTCGCGCAAGGACATCTCCGGACGCACCGACCAGCCGTGCAGCACCAGGGGAAGAGAGAGCGTTGGACGGAGGTCAAAGCGGCCGACCAGGGGCGCGGTTCGAAACGAGGGTTCGCTGCGGGAGAGGCCTTCGGCGGCAACGTCGTAGGACCAGTAGAGCGGCGAGCGCCCAATGGCATGGTCCACGCTGGAAGATTCGAAGCTGGGGGCATGGAGGATGGTGATGACATCGCCCGGAGTCGTACTCTCAAAGTTCTGATAGCGCTGCGTGGAGCCGTTATAGAAAAAACCGCGCGTGGCGTTGGAGAGAAAGGCCTCCGATTTCACCTCCGAGTTCACTGCCTGGCTGAAGACGTCATTAAAGGCGAGGCGAAAGACGAAGGAACTCAGATAGTCGATGCTGGCGACGCCGCGGAAGTTGTGCCCAAAGGTATCTTCGGCGCTAAGCTTCACCTCGTGCCCCCCCTGGTCCACCGGCGGAGTTCCGATGCCGCGGTCGAAGACCCCGAAGTAGTTCAGGTACACATAGGACTTTTCGCTCGGTCTTGCGCGGAACTCGATCTGCGGCGCCCATCCCCGCCGGGTGAAATGCTCGGCCCCGGCGGTGAGGTCCATGCTGCGATTGATGGCCCAGAAAACTGAATCTCCGAAGATGGTCCCCTTGATCGACGACCTGCCGATGTTAGGGATGAGAAACCCGGTCTGCCTGGGCTCGCGCTCGACCGGGTGGGTGGCGAAGGGAAAATAAAAAACCGGGACGCCCTCAATGCGGAAAGTGCTGTGATAAATGGTGGCATTCCCGCCCACTTCCACAACAACCTTGTGCGCGTTGAACTCCCACTTGGGGCGCGGCAGTTCGCAGGTGGTGATGGTCCCGTCATAGACGACATAGTGGTCCGGGCCGGTCTTCTCCACCACTCCTCCGGAAAAAGCAAAGGGGTTGGTGGTCGTCAAAGTCAGCCGCTTCCCCCGCAACCTCATGCCCGTGGTTCCCACAACATGTTCAAAGCGCCCGGATTCAGCACGAACGTTGTAGGTAGCATGAGTAGCTTCCACATGCTCGTCGTTGGGCCCGCCGTCGAGCACAACATGGCCATCCGCGATCGCTTCTCCGGTGTCGGAGTTGTAATCGACCGAATCGGCATAGAGGATGTAGGTGCCATAGTGGATTTCCGCCTGTCCGCGCAGCTTGAACACGGCGCCATCTTTTTCCTGCTGCAGGGCCCGGATGGTAACGTCCTGCTCTCTCACCGAGGACGGCGCGGAAAGTAACGACGATTGTTCTTTCGGTTTTTCCGGGGCGGAAAGCAACTGGCTGGTTACTACGGGCGGAGCGAGTAGCAGATGACAAACAAACGCCGCCGTGATAAGGAATCGAGTGCGGGATGTCATCGCAAGCGGACGAAACCCCTGGCGAGACAGATCCACGCTGGGGTATGGTGACGTTAGCACGGCTGCAGCCCGGTAGCAAAGTTCAGGACAGAGTTCGGGACAGGCGCATGACAAAGTCCCACCACAAAATTCAGGACAAAGTTCAGGACAGAGTTCAGGACAAAGCCCGGCGCATCCGTGCAGATTGTTTATAGTGATGTGGTTTTCTTCTTGCGGGACCAGTTCATCTCTTGCCGCATAGCAGTCATTCTGCCGCTGGAGTTTCACCGGGACCCGATCATTCCTTCATGAAACCAAGATTCGAACCCGATGTTCCGGCGGACGCAAGCGAAAACCATTCAGAGATTCTGATCGATCCTGAAGCGTACGATGCCAGCGAGCAGCAATTTGCTGCCAGCCTCGAGTCCAAGGTTGCCCGCTCTCAATCCAGGTTTATCGTGGAAGATGAGCCGCCTAAGGAAACAGAACGCGAGAGGTCCCTTCCCGCGATAGAAAGCAGTCCACAAGTTGCGGAGAGTTCGATGCCGGCGGCCGCGCCAGCCGAGCCGGAGCAAGAGCCGGAGCAGGCGCAGGATCCCGATGGCTGGCGGCGCGAGGTGGCGGAGCGATTAAGTCATTACCGGGCTCGCCGGCGTACGCCGGAGCCACGCTATCCTTCTCTGCAATTGAAGTTCGACACGGAGCCGAGTTTTAACGCTCCTGCCGAAGCGCCCCAGCCGCCTGCTGCCCCCGCCGTACGCCAGACGGTGGACTATGTTCCATCCGCCGCCGCTCCCCGCATCACCCTGGCTGAGCCGGCAAACTATCCGCGGATCATGCCTGCCATCACGGAAACCACCGCCAAGGTTATCGAATTTGCCAGCTACAGTCCCGCGGCCCGGGCACTGGACGAACTGGCCGAACCAGTGCTCGACCGTCCCAGAATCATCGAAGCTCCCGAACTGGTGCCTCCGCCACCAGCCCTCGGCGGCTTTCTGATTGAGCCAGCGGAAGAGCCGGCGAATGAGAGGCGGCCCGGATTCGAGATTCCGCTGCAGGCAGCTCCCATGGCACGACGCGTCGCAGCCACCGCCATCGACGCCTTCCTGGTGATGTCTGCCTTCGCGGCCTTTGCCTATATTTTCTTTCGTTTCACGGCTGAGCTGCCACCGCTGGCAAAGATAGCTGGAAGCGGCGCCCTGCTCATCGGACTGATGTGGTCCGCCTATCAATACCTGCTGCTGGTTTACAGCGGCACCACGCCTGGCTTGAAGCTGGCGAAGCTCGAGCTGCATCGCTTCGACGGCAGTCCGGTCCCGCTGCGGCTGCGCCGCTGGCGAGTGTTGACGTCCGTCCTGTCCGGCCTGTCGCTCGGCTTGGGCTACGCCTGGTGCTTCCTCGACGAAGACCGGCTCTGCTGGCACGATCGCATTACACGAACCTACATGGCGCCGAAGAACAGGTAGTGGGATTTTGTGTGGGGACGGGTCTCCGACCCGTCCAGGCCGAGCGCAGCTCGGCTAGATTGTGTGGCGCGGGCGCCCCCGCCCGCGTATCTGATTGCGGTGCCGCTCAGCAGGTGTTCGGCCGCGCGGCCGAGGGCAAGATGCCCTCGGGACAGCCGGCGGGACGCCGGCGCTACCAAACCCGGAGCTCCAAGCGCAGCTCGGCTAGATTGTATGGCGCGGGCGCCCCCGCCCGCGTGGCTGATTGCGGTGCCGTGACGATGTGTCCCACCGCGGCCGAGGGCAAGATGCCCTCGGGACAGCCGGCGAGACGCCGGCGCTACAAAACCCGCTCCGCCGGGCGGGCGCCCCGCCCGCGTGTCTGATTGCGGTGCCGTGAACGATGTGTCCCACCGCGGCCGAGGGGCAAGATGCCCTCGGGACAGCCGGCGGGACGCCGGCGCTACAAAACCCGCTCCGCCGGGCGGGCGCCCCGCGCCTACGTGGGCGGTTTTGTCTGCTAACATCTTTTGGTGACTTCTTCTGTCCGCGTACGTTTCGCACCCTCTCCCACCGGGCATCTCCACGTTGGTAATGCGCGTACCGCGCTGTTCAACTGGCTTTTCGCCCGAGAGAAGGGCGGCACCATGGTGCTGCGCATAGAAGACACAGACGTCGAACGCAGTGAAGCCCGCTTTGAGGATCAACTTATCGCCGACCTCAAATGGCTGGGTCTCGATTGGGACGAAGGACCCGACCTGGGCGGACCGTACGCGCCCTATCGCCAGTCCGAGCGTCTGGAGATTTACCGCGAACATGCCGAGCGCCTGATCGCCGAGGGCAAGGCCTATCTTTGTTTCTGCAGCGAAGCGGATCTGCAGAGAGAGCGCGACCGGGCCCAGGCCGAACATCGTCAACCCATCTACTCCGGCAAATGCCGCCCTATCGATCCGGCCGAAGCCGGAAAACGGCGAGCTTCGGGAGAGCCCTGCGCCATCCGGCTGCGAATTCCCGAGCATCCCATCCGCTTTCACGACATCGTGCATGGCGCTGTCGAGTTCTCAAACGAAGTGGTGAGCGATCCCATCATCCTGCGCTCGAACGGAATGCCGGTGTACAACTATGTGGTGGTGATCGATGACGCGCTCATGAAGATCACGCACGTGATCCGCGGAGACGATCATCTTTCGAATACACCGAAACAGGTTGCTCTGTACGAGGCCCTGGGCTGGCCCGTTCCCGAATTCGCGCACCTTTCAACGATTTTGGGCAGCGACCGTGAGCGGCTCTCCAAACGCCACGGTGCGACTTCGATCGCCAATTTCCGCGATATGGGTGTACTCCCCGAAGCGTTGGCAAATTATCTGGCGCTGCTGGGATGGGCGCCCACCGGCGGCACGCGGGAAATTTTCAGTCGAGAGGAGTTGAAGAAGGAATTTTCCCTCGAACGGGTGACGCCTGCGGCGGCCATGTTCGACATGGAGAAGCTGTACTGGCTGAACCGGCACTACATCAAAAGCTGGCCCGTGGGAAATCTGGTCGCGCTGGGCGCGTGGTTCCTCTCCAAGGCAGGCTACATCGAGCTTGGAGATGCGAAGTGGTTAAGTGCGGAGAGCTTTCCAGTCATCGCGCTTGATCGGGAGACCCAAGTCTGGCTCGAGCGGGTCACGGAGTTGCTGGCACCATCTGTCGATCGCCTGGAGCAGTTGCCCGAACGTGCGGCGCTGATCTTCAAATACGATCCAGGCGCGGCCCTGTCCGCTCCCGACAACGCCGAGGTGCTCGGCTGGGCCAACACCGACTCCGTCCTGGGAAGATTCACGGTCAAGATTCTGGAAGACGAATCCGCCACTGCCGCACAACTCACGCCCGAACGATTCAAGCAGCTGGTGAATGAAGTCAAAGCTGAGACCGGCGCCAAGGGCAAAGAATTGTTTCATCCCATTCGCATCGTAATCACCGGTTCACACTCGGGGCCGGAATTCGACAGGCTGATACCCATCCTCGAAGCTGGCAGCCGACTCAAACTGCCCAGGCATGTGCTCAGCGTGCGCGAGCGGGTAGAAGAATTCGCCCGGCAACGCTCCCGCAAGGATTAGAAGTGTGTGGCGGGCGCCCTCGCCCGCCGCTTTTGATTGTGATCTTGACTTTAAGATCCAGGCCCAAGCTGGACAGCCTGCCGCAGGATTTCCGGAAATCAAAGTCAAAATCAAAGGCGTCGGACAGGAGTGTCCGACCCACACAACTCCATGCTATCGTCCTTCCATGATTCGAAATCTGGCGGTAGTCCTGCTGCTGGTGTCTGCCAGCGTGCCCGGCCTGGCGAAAGAGAAGTATCAGCACCCTGCTCCCATCTATCTCGATCACGGCGGCGAAAAATGGGCACAGAAGACCCTCAAGAAGCTGTCTCTGGAAGAAAAAGTCGGCCAGCTTTTCATGGTCTGGGTGCGGGCGGAGTTTCTCAATGTAAACAGTCCCGAGTATCTGCAATTGCGCGACACCATGAGCAAATATCACGTCGGCTCGTTCGCCATGACGGTGCCGTGGGAGCCTCCATTTCTCTACCGCAGTGAGCCTTATGAGGCTGCCGAACTGCTCAACCGGTTGCAGAAGGATTCCAAACTGCCACTGCTCTTCGCTGCCGACTTTGAGCGGGGCGTGACCATGCGGCTGCGTGGTTCAACTCCATTTCCCCACGCCATGGCCTTCGGGGCGGCTGGGAAGGAGGAGTACGCCAAATCTTTCGGCCGCATCACAGCCGAAGAGTCTCGCGCCGTCGGGGTGCACTGGAATTTCTTCCCCGACGCCGACGTCAACTCCAATCCGGCGAACCCCATTATCAACACTCGTTCGTTCGGAGAGGACCCCGAGCAGGTCGGAGACCTCGTGGCAGCGTACATTCGGGGAGCGCGCGCCGGCGGAATGATGACTACGGCCAAGCACTTCCCCGGCCATGGCGATACCGCGACCGATTCCCACCTCAGCGTCGCCCAGGTCACGGGAGACCGGGCGCGCTTGAATTCTGTGGAACTGCCGCCCTTCCGCAAGGCCATCGCGGCGGGCGTCGATTCCGTCATGGTGGCGCACGTCACTGTCCCCGCGCTCGAGTCCGATCCCAATCGTGTGGCCACAACTTCTCCTGCGATCGTCAGCGATCTGCTCAAGCATGAGCTCGGATTTCAGGGAATCGTGGTCACGGACGCGCTCGACATGGCCGGGCTCACCCGTCTGTATGCCGCCAACATCGGTCGCGCCGCGGTGGACGCCTTCAAGGCCGGCAGCGATCTGCTGCTCATCCCAGCTGACCTGGAAGCCTCCTACAACGCTGTCCTGGAAGCTGCTCGCAGTGGAGAAATCCCCTCCGCGCGACTCGATGCTTCAGTCCTCAAACTGTTGAAGGCAAAAGCCGCGCTGGGGTTGAACAAAGCCCGCCTGGTGGATGTGAACGCCCTGCCCGAAATCATCGGCAAGCCGGAGAACCTGGCTTTGGGCCAGCAGGTTGCCGACGACGCCATAACCCTGGTCCGTGACAACGGCAAAATGCTGCCGCTGAAACCATCGGGAACTGTGAAGAGCGGACTTCCGTATCAACAGGTGATAGAAGTGCACAACCGGGTGGTGGCCGTGGTGCTCTCTGAAGATGTTCGCACCGAATCCGGACGCGCCCTGGAGCGGGCAATCAAGGCCCGCGTGCCCGATGCCAATGTGATTTACGTGGATCCACGTATCGCAACTGCCATGTCGGACGAAATATTGAAAGCGGTGGACCAGGCGGAGTCCGTGATCGCGGCGGTTTACGTGGTACCGACCGCGGGCAAGGCGGTACAAGGCGTGAAAGTTTTGACCAACTCGGTTTCGCTCAACGACGCTACCGCCGCGCTGGTGCAGGCGATTCTGGATCATGCCGCGGCCAAAACGGCGGTCGTAGCCATGGGAAATCCGTATGTGGCCCAGGATTTCCCCGCGATTCAGAACTATATTTGCACTTTTTCCAATGCCGGCATCTCGGAAATCAGCGCGGCCAAAGCTCTTTTTGGCGAGATCGCCATTCATGGTCACTTGCCGGTCAGCATTCCCAACATCGCTCAACGTGGCGCCGGCATGGAGCGCCCGGCACAAATCGCAGAGGAGGCACCGCAACATGCGCACAACACAGCCGCTCAACGATAATTCACGCCTGGCCTTCGCTCTGGCGCTGGCCTTCGGCATCCTGCTGGCCCTACCCGGCTGCAGTGTCAACGTCAAGAAAGACGGCGAGGGGCAGGAAAAGAAGGTGGATATCGAGACCCCGATGGGCGCGCTGCACGTCTCCAAGGACGCGGACGTGCGCGACATTGGGCTCCCGGTTTATCCCGGCGCGCGCCGCAAGGAGCATGGCGAGGGAGACCATGACAACAACGCCCACGTCAATATTTCCAGCGGTCTTTTCGGCCTGAAAGTGGTGGCTATTGAATACCTGTCCGACGATCCGCCGGAGAAAATCATCGCTTACTACAAAGACCAACTCAAGAAATACGGTGATGTGCTGGAATGCCATAACAACACCAATCGGGTTGGCGCGGCCATGAATCCCGGCGATCATGCCGGTCATTCCGAGCGGCTGAAGTGTGAGGGCGACCAGAACGGCAAGACGGTGGAACTGAAAGTTGGCAACGAGCAGAGCCAGCACATCGCCTCCATCAAGCCCGGTGACGACGGCAAAGGCTCGGATTTCGGCCTGGTCTATATCCAGATGCGGGGCGGCAAGGACACCATCTGAGAGAGATTGCAGATTTCAGATTGTAGATTTCAGATTGTAGATGTCAGATTGCCGGAATTTAGATTGCGGTCTTCAATCTGAAATCTTCAATCTGAAATCTGCAATCTGAAGTCACCGGTCCCGCTTCCTTGCCTCCGCTCGCCGCCCTGCTGTAACTTGAAACTCAGTGGAGCATCCCTGTCATCGCTGTGGCGCTGCGGTGGAACAAGGCACCGCCTTCTGCCCGCAGTGCAATGCGCCGCAAATTCGGGTCGCGGTGGCGGAGACGGTACCTCCTTCAGGATCCGTCTCTGAATCGTCGATTCCTCCACTGCCCGCTTATTTCGGCTCCTCGCTGGCCACCCGGATCGACTGGTCGCAGGCCTGGCCGGCCACGGCCCTGGCGGGTCTGATCGCCGCCGTGCTCATGATTACCCCGTTTGCCGGCCTCGGATTGGGGATGCTGATCGGCGGCAGCCTGTCGGTAGTTTTTTACCGGCGCCGGGTCCCGGCCGCCCGCCTCACACCTGGAATGGGTGCCCGCCTCGGCATGGTGACGGGAGTTCTGGGCAGCGTCTGTCTCGCCATCGTGCTTGCCATCCGCACTCTGCTGACCCACGGATGGGATAGCGTCCGCGAAGATCTGATCACGGGAGTCGAGCAAGCCGCGGCCCGCAATCCCGATCCCCAAACCCACCAGGTCGTGGAATTTCTCAAATCTCCTCAAGGCCTTGTCCTGCTGCTTATCATGGCCCTGATCACGACCGTGATCTTCTTTGTAATCTTCTCGGGATTGGGCGGCGCCCTGGGCGCGTTCCTGCTTCGTCGCCGCAAGGAACACCTCTAGCCTGCAACGGAGCGGTCGTTGGCCGTAGGCCTTTGGTCGTTGGCTGCGGTCAAAATATCCATCATGCTGATTCGCACGCGGCGGTCGCATCTGGCCAACGACCAAGGGCCTACGGCACCTGGGCGCTTCAGCGCCCGAGGCTGACTGAGAGTTGCGCGCCATCGGAAGGCGGTCTATAGTCACCGTTGTTTTCGGAGAGTGCCATGAAACATCTCCTGAACTGGGCCTTGAGCGCGCTGGCCGTCTGGATTGTGGCCAGGGTGGTGCCGGGTTTCCATGTCAGCGGACCGCTGGCCGCGTTGATTGCGGCGCTGGTGATCGGCTTCGTCAATGCCACACTGGGAGTCTTCCTGAAGATCGTCACTTTTCCCCTGGTACTGCTCACCCTGGGGCTGTTCTGGCTGGTGATCAATGCGGCCATGATCGAGCTGGCTTCGGCGGTGGTTCCCGGCTTCCATGTGGATACTTTCGGCGCCGCTTTTGTGGGAGCGATCGTGCTCGCCCTGGTCAACATGTTCTTCCGCTGGCTGGCGGGGACGGGTAGAAACCGGAATTGATTTTGCACGGACTTGGATCCTGCGAGGGCGAGACGCCCTCGCGACAGCCGGCGGGACGCCGGCGCTACAAACTGCAGGCCCTCGCGACAGCCCGGCTAAGCCTGCCCTAAGCGCAGTCGAAGGGCCGGCGCTACAAACTGCAGGCCACGCGGAATCCGTAATCCGCATAGTGAAATTCCGGCGGGATGCTGGAGCGGGCCGCGCAGCGGCTGGCCTTGACGTGATGCCTCCAGGAACCGCCCCGCGACGCCCTCCGATCGCCCCGCTCAGGACCCGTGGGATTGTGCTCGGGTGAAATCGCGTAGTAGCCGGCCTGATACCAGTCACTGCACCATTCGTGCACGTTCTCGCAGATGTCATAGAGCCCAAAAGCATTGGGCGCGTACCGGCCTACAGGCTCAGGGCCTGTCTTCCAACGCGCTTCGTAATCCGGCAAGGATTGCGGAGGAGTGTCTCCCCAGGGATAGAGCTGGTTTTCGACGCCTCCACGCGCGGCCCGTTCCCACTCCGCTTCGGTCGGCAAACGATATCTCAGACCGCTGCGATGGGAGAGCCACTCGCAGTATTTCACCGCCTCAAACCAGGAAACCGCGACCACCGGCTGTTCGGGATGGTTGAATGCAGGGTCCTGGCAAAACGGCGCTGCAGGATTTCCCGTGGCGCGCAGGAAGTGAGCGTACGCGGCATTGGTTACGGCACAAGACGCCATCAGGAATTCGTCCACCCACACGCGATGAACGGGACGCTCGTTGTCCTGCCCGGTCTCCGATCCCATCGCGAACCAGCCTTGGGGAATGCGCACCAGTTCGGGTTCAACCATGATCGGGCGCGGTGATGGGCTCGGCGAAGAAGGCATGCGGTTTTAGTGTAAGGCGTTGTATGGCTTGCGCAGAGGCAAAGTCAAAGGCGGAGTACATTCCTGTCTTGTGCCAAGGCAAAGTCAAAGGCGGCGGGCGAGGGCGCCCGCCCCACATGTTTCGGCCCCTGGGAAAATCAGTTCCGTCATAGAGTGGAAAACCTCTTCCACGGCCCATTTGTGGTCAGGCACGCTCAATGTATCAGCTGTGTTTTCAGATAGATACACGGAAACCTCTTGGGCCTAAAAGTGCTTCTAATAAGCCCAGGAAGCAAGAGAGAACCACTCACTTAAAGAGTATGCGCTTATGAAGCTACTGCTGAAATTGCTTATTGCCGGCGTGCTATTGATGGCTACCGGATTCGCGCAAGAACTGAAGCGCGACGCGCGTCCGCAGGAGCCGGTCGCAGAGTCGCAAGTGTCAACCGAACAGACAATTGCTACCGGCGTGCGTCACCGCCCTGCTCCCGTGGTGCAGCCCAAAGCGTTACCGCCGTTGAATCCATCGCTGGGAGAGATTGCCCGCCGGGCGCGGGTCGCTCATGCCGAGGCCCCGAAGGCGAAATTGGTAGTTGCGGAGGATGCGCCACCGCAAGAGTAGATGAGCGTGATCCCGGCTCCGCGATCAATCGCCCTGGCCAGGACGTAAGCGCCGCATCGTTACCGCAGATACGCTATTCTCACCATCCAGCACCGATCTGCGGATGACAAGACCGAAACAATCCTCGACCCTGGCAGCGATTCTTCGCCAGCGCTGTCCCCGTTGCCGCAAGGGAGGAATTTTCCCTTACTCGATCTTCCGGGGTTTCCCGAAGATGTGCCCGCGCTGTTCAATCTGCGACCTGAAATTTCAGCGGGAAGAAGGATATTTTCTGGGAGCAATGTACATCAGCTTTGGCCTGGCGCTTGCCATCATCGCGCTGATCGCGGCGCTGCTCTGGGCCGTCACGGGTTGGTGGATCACCAAGGATGTGATCTGGGCGGTGGTGTTGTTCGTTCCGCTCGCGCCGTCTATTTCACTCTTCGCCCGGGTTCTCTGGATCTACCTGGATCAGACCTTCGATCCCGAACCATCGGGAAACGCTCACAGGTAAGACGAACTCGCAAAGGTCTGCAATTCACTGGCTTCGCTGTCGATAAAGACAAAGCGGATCGCTTTCCAGCGCATCACCTGTGTGCGCGAAGGCCCGGGCGCGGGATCCGCCGCAAATGTGGCTGAATTCACACTCTCCACACCTTCCCCTGAACATTTCCGGCGAGTGCAGCGCCTGAAAGAGCGGTGCCTGCCGGTACACCTCCACCAACGAACCGGTTCGCACATTGCCGCAGCGCAGGGGTAAGAAGCCCGAAGGATAAATGTCGCCCTGGTTGGAAACGAAGACGATCCCGTGGCCGTCGCGAATCTGGAAACCGTTGTAAACCGAACTGCTTTTGATTTCGGAAGCTGTCCTACCGGAAGCGTGCATGTGGTTCAAGGCGAGGCGCCGGTAAGAGGGAGCCTCCGTGGTCTTGACGGCAAAGGACGCCTCCGGCACGAGGTCGAGGACCCAGTTCATGATTTCCTCGCCCCGCGCGGGTGAGACCTCCTGCAGCGCTTTGCCGCGGCCCACCGAGATCAGGAAGAACAGGCTCCAGCGCATTACAGGGAAGGTCTTGAGCAGTTCATAAATCGCGGGCAGATCGTCGGCCGTTTCCCTGGCCACCAGGGTATTGATTTGAATGGGCAGTCCGAGCCGTCCAGCTTCGCGTGCCACCTCTATCGTCCGCTCGAAGCATCCCGGAACGGCGCGTACCGCATCGTGCCGGGCGGCAGAGGAGCCGTCGAGACTCAGTCCCAGGCTCTGAATACCGTGCGACTGCAGCCTGTTCAATGCCTCGGCAGTAAGGGCCGGGGTGGCACTCGGGGTGATAGAAACCTGCAGACCCAATGCACGGGCATCATCAATCACTCGGAGCAGATCTTTGCGACCGAGGGGGTCGCCGCCGGTAAGAATCAGATGCGGTAGGGGATCGCCGAAGGCGGCGATCTGGCATAGCAAACCCATACTTTCTATGGGCGTCAGTTCCAACGGATGCGGGCTCGGCATGGCTTCGGCGCGACAGTGGCGGCAGGCCAGCATGCAGGCCTGGGTCATCTCCCAGTACACCAGCATGGGATTCCGGGCGAAGTCGTATCGTTTGGAGTTCATGGTAGCCGAAGGCGAATGAGGGATGACCATCTTGTTCCTCTGGGTTCGCGGGATGCAAACCGAAGGCTAGGTTACATCTCGGAGGGACCCTCTGGTTGTGATCTCGATCACGCTCGTCGGTGATTTCTTGAGCCGCCGCCCCTGACCTTCAGTTTTCCCGCCAGGGGCAAGGACGTGCCAACGACGAACCGGAGCGGCTCCCCCGCCGCTCCGGTTCCCTGGTGCGTTGCTCCTGGCAATTCATGCAGCCAAAGCTTGCACGAAGTGCTCACACAGGGTGGTCTCGACGTTGTACAGCTTGTAAGTAATCGGGCCGGTCAGGTAGGGCTTCAGAATCTCCTCCACCTTCGGATACACTTCGCGCTCATAGCGCTCCGCGTTCCTTTTTTCCGTCCAGAGGGTGACCGCAATCACCTTTTCATTCTTGGTCTCCGGGAAGAAGGGCAGGAGCTCCATGAATCCGGGCTGCTTCTTCAGAATAGGAAGCACTTCGTTCCGGATGACCTTCACAAACTCCTCTTTCTTTTCCAGCTTCGGGATGAATTCAACGATGCGCGCAAACATAATATTTCTCCTTTACTGTTCAGAGTGATGGGAGCCCGGAAGCTGCGCCGTAGTGACAGTGGAGTATTGGCGGGCCAGTGCCATCGCCCCTACGCTAAAGGCGGAACCACGGAAAAGCGGTGACGCTGGATACGCACCAACGTGATCATAGTCACCGGGGCGGGGCTGGGAATTCCCGCGATTGGTTAACGAACTTCGGCCAGTTGAGTGCGTAGTTTATGAGTGGCGCGGAAGAGCGTGTTCTTGATGGTGCCTTCCGTGGTATTCAGCATACCGGCCACGGTGCGCAGCCTCATGCCGTGGTAGTGCTTGAGTTCGAACACCATCCGTTCGCGGGGCGAAAGCCGCCCCAGGGCGCGCACGATGGATTGCTGCAGTTCGCGTCCGGCAAAGCTGCGCTCCGGACTTGCGTTCGGGCTGTGATCGGGCATGCGGTCAAGCAGGTCTTCCTGCTCGCCATCAGCAGGAGAGGTCGTATTCAAGTCCCGGCCGCGGGAATGCTTCTTGCGCAGATGGTCCAGACAGAGATTGGTGACGATGCGATAGATCCAGGTATAGAAGGAACACTCGAAGCGGAAACGCGCCAGATTGATGTAGGCGCGCAGAAATGCTTCCTGATAAATGTCCTGCCCATCCTCCGGCGACCCGGTGAGGTGGATGGCCAGGCGCAGCACGGCACGATCGTACTGCCGCACCAGTTCTTCGAAAGCGGCGGTGTTTCCCTGTTGCGCCTGGCGAATCAGAGCGGAATCGTCCACCCGGATAGGCGGGCCCGATGCCGGCTTGCCGGAAGCCAGAACCGGGCGGTTCAGGTATGGCGTCAAACGAATTTTGCCGCTCTCAGACATACTCATATCGGCTTTACCCAACGAACTTGTAACCCGTGCCGTGCACGGTGAGGATGAAGCGAGGCTCGTCCGGCTTGGGCTCAACCTTCTGCCGCAAGCGCACAATGTGCGCGTCCACGGTGCGGGTCGTGGGAAAGCGGTCGTAGCCCCACACATCCTCGAGCAGGCGATCGCGGCTCAGGGTCTCGCCCGGATGGCACAGAAAATATTTCAGCAGCTCGAATTCCTTGGAGGAAAAATCCATGGCCTTGCCGCTGCGCGAAACCTGGCAACTCTTCATATTCACTTCGACTTCGCCAAAGGAATAACGCTCCTGGTCTTTGGGAACAACCTTGGCGCGGCGGAGCACGGCTTTCACCCGGGCCAGTAATTCGCGAATCGAAAAGGGCTTGGTGACATAGTCATCCGCGCCCAGCTCCAGGCCGACTACCTTGTCCACTTCCTGGCCCCGCGCAGTGAGCATGATGATCGGGACCGAGGGCCGCTTGGCCTTGAGCTGCTTGCAGACGTCGAGGCCGCTCATGCGGGGCATCATGACGTCGAGGATGACCAGGTCGGGAGCTTCTTTCAGGGCGCGCTCCAGGCCGGCCACGCCATCGGGAGCTGTGATGACGTCATAGCCTTCGAATTCGAAGTTGTCGCGCAAGCCCGCCACCATGTTGGGCTCGTCTTCGACGATCAGGATTCTCGTCATCTCGTAGATCCTTGCTTCCACTATGGTCGAGCTGCGCTCGACTGGACAGCCGAGGGCGGCTGTCCCCACGTGATTCTTCAGGCTGATGCTGTTCCGTTGTTGTACTGCGCCGGCTTCACCGGCAACACGATGGTGAATTTGCTGCCCTGACCCGGCGCACTGTCCACCGAGACTTCGCCCCCGTGCGCTTGCACGATATGGCGCACCAGCGAAAGACCCAGGCCACTGCCTTTCGTGTTGTGCACCAGCGGGTCGCCCACGCGATAGAACTTCTCAAAAATCTTCTGCTGCTCCTGGTGCGGAATGCCAATGCCCTGGTCCACCACTTCCAGCTTTACCGAGCCGTTGTCGCGATAGAGATTGACGCCGATATACTTCCGGTCCTGCGAATACTTAAGCGCATTGTTCACCAGGTTCAATAGCGAGCGGGCCATGGCTTCGCGATCCACGCGCATGGGCGGCACTTCGTCAATCTTCTCTTCAAACTGGAACCCGCCCTGCTCCAGCTGGTAGCGATAGGAGTCGAGCGTGTTATGCACCAGTTCGCTCATATCGGTTTCGCGGAAGTCGTATTCCTTGCGTCCCGCCTCGATGCGCGAGAAATCGAGGATGTTGTTGATCAGCGCGGTCAGGCGTTCGCTCTCTTTGCGGATGATGCGGTAGTACTCCTGATATTTCTCCGGACTGGTGAGGCGGCCCATCTCCAGGGTCTCGGCATAAAGCCGGATCAGCGAAAGCGGCGTGCGCAGCTCGTGTGAAACGTTGGAAACGAAATCCGATTTCAGCCGCGCCAACGCCATTTCCTTCGTGACATTGCGATAAGTCAGCGCAATGCCGACGGCCAGGGCCAGGGAGAGAGCGGCCAGTGTAAGCAAGCTCATGCGCGCGAAGCGCTCGCCGATGGCGGCCAAAGTGTTTCCCCGCAGCTTGATGGCCAGGGTCAATCCCGGGAATGCGCCTTCAAGATTTCTTTCTACTTCGGGAGCGCCGCCATCCCATCCCGTGGATTGAGCCAGTGCCGAGGATTCATACTTGCCGTGCAGCATCATGACTGCGTGGTTCTTGTCGCTTTGGGCGTCGGCCACGTTGTGGTTGATGACATCATCCAACGTCTGCGGGAAGAACTGGTCTTTGAGGTAGTCGGCGTCAAGAGCGGCACCAGCGATGGCGAGCGATCCGGTCTTCTCGTCTTTTACGGCAAACAGCGCGGTCGATTGATAGACTTTCTTGTCACCACGCGGCACCCATTCCCCCTCGAAGATATAGGGCATTCCCTTCTTCTGCATATGTGCCAGTTTGTCGGAGAAATCGTGGAAGTCGATCTTCAGCCAGCCCTCATACATCTTGTTCAGCCAGTCGGCCTCATCGCGAAATCCCTGTTCGTTGTTCAAGCGGCTGGATTGGGAACGAAACACCATTCCGCCCTCTGGGGAATACATGAATACGTGCGCAGTGTAGGGATGCGCGGCCAGAATTTTGTCCAACGTCGGCGCGCACAACTCACTGGGGGTGGGGAACTCGGTGCGAACGTCGTCCATCAGTTCATATGCTTTGTGATTGATCTGCTTCTCCGAGATGGCCAGCACCTGGCTGTATTCGCGCTGGAAGGCGGCTTCCACGGCACGGTCGCGTTGAATGTGCCTCACATGCCAGACGCTGAGGATCACCAGGGCAGCGGCGGGTAATATGACCGCGAGCTCCAGCGTGAGGAGCAATCGGGTTTTTTCGTTCCGCCGTTTCATGTTGATTCCCTGAATGCCTGCTCCGGCTGAGTGTCCCGGTGCGCAATCAAACATAGTCAAGGGGGGACTGACCAGTGTCAATCGGGGGTAAAAATACGTAAAAAGTTGTGAACGGGTTGATCAGGAGGGTACCCGAAAAGCG
>Ga0207687_10001109_pt1 | contig 18296 bp, 16 predicted proteins | sample KBSM54metaG_FD_184399 | JGI IMG/M metagenome (GOLD analysis project Ga0207687, IMG submission 184399) | Miscanthus rhizosphere microbial communities from Kellogg Biological Station, Michigan, USA - KBS M5-4 metaG (SPAdes) (version 2) | ecosystem: Host-associated > Plants > Roots > Rhizosphere >...
TCACCGGAATCGATCACGAGCGTCGCTTCATCGTCGTCGCTCTGGCGCTCGAGGAGGAGCGTGAACGAGACAGTGACGCGGCGAGCCATCCACTTGTTGATCACGAACGATGTCTCGATCGTGAATTCTTCGTCGAACGCGCGGCCGTAGGGATACTCGCGCGCGACGACGCCGCCGGCGACGTCGACGAACACGACGCCGCGCGCGGTCTCCTGCTTCGCAACGTAGCCGCGCACCATCAGCGTGTACCGCCCCGGCGTCGCGTCATCGATCGAAAACGCGATCGACCCGCTCCACCACGCGTTGCAGCGGCCGTCGTCTTTGCGCAGCGACAGCTCGGCGTCCGAATGGAGAATCGACAGCGCCTCGCCGGATTCGGCGACGGCGAATCGGTTGCTCGAAGAAAGACGCGGGACGAGGAACTCCGGCGGACCCCACAAGGCCATTCATTCATTGGAGTGACCTGCGCGGCCGTTTTGCCACCCAAGTTGTATGCTCCCACTCGATGATGAACGTAGCTTTTCTCGCCGTCGTCACCGCGTTGCGATTCGGCCATCTCTTAGATGGACACGGTGGCGTGATGAATGAGGCGGTCGTGGTTGTCGAGGGCGAGAAGATCAAGAGCGTGGGCCACGAAGTTCCGAAAGGCGCGACCGTCGTCGATCTCACGAAGTACACCGCGCTGCCGGGACTCATCGACGTCCACACGCACATGACGTACTACTGGGATCACACTCCCGGCACGCGTCCGTGGGCGCAACTCGGATCGCTGCACGATGCGGTGACCGTCTATCTCGCGCAGGAGAACGCGCGCAAAGCGCTCGAGTCCGGAGTCACCACCGTCCGCGACCTCGGCTCCTTCAACTATCTCGACATCGCGATGCGCGATCTCATCAATCGCGGCGCGATGACCGGTCCGCGCATGTTCGTCGCCGGCTACGGTCTGCACATCAGCAGCTCGCCGTCGAAGTTCAACTCGCGCGACCCGAATGCGACGTCCGATTTCGGCAGAGCGGACGGCGTCGCGGACGTGCAACGGGTCGCGCGCGAGCAGATCGCCGCGGGCGCGGACTGGATCAAGATGTACGGCTCGACCGGCAGCGATCAGGACTTGAGCGGATTCGAGACGTATTCGTTCGATGAGATGAAGGCGGCCGCCGACGTCGCGCATCGCGCCGGAAAGAAGATTGCCATTCACTCGTACGGTCCCGACGGTGCGCGCGACGCCATCCGCGCCGGCGCCGATTCGGTCGAACATGCGACGGACATGGACGACGCGACGATCGCCGAGATGGCGAAGAGCGGCACCGTCTACGTTCCGACCGTCGATCACAATCGCTACTACGCCGCGCACAAAGACGAATTCGGATACGGCGACGAAGTCGTGACGAAGCTCAACGACTACATCGCGCGCAATGCCGCGACGCTCAAACGTGCAGTGCACGCCGGCGTGAAGATCGCGATGGGCTCGGATGCCGTGTTCACCGGCTTCGGCGAGAACGCACGCGAGCTCGACTGGTTCGTGAAAGCGGGGATGACTCCCGCCGCCGCGATCGCCGCTGCCACCACCAACGGCGCCACGCTCCTGGGAAAAGAGAAGGAGCTCGGCGCGATCGCCCCCGGGTACTACGCCGACATCATCGCCGTCGAAGGCGATCCGCTCGCCGACATCAGCGTGCTCACGAAAGGCAATCTGCCGTGGGTGATGAAGGGCGGGCGGGTGGTCGTGGAGCGGAAGTGAGTCGACGCGCGCTCACCGCATCTTGAAAAAGTAGAGGAGCGCCGCCCAACCACTGGGCATCGGCATCGGTGCCTCGTCCAATTCTTCGCCGTACTTGACCGCCATCTCCAGAAAGAAACGCGCGTGGAAAAATGCCTCGACGATCGGCCTCGCCGTCTCGTCCCATTTCGCATTCGCTTCCGGTGAAAAGGTGTGGCCGGTTCCGTCGCTGAGGATGTTCGCGAACGTCGGGTTCAGCGGCGCGTCGGGTCGGATCGCGCGAAGCGCATCCACGATCGCGGTCGTCTGAGACTGAAGAGCGAAGACCTTGAAGCTGCCGTGGTAGCAGCGGTAGATCGGATCCTCGTACTCCCAGTGGCTGCTCGCGCGCCGCAAGAGTTCGCGAAGTACTGGAAGATGCTCCTTCAGGTCGTGGAGGAGCGCTTGGTCGTCGGGCGTCGCTTCCATCGGCACTAATTCTTCCATTTCGTCACGCCACGCGGGTGAATCTCGGTTTTAATACGCGCGCCATGAGAAAAACCGCACTTCTCCTCGCGCTCGCATTGAGCGTATCGCCCGCGAATGCACAGCAGAAACTCACGCGCCTCCTTCGCCAGCCGGCCATCGGCGGTGGACACATCGCCTTCAGCTACGGTGGCGATCTTTGGATCGTCGACGACAAAGGCGGCGAGGCGCGCCGGCTCACGAGCGACGCCGGACTCGAATACTTCCCGCGCTTCTCGCCGGACGGCAAACAGATCGCCTTCACCGGCGAGTACAGCGGCACGAAGCAGGTCTTCCTCATCGACGCCGACGGCGGCGTTCCGAAACAGCTGACGTTCTACAACGACGTCGGTCCGCTTCCGCCGCGCGGCGGCATCGACAACCGCGTCCTCGACTGGTCGCCGGACGGCAAGAACATCCTCTTCAATCCGCATCGCCTGCCGTGGAGCGATCGCATGCCGCGCCACTACGTCATCGCCGCGAGCGGCGGAATGGAAACGCCGCTGGCGATCCCGGAAGGCAGCGGCGGCATGTACTCGCCGGACGGAACGAAGATCGTCTACACGCCGATCGAGCGCGAGTTCCGCACGTGGAAGCGCTATCGCGGCGGACGCGCGCAGGACGTCTGGATCTACGACCTCAAGACGAACAAGAGCGAGCAGATCACGTCGAACGCCGCGACCGACAATCAGCCGATGTGGGTCGGCGACTCGATCTACTTCACGTCCGATCGCGAAGGCGGCAAGCTCAATCTCTACGAGTACAACCTGAAGACGCAGGAGACGCGCAAGGTCACGAACCACACCGACTACGACGTCCTCTGGCCGTCGAGTGACCGCAATCAGATCGTGTACGAGTGCGGCGGCTACGTCTGGAAATTCGATCCGGCCACGAGCCGCGACGAGCGCGTGAACATTCACGTCGTCGGCGACTTCAAGAACACCGTCCCGTACTTCAAGAACGTGCGCGGCAACATCAACTCGTACGTCCTCTCGCCGAGCGGCGCGCGTGCGCTCTTCGATGCGCGCGGCGATCTCTTCACCGCGCCGGCTAAGTACGGCGAAGTGCGCAACCTGACGCAGTCGCCCGGCGTGCGCGAGCGCGATCCGTCGTGGTCGCCGGACGGCAAGTGGATCACGTACATGAGCGATCGCAACGGCGACGAGTACGAGATCTACGTGCGCCCGGCCGACGGCACCGGAGCGGAGCGACAGGTCACGACCGGCAGCAAGTCATGGAAGTTCGGGGCCCTCTGGTCGCCCGACTCGAAGATGCTCGCGTACGCCGACAAGGATCACTCGCTCCACATCGTCGATGTCGCCAGCGGCAAAGTGACCGACGTCGATCACAGCGACTACAACGACCTGACGTTCTATCGCTGGTCGCCCGACAGCCGCTGGCTGTCGTACACGAAGCAGAACGCCGCGCGCTTCGGAATCATCTACGTCTACAACGTGCCCGACGCGAAGTCCTATAAGCTCACGAGCGGCATGACCGACGACAACGAGCCGGTCTTCGATCCGAAAGGCCGCTACCTCTACTTCACCTCGAACCGCGACTACAACCTGACCTTCAGCGCGTTCGAGTTCAACTACGTCTATACCGATCCGACGCGCGTCTACGCGGCGATCCTCGCCGCCGACGGTCCTGCGCTTCTCCTCCCGCAGAGCGATGAAGAAAAAGCCTCAGCGGACAAGGACAAGAAAGATGCAGCGCCGCCGGCTCCAGCGGCGAGCGCGGACAAGAAGCCCGCCGCGACGACCGGCGAGGAAGGAACGCACAAAGCCGCATCGCCTGCGAACGTGAAGATCGACGTCGAAGGATTCGAGCATCGCATTCGCGCGATCCCCGGACCGGCCGGCAACTACAACAGCCTCTCCGCGATCGACAACGGCGTGATCTACATGCTCGGCGCGCGCGGCGGCAACTCGCTCCGCCTTTACAACCTCGAGGACCGCAAGGAAGAGACGATCCTCGAAGGGTTGCGCGGCTACGACATCTCCGCCGACGGCAAGAAGATCATCGTCCACGTCGCTAACGACTACGCGATCATCGCGCCGAAGGGCGGACAGAAAACCGCCGACAGCACGATCGATCTCGCGCACATGGACATGAAGATCGATCCGCGCGCGGAGTGGTCGCAGGAGTTCACCGACGCGTGGCGCATTCTGCGCGACTGGTTCTACGACCCGCACATGCACGGCGTCGACTGGAACATGATCCGGCAGAAGTACGGGCAGCTCGTTCCCTACGCCTCTCACCGCGCCGATCTCGACTTCATCCTCGGCGAAGTCGCCGGCGAGTTGAACTCGGGACACGTCTACGTCGGCACGTCGGACGACTGGCAGGTCAAGCGCGTCGACACCGGTCTCCTCGGCGCCGACATCGTCGCCGACGACGGCTACTTCAAAGTCGCGCACATCTTCCCCGGCGAGAACTGGCACGAGACGTTCCGTTCGCCGCTGCTCGAGCCGGGCGTGAAAGTGCACGAAGGCGATTACATCCTCGCCGTCGACGGCGTGTCGACGAAAGGTGTCGACAACTTCTATCGATTGATGGAAGACAAAGCGGGCCGCATCGTCACGCTGCTCGTCAACTCGAAAGCCGACACGGCGGGCGCGCACGAAGAGAAAGTGCGCCCGACCGCGAAGGAAACCGATCTTCGCTATCTTGATTGGGTGCAATCGCGCCGCGCGATGGTCGACAAATTGTCGGGCGGACGCATCGGCTACATGCATCTCCCGAATACCGCGAACGAAGGCAATCGCGAGCTGTTCAAGTACTTCTTCCCGCAGGTCGACAAGGACGCGCTCATCATCGACGACCGCTACAACGGCGGCGGCTTCATCCCCGATCGCATGATCGAGTTGCTCGATCGTCCGATCCTCAACTACTGGGTGCGCCGCGGCGAGAAGCCGGGATCGACGCCCGCGTACGCGAACGCAGGACCGAAAGCGATGCTGATCAACGGCTATTCATCATCGGGCGGCGACGCACTGCCGTATTACTTCCACGAGCGCAAGATGGGAACGCTCATCGGCACGCGCACGTGGGGAGGCTTGATCGGCATCAGCGGCAATCCCGGACTGATGGACGGCGGCACGATCTCCGCGCCGCAGTTCCGCTTCCTCGACAACACCGGCCAGTGGGCCGTCGAAGGCGTCGGCGTCTCGCCCGACATCGAAGTCGTCGATCGTCCCGAGCTCGTCGTGGCCGGCCACGATCCGTCGCTCGAGAAGGCGGTGCAGGTGTTGATGGATGAGCTCGCGAAGAATCCGCCGAAAAAAGTGACGGTGCCTCCGGCTCCGAACATCCCGTAAATCGAGTTACGATTCGCGGCGATGATGCATACCGTCATCGCCGCGACCGGCTCGTACATTCCGCCCGTTCGGGTTCCGAACTCCGAGTTTCTCGGGCGCGACTTTCGCGATCCGAAAGGGGAGAAGATCCCCAAGTCGAACGAGGAGATCGTCGCGCAGTTCGAGGCCATCACCGGAATCCGCGAGCGGCGTTACGCGCCCGCGGATCTGGTGACGTCGGACATCGCGTACGAAGCGGCGCGTGCGGCGCTCGAGTCATCGGGCATCGACAAGGAAACGCTCGACGCCATCATCGTCGCGCACAACTTCGGCGACGTTCGCGGCGACAGCCGGCGCTCCGATCTCGTCCCGGCCATCGCCGCGCGCGTGAAAGCGAAGCTGAAGATCCAGACGCCGCGCGCGGTCGCGTACGACCTGATCTTCGGATGTCCCGGATGGCTGCAGGGCGTCATCAGCGCCGACGCCATGATCCGCGCCGGCGACGTGAAGCGCGCGATGATCATCGGTGCCGAGGCGTTGTCGCGGATCTCGGATCCGCACGATCGCGACAGCATGATCTACGCGGACGGGGCGGGCGCGGCGATCGTCGAGGCGCGCGACACGAGCGACGGCATCCTCGCGCACGTCGCGCGCTCCGACACGCTCGATCACTCGACGATGTTGACGATGGGACCGTCGTACAACGAAGAGGTCTTCATCGAAGCGCTCTTCCTGAAGATGGAAGGACGAAAGCTGTACAAGTACGCGCTGCAGACCGTCGCCGCGTCGATGAAGGAGTGCCTCGACAAAGCAGGCATCGCGCTCCCGCAGGTGAAGAAGATCCTTCTTCACCAGGCGAACGGCAAGATGGACGAAGCGATTCTCTCCGAGCTCTACGCGCTCTACGGAATCGATCCGCCGCCCGGCGTCATGCCGATGACCATCTCATTCCTCGGCAACAGCTCCGTCGCGACGCTGCCGACGCTGCTCGACCTGATCACGAAGAAGCAGCTCGGCGATCACGAAATCGTGAAGGGAGACATCCTCCTCTTCGCGTCGGTCGGCGCGGGAATGCACATCAACGCGGTCGTCTACCGCGTGCCTTAGTCGATTATCGCCACAACGTCTCGATCACCGCCGCAACGATGAACGAGACCAGGTTGTAGCCCGAGTTGATCATCCAGAGACCGCGCGGCGAACCGGAGAACATCGCCGTCGCGAAGCTCGTCGCGGCGGCGAACCCGAGCCAGCAGACGACGGCGACTTCGATCGAGCGCATCAGGTTCAGCGGCTGAAAGTGATTCAGCACGATCGCCATCACCAACGCCACCGCGATGCCGCAAAAGAACGCGAAGACGAACGGAAGCGGGCCTGCGGCGCCCGACTTCAGTTCTTCTTCGGTCTTGCCCATCAAGCGAATCCACGGCGTCGCGAAGAGAACGCGCGAGTACCAAAGACCGCCGAGCATGAAAATCGCGATGCCGCTGACGAGAACGGCGAGATAGTTCACCTGCGGCAGCATCGTCTATGCCGACGGGTTGTACGTCGCGTCGCCCCACGCGAGCATCGGGTAGAAAATCGGCGACAGCAGGAAGAGACCAAGGGCGTAGCCGATGCCTTTGCCGAACTTGCGCGCGACGTCCATGATGATGATGAAGGCGACGATCAAGTTGACGACCGGAATGAGAAGGAGGATGAACCACCACAGCGGTCTGCCCGCGATCTCGAGCAGCACGATCAGGTTGTAGATCGGCACGATCGCCGCCCATCCCGGTTTGCCGGCCTTCACGAAGATCTTCCACATTGCCGCGATCAGAATCACGCCGATCACGAGAGCGATCAGCATGGCTGTGAGACCGATTCCTGCGGCCGCGGCGTTCGCCGCTCCGTTGTCGGAGCTTTCCTGGAACATGAAAGCGATGAGATTCGTCATGCTCGTCCTCCTCTAAATTGTCGGGGCCGTCATCAACGGTACGCTCGTTTGCGAGGTCGTGCAATCCATCCGTACTTTTTCAGGTCGATGCGGCCGGCGAGATCGAACTCGATGCCTTCCGCTTCGAGGAGCATTCGCTGCAGTTCGTGCGAGTCGCCATGCGAGCGCGCGCTGACCTCGCCCTTCGCGTTGATCACGCGATGCCACGGCACGCCGCTGTTTGCGGGAAGGTCGTGAAGCGCGTAGCCGACTTGCCGTGCGTGTCCTTCCAGGCCCGCGATCTCCGCGATCGATCCGTACGTCGCCACGCGGCCACGGGGGATGCGGCGGACGGTGTCAATGATTCTTTTGCGTGACGTGTTTGCGTTCCGGTCCGTCTGACTGCACAATCTTTGGTCACCCCATTTCGCAGGAGCAGAAAAACATGCCTAGAGCAATGGCTACCGCGCAAGTCGCCTTCGGTCTCGTATCGATCCCGGTCAAGCTCTTCTCGGCCGCCGAATCGTCGGAGCGCATCAGCTTCAACATGATCCACAAAGATTGCGGCAGCCGCATCCAGCAGCAGCTTTTCTGTTCGAAGGACGAGCGTACGATCGACCGCAGCGAAGTGGTCAAAGGATACGAGTTCTCACGCGGACAGTACGTCCTCTTCACCGAGGATGAGCTGAAGGCGCTGGAGGAAAAGGCGACGCAGACGATCGAGATCAGCGAGTTCGTTCCGCGCGAAGCGATCGATCCGATCTACTTCTCGAAAGCGTTCTACCTCGCGCCCGACAAAGGCGGCGACCGCGCCTACACGCTCCTCGGCAAAGCCCTCGAAGAGACGGGACGCTGGGCGCTCGCGAAGTACGCGGCGCGCGGCAAGCAGTACCTCGTCATCCTCCGCCCGCTCGGCAAGGGGATGGTGATGCAGCAGCTCTACTATCCGAACGAGATCCGCGCGATCGACGAGCTCGATCTCGGCGAAGCGATCATCAAAGACAACGAGCTGAAGATGGCCGTGCAGCTCGCGGAGATGGGCGCGACCGACGAGTTCCATCCCGAGAACTATCGCGACGAAGTGAGCGAGCGAATCCGCACCCTGATCAACAAGAAGGTCGAGGACGGACAAGAGATCACGAACACCGAGACGCAGGAGCCGCGCGCGCAGGTCATCGATCTGATGGAAGCGCTCCGCGCCAGCCTCGGCGGCAACGCGCCGAAGGGAACGAAGGCGGCGTCGAAGGGTGCGGCGAAGGCCGAGGCGAAGAGGAAGCCGGCGAAGGCTGCGGCGGAGCCGAAAGGTCGCAGGTCGCAGATCGCAGGTCGCAGGTAGAACTTCTGCCACCCGCCACCTCGTCTTCCTGCCACCTATAATCGGCCCATGTCCTATTCGCTCCGCGAGGTCGCGGCGATGCTCGGACTTCGTCCGGCGCAGATTCGTTCTTACGCTACGAAAGGATTCCTCACTCCCGAGCGCGGGGCGCGCGGAGAACTGCGTTTCGGATTTCACGATCTGGTCGTCCTGCGCACCGCGAGCGAGCTCGTTGCCGCCGACATTCCGCAGCGCAAAGTGCAGCGCGCGCTCGAGCGTCTGCGCGAGCAGCTGCCCGAAGGGCGCAGCCTCGCAGGCATTCGCATCGCTGCCGACGGCGAGCGCGTCGTCGTTCGCGATCGCGACGCGGTCTGGAATCCCGAATCAGGACAATCGCTCTTCGACTTCTCGGTCGACGACATCACCGCGAACGCGAACATTCTCGAAGTGCCGCGTCAGACGATCGATGATCTCGACGCCGACGACTGGTACGACGCCGGCTGCCATCTCGAGCCGATGTCGCCCGACGATGCGCGCGACGCTTACGAGCGCGCGCTGCAGCTCGATCCGAATCACACCGACGCGCACATCAACCTCGGCCGCATCCTTCACGAGCAGCGCGCGCCCGCCGCGGCGGAGAAGCACTATCGCGCCGCGCTGACGATCGATCCGCATCATCCGATCGCCGCCTTCAACCTCGGCGTCGCGCTCGAAGACCTCGGACGAACGGTGGATGCGATCGACGCGTACGAGCGCGCCATCGCCATCGATCCGTACAACGCCGACGCGCATTTCAACCTCGCCGGTTTGTATGAAAAACGTGGCGACAAAGCGGACGCGGTGCGCGAGCTGAAGGCGTATGCTCAATTGAAGAATGGGTGACGTCGTACCACCGCCCCGCGAGCGCCTCGCCGCACTCGACGTCTTCCGCGGCGCGACCATCGCCGGCATGCTCCTCGTCAACAACCCCGGATCGTGGAACGCGATCTACGCGCCGCTCGAGCACGCGGAGTGGAACGGCTGGACGCCGACCGATCTGATCTTCCCGTTCTTCCTCTTCATCGTCGGCATCACGACGCATCTCTCGCGCAAAGAGCCGAAGCAGATCGTGAAGCGCGGCCTGATGATTTTTCTCTGCGGCCTCCTGCTCAATGCGTTTCCGTTTTTCTGGTGGGGAAAGATTCCGGACGTTCCGTCGCCGTCGTTTCTGCAGCGCGTGGCGTGGCGATTCGAGCATCTGCGGTTCATGGGCGTTCTGCAGCGGATCGGCATCGCGTACATGTGCGCGGCGCTCATCGCGCTCAACGCCGATCGCCGCAAACGAATCATCGTCGCCGCGTCGATCCTCATCGGCTACTGGCTCGTGATGACGCTGATCCCGGTGCCGGGCACGGGAACGATCGGCGCGATGCTGCTCGATCAGCCCGACAAGACGCTCGCCGCATGGACCGACCGCCTCATCCTCGGCACGAATCACATCTGGGTCAGCACGAAGACCTGGGATCCGGAAGGTCCGCTGTCGACGATTCCGGCGATCGCGACCGCGCTCCTCGGCATCCTCGCGGGCGAGTGGATCACCGACAAGAAGCGCCCCCTCGTCGATCGCGTCGTCGGTTTGTACGGCGCGGGATCGCTGGCGATGGTCGTCGCGAAGTTCTGGGATTGGGTTTTTCCGATCAACAAGAATCTCTGGACGAGCTCGTACGTGCTTTTCACCGCCGGCTTCGCCTGCATCGCGCTGGCGACGTGCATCTGGCTCATCGACATGCTCGGCGTGAAGCGCTGGTCGAAGCCATTCGCGATCTACGGACTCAATCCGCTGGTCGCGTTCGTCGGATCGGGGCTGATGGCGCGCCTTATCGACTCGTTGATCAAGATCGATTTCCGCGGCAAGCCGACGTCGCTGCATCAGATCTCATACGCGATTGTGTTCGAACCGTTCTTCCCGGCGAAATTCGCCTCGCTGCTGTGGGCGTTATGTTTCGTCGCGTTGTGGCTCGGGATTTTGTGGCTGCTGTACCGACGGAACATCGTCATCAAGTTGTAAACCGCAACCCGCCCGCCGCCGTCTAACATCCGACTATGCGCAAGCTCTTGCTGATTCTTCTCGTGACGTTCGCTCTCGCCCCGCTGCACGCGCAGGAACTGCATCAGGCAACCGATCTCGAAATGTTGCTGCACCGCATTCATGCCGGGATCGTTCATGAAGCGATCTCGCCCGTGACGATCGACCGCGCCGCGCCGCTCGCGGCGAAGACGTTCAACATCACCGCGCAGGCGACGAGCGGCAACAACGCGTCGACGTACGCGTTCACCGTCTCGCCGTTGCCGTTCACCGTGAATCAGGGCGACATGGTCACGCTCAACATCAGCGTTCCGAGCGGAGACAAAGCGACGGGCACGTCGCACGGCTTCTTCCTCGAGACGTATTTCGAGGAGTTCAGCTTCTTCATCAACAAGGGACAGACGCGGCAGGTGACGTTCGTGGCGAATCAGCCGGGCACGTTCTCGTACATCTGCACGCAGTCGACGTGCGGCGTCGGCCACACCGTCATGGGCGGCACATTCACCGTCAACGCCGTGCAGGCGCCGGCGCCGACGATCACATCACTCAATCCGACGAGCGGCACGATCAACGGCGGAACGATCGTCTCGATCACCGGCGCGAACTTCGTCACCGGCGCGACGGTCAAGTTCGACACGTCGAATGGCATCGGCACGTCGTTCAACAGCAGCACGAACATCCTCTCGACTGCGCCCGCACACGCCGCGGGACCCGTGACCGTGACCGTCACGAATCCCGACGGCCAATCGGCGACGGCGACGTACACGTACGTGAATCCGACGATCTCGATCACGAGCGTCTCGCCGAATACCGGCAGCACCGCCGGCGGAACGGCGGTCACGATCAGCGGCGCGAACTTCCAGACCGGCGCGACCGTCACGTTCGGCGGCGTCGCTGCGACGAACATCAACGTCGTCAACGCGACGACGATCACCGCGTCGACGCCGGTCGGTCCGATCTCGGAGCAGCTCGGCGTCGACGTCACGGTCACGAACCCCGACGGCAAGAGCGCAACGCAGACGCGCGCGTTCACCTACAGCGTTCCGGCGGTGACGATCGACACGATCTCGCCGGCGACGGCCATCACGACGGGCGGACAGCAGATTCTCATCACCGGCACCGGCTTCACGACCGCGCTCAATGGCGCGAGCGTGACCATCGGCGGCGTCACCGCAACGTTCAACGTGCAGAGCGCGGTCTCGATCTCCGTCGTCACGCCACCCCATGCAGCGGGGAACGTCGACGTCGTCGTGAAGATGGGCAACGGCACGCAGGCAACGAAGTCGAATGGACTGAGCTACTTCGTCTTTACTGCGCCCGCCCGTCGTCACTCCGCGAAACATTGATCCGATGAAGAAAACGATCGTCCTTCTCCTCGCCGCGCTTTCGATCGCCGCGACGACGAAATCGAAGTCATTCGACGCGATGTACGTCGCAACCGTGTCCGGCATCCCTGCGGGCACGAGCGAAGTGAAAGTGTGGATTCCGCTTCCGTCGTCGCGCGGCGCGCAATCCGTGAGCGACGTCGCCATCGACTCGCCGTATCAGTGGACGCGTCACAAAGATGCGGAGTTCGGCAACGAATACGCGGTCGCAACGATCACCGGTCCGCCGGCCGATCTCTCCGTTCGCGTGAACTTCAAAGCGACGCGCAGCGAGGCGACCATCGAGCATCCGTTCGAGACCGCGGCGACGAAAGCGGAAGTCGATCGCGCGTTGCGCGCCGACAAGCTCGTGACGATCTCGCCGCGCGTGCGCAAGCTCGCGAACGAGATCACGGCCGGCAAGTCGTCGACGATCGATCAGGCGCACGCGATCTACGACTACCTGATTTCGAACATGACGTACGACAAGACCGTGCCCGGTTGGGGACGCGGCGATACCGAACGCGCCTGCGACATCAAGAAAGGAAACTGCACCGACTTTCATTCGATATTCCTTTCGCTCGCGCGCGCGAAAGGAATCCCGGCGCGCTTCGTCATCGGCTTTCCGCTCACCGCGAAAGACGGACAGGTGAAGGGCTATCACTGCTGGGCCGAGTTCTACGTGAAGGGCAAGGGCTGGATTCCGGTCGACGCGAGCGACGCCTCGAAGTTGGCCGATGCATCCGCGCGCGAGTACCTCTTCGGAAATCTCGACGCCGATCGCGTGCAGTTCACCGTCGGCCGCGATCTGGTGCTCACGCCTCCCACGGCCGAGCCGCTCAACTTCTTCATCTATCCGCACGCCGAGGCGAACGGCGCGGAAATCGGAACGCCGTCGATCGCATTGCTCTTCAAGTGAAACTGCTCCTCGCTCTTTTCCTGGCGGCCTATCCGCCGACGCCGGGCACCGGCACATTCACGACGATCGAGAACATCGAGTACGCGCGCGTGGACTCGAAGCCGTTGCTGCTCGATCTGCGCATCCCCGACGCGACCGGCCCGTTTCCCGTCATCCTCTTTTTGCACAGCGGCGCGTGGGTGACCGGCGATCGCACCGGCGGTCCCGCGATTCGCCAGGCGTTGCGCGGATACGCGGTGGTGAGCATCGACTATCCGCTCGCGCCGTCGAATGTGTGGCCGTCGCAGCTCGAAGCGTGCAAAGCGGCCGTGCGATGGATTCGCGCGAACGCAGCGCAATACAACTTCGATCCGGAGCGCATCGGCGTGTTTGGCACATCAGCGGGCGGACATCTCGCGGCGATGCTCGGCACGACCTCCGATCGTCCCGAATTCGACGCCCTCACCCTCGGCAATCCCCAGTTCTCGAGCAAAGTGAAAGTGGTCGTCGACATGTACGGTCCCGTCGATCTGCTGAAGATCGACGAGCAGAAACTGCCGTGCTACGGAAACCTCAGCGCGAACTCGCCGCTGATGCCGCCGTCGCTGCTCATGGGTTGCGCGATTCAGTCGTGCAAAGAGAAGACGATGACGTCGAATCCGATCAACTACATCACGCGCGACGATCCGCCGTTCCTGATTCTGCAGGGACAGCAGGATTGCCTGACGCCGTGGCAGCAGTCGCAGATGTTGTACGACGCGCTGCGCGCGAGCGGCGTCAGCGCGGAGCTGCATCTGCTCCCGACCGCGGAGCACGCCGATCATCAGTTCGACGATCAGGAGTGGAAGCAGACGATCAGCGATTTCCTGGACGCGAATCTGCGCGGGCCGACGCCGATGCCGCGCCGGCGTGCGGTGCGGTAGCTCGCCGCAACACGCGCCCCGGCAAACTCTCCGTCATCTTCCCGTCGCGCAAGACCGGCGCTCCGTTCACGATCACGTTCGAGATCCCTTCGCTGAAGTGATGCGGGTCTTCGTACGTCGACACGTCGCGAATCGTCTTCGGATCGAAGACGACGACATCCGCTTTCATCCCGACCGCTAACTTCCCGCGATCGGCGAATCCGATGCGCGACGCCGCGAGCGACGTCACCTTGCGCACGGCCTCTTCGAGCGTGAACAGCTTCTCGTCGCGAACGTAGTGCCCGAGGACACGGGGGAAGGTGCCGTACGCGCGAGGATGCGCGCCTTGCTCGCGCGCCGCGCCTACGACCGCGCCGGAGTCGGATCCGACCGACGTCCATGGCTGCTTCAGCGCTTCCATCATGTCGGACTCGTACAAGTTGAAGTAGATCGCGATCGGCGACGCATTGCTCCCTTCGAAGATGTGCAGCGCCGCCTCGGCGGGATTCGTGTTCATCTCACGCGCGATCGCGTCGAGCCGCTTGCGCTCGTACTGTTTCATCGTCGTCGGCGGCGGAATGCCGCGAATGAGAATCGTCGAGCCGTCGCCGACGCGGATCTCGTTCGCGATGCGCGTGCGCGTCGCCGGATCTTTCAATCGCGCGACGAACTGGAGATAGCCGCCTTGCAGCGCCCACGCGGGAACGAGCGAGATGAGATCCGTCGACGTCGCCGTGTACGGATAGACGTTCCCCGCGACGTCGAGACCGCTCTTCTGCTCGCGCTCGATCTTCGCGATCACGTCTTTCATGTGTCCACGCATCGTTCCGCCGACTTTGATATGAAAAATGTTCACCGGCACGTGCGCTTCGCGTCCGATGCGAAACGCTTCATCGAGCGCGTGGTTGATCGTGCCCGCTTCGCCGCGAAGATGCGTCCAATAGCCGGGCGTGTGTTTGGCGAGCGCGATGATCTCGTCCGTTTTCGCGAAGCGGCCGGGCGGATAGATGAGCGCGGTCGTCAGTCCCCACGCGCCCTGCTTCACGGCGTCGTCGACGATCTGCTCCATGCGCTTCAACTCGTCCGGCGTCGGAGCCCGATCGGCGTCGCCGAGAACGATCTCGCGGGGATTGGCGGCGCCGATGTAGAAGGCGAAGTTGATCGCGGAGCCGCGCTTCTCGACGGTGCGCATGTAGTCGTCGAGCGAGCGCCACGTCGCGTCGGGAAATCCCGGCGGCTTCGTCCGATTCACTTCCGCAGCCATCGCGTCGTTGATCGGACCGGACGAGTGACCTTCGCCGGTCACTTCGGTCGTCACGCCCTGCCGCACTTTTCCTTCGAGATGCGAATCGATCAGCACCGCGCCTTCGGAATGGCCGAGAAGATCGATGAAGCCGGGAGTGACGACCTGGCCCTTCGCGTCGATCGTCGTCGGCGAGGTTTCACGAGACAGATCGCCGATCGCCGCGATGGAGTCACCGCGAATGCCGACATCCGCGCGAACGCGCGCGCGGCCGGTACCGTCGATCACGTCGCCGTTGAGGATGCGGATGTCGAAGGTGGGGTTACCGCGCGGCGATGCGACCTGAGTCGTCGTCTGCGGCGCAGCACAGGTGAGCGCGAGAAACGCGAAGGTCGCGAAACGCAAGCAATTAGCTAGCCCGGCGGAACGAAGAACAACTCGTTCGTGCGCACGAACTCATTTCGCAGAATCGACGTGTATGGCCGCTGGCTCTTGTAAGTCTGCAGGATCTCGTCTTTCTGCTTCTGCACCGTGATCGTCAGCGGGTACGTCGCCCACGTCAGCGCGCGCATGCGGGCGGGGGGCTTCAGCGCGCGTTCCGGCATGCGCACCAGCGACGGGATGCGGCTCGAGTGCACGAGATAGCCGAGGCGATGGGGGTGGAAGTCGAGATCATCGAGCGCGAGATCGGTGATCTCCGCGGTCGCGGCGTGATCCGGATGATGATCGAACGCGACCGGCGCGATCACGATCGTCGGCTTCGCCTTTTCCACGACCTGTTCGATGTCGTGCATCATGCTGGCGAAGCTGTACGGCGAGCCGGGCGTCACCGCTTCTTCGTACGGAACTTCGCGCTTCTGCGTGCCGCGCGCGCGGATCACGTCTTTGCGGTGATCGAGGATCGAGCGCAGGCCCTGATCGGGATAGCCGAGGATGAAGTAGTGGTCTTCGCGGACGCCGAGCAGCTTCATCGCCGCCTTCGCCTCGCCGATGCGCGTGTGGCCGACGGAGAGATAGTTCGACGCCGTCGGTCCGAGAGTCTTGTTGAGGAGGCGCGCGGAGAAGCGGTTGCAGTCTCCGGCGGTGAGGAAGGCGACGTACACATCGGCGCCGTTAGCGATGGCGTCGGCTGCGTAGCCGGCGGCGCCGATCGCTTCGTCATCGATGTGCGGCGCGACGATCAAGACGCGATCGCGCGACGACGCCGCGCTGATGCGCGGGTACAACTTCACATTTGCCTCCCCATGACCGGGACCGAACAGAAGCATGAACAACGCGATGAAACCCGTGACCACCATTGGCTTTCCAGACGTTTTACCACGCACTTCTCGCGAATTGTTCACATTTATCAAGGCTTGGCGTTTCTAGAATTCCGTCATGCCCGCCATCACCGTGAACGGAAAATCGCGCAACGTCGCATCGTCCGCTGATACTCCGCTTCTTTGGATCCTCCGCGACGAGCTCGCGCTCACCGGAACGAAATTCGGATGCGGCATGGGCTTGTGCGGCGCATGTACTGTCCTCGCCGACGGCGACCCGATTCGATCGTGCTCCACGACGATCGACGCGGTGAAGTCGAAGAAGATCGTCACGATCGAAGGCTTGTCGCTGAACGGAAGTCATCCGCTGCAGAAGGCGTGGTCGGCCGAAAATGTTCCGCAGTGCGGCTATTGCCAGGCCGGCCAGATCATGTCCGCGGCCGCGCTACTGATGAAGAAGCCGAAACCGACCGATGCGGACATCGATGAAGCGATGGACGGCAATCTCTGTCGCTGCGGAACGTATCAACGCATTCGCAAAGCGATTCATCGCGCCGCGGGGCAGCAGCCGTGACGATCGCGAAGGTCAATCGCCGCGACTTCGTGAAGATCACCGCCGCCGCCGGCGCGGGACTCGCGCTCGCCGTTCATCTCCCATCGCGCGGCGCGTCGGGCGAGTTCGAGATCGGCGCGTTCGTGCACATCGGCACCGACGGCACGGCGACGATCTACGTTCCGAAATCCGAAATGGGACAAGGCGTGCGCACGTCGCTCGCGCAGATTGTGGCCGAGGAGTTGGACGCGGATTGGTCGAAGGTGAGGGTGCGGGCGCCGCAGCTCGGCGCGAAGTTCGGCGATCAAGGGACGGGCGGGAGCGGCAGCGTGCAGTCGAGTTTCGCGCGATTGCGCATCGCCGGCGCGACCGCGCGCGCGATGCTCGTCGGCGCAGCAGCGGACAAGTGGAAAGTCGACTACGCGACGTGCTCGACGGCGAACGGCGTGATCACGAGCGGCACGCACTCGATCGGATACGGCGAAATCGCAGAAGCAGCGTCGAAGGGCGAAGTGCCGAAGGACGTCGCGCTGAAACATCCGCGGGAGTTCACGCTGATCGGCAAGAGTCCGCGACGCGTCGACAACGACGACGTCGTCACCGGCAAAGCGATCTTCGGCATCGACGTGCGAGTGCCCGGCATGTTGTACGCGGCGATCGCGCGCTCGCCGGTGTTCGGCGGCAAAGTCGCGAGCTTCGACGACACGAAAGCGAAGCAGGTTGCCGGCGTGAAGCACGTCGTTCGCGTCGACTCGCCGGGGAAAGACATGCCGTGGAACGGCGTCGCCGTCGTCGCAACATCGACATGGGCGGCGATCAAAGGCCGCGATGCTCTCGAAATCAAATGGGACGAAGGCGCGGCCGCGAGCGAGAGCACGGAATCGCTGCGCAAGGCGATGCTCGACGCACTCGAGCGCAAAGAAGGGACGATCTATCGCAAGGAAGGCGACGCCGATGCGGCGCTCGCATCCGCCGCGAAGAAAGTGGAAGCGACGTACGAGTCGCCGTACCTTGCGCACGCGACGCTCGAGCCGATGAACGCGACCGCGAGCGTCACCGCGGACGGCGTCGAGATCTGGGCGCCCACGCAGTACCCCGACTGGACCGGCAGCGCCGTCGCACGCGCCCTCGGCCTCAAGCCGAATCAGGTGAAGGTCAACGTCACGTTGCTCGGCGGCGGATTCGGACGCCGCATCAATCCTGATTACTCCGTCGAAGCGGCGCTCGTATCGAAAGCGGTCGGTGCACCGGTTCATGTGCAG
>Ga0207687_10001110_pt1 | contig 18290 bp, 16 predicted proteins | sample KBSM54metaG_FD_184399 | JGI IMG/M metagenome (GOLD analysis project Ga0207687, IMG submission 184399) | Miscanthus rhizosphere microbial communities from Kellogg Biological Station, Michigan, USA - KBS M5-4 metaG (SPAdes) (version 2) | ecosystem: Host-associated > Plants > Roots > Rhizosphere >...
GCGCTCGCGCAGGTCGAAGGTGAACGAGACGCGGTTTGCAGCGTAGGCGAAAGTGTTGTTGGGCGTCGTGTAACCGTCGATGCGACGCAGATCTCGACCGTGAAGGCGCCCGTAGTCGTTGAACATGATACCGACGTACACACCGGCGCGCGCGCCCGCTGCTCGACGCACCGGCATGCCCGCGTCCTCGAGGGCCTCCCAGGCGACCTCGAGCAACAAGCGATGCTGCGGGTCGATGCTGCGGGCTTCGCGGGGTGAGATCCCGAAGAAGCGCCAATCGAAGCCGGCGACATCGTCGAGGAAGGATCCCCACTTGGTCACTGACTTGCCGACAGCGAGTGGATTGGGATCGTAGACGTCAGCCCAGCGCGCGGAGGTCACCTCTCCAACGACATCGGTGCCCTCTCGCAGCAATCTCCACAGCTGCTCGGGCCCGGTGGCACCACGAGACCGAAAGCCCAAACCCACGATGGCCAGCGGCTCCGCCATTGGTTGACCCGCTCGTTCGTCACTCAACGCCATCCAGTGGTCCTCCGTGTCCTTCTGGTCGGCACGATCCGTGCCGATCCGATCTCATCGATAGATTTGAGCGAACCAGGGCACCGGCCGCGCGCGCGCACACCAGTTTGTGGCCTAGGGTGCGCCTGAGTGCGCCCGCACGGAGTACGTGCGGCAAGTGTGTGCGTGACGAAAATGTGAGCCTCCTTCTTAAGGAAACGCGCAGCAAGGCGTTCTCCAGACGACGAACGCTCTTGGTGCTTCGCGGATCCGGTGTGAAAGGCGAACAGCAGCTGAACCCCAGGCGGCGTCTCGGCGAAGAGGGAATCGGACGAATGGTGAGTCAACGAAACGGTCAAAGCTCGAATGCAGAGCGTTCTCCCCTGGAACGGATCACGACCAGGCGACCTGGCGTGGAGCGCGCCGGCGACGACCACCACGGTTTCGAACTCACGATCGACAAATCGAGCCACCTCATTCACATGCTCTTTTGGGGGATGTGGGATTTGCCAATCGCCGAGGCCTTTCGCTATGGCTTGCTCAAACTCGGCAGCCAATTCTCTGGTGAGCCTTGGGGGATCCTGGTGGATTCTCGAAGGTTCATGGCACAGTCGCCGGAAGTGACGCAAATACGTCAAGAAGTGATGACCGCCATCGGACTCATCGGTTGCAAGCGAATTGCGGCCATCGTCGAAGCGCCGGTCTACACGATGCAGTTCAAGCGAATTTCTGCGTCGAGCAACATGAAGAGCCAAGTCTTCCAAGACGAGAGGTCTGCGTTGGTCTGGCTCCGTCAAGCGTGAACCGCGGCGTTCGTTACGTGTTCTTGGCTTGAAGCCTGAGCACCATTGCCGCCATCGCTTCCAGTGTTCCGACGTTCGTCGGGTGGAGCTCGGAGTTCGGGACGTTCACTTGGAAGCGTTGCTTGATGAACGCCAAGAGGGAGACGAGCGCGACGGAGTCGATGATGCCCCACTCGAGCAGAGGCGTCGTCGCGTCCAGCCCTTCGTCTTTGCCATTCAAGAACTCCCGCGCGACAAATTCCCTCAGCTCTTCGACGACGGTTGACATGGTTTTCCCTTCACTGTGATTCGGTGACTTCGGACGCCGCTGCAAGCTTTCGTCGATCGACCTTTCCGTTCGGATTTCGCGGAAGGGCCGTCATTGGCCGGACGTCGTCGGGAATCATGTAGCGGGGGAGCCGCTCGGCGCAGTGGCGCTTGATGGCGAGCAGTGTCGGCGCACGCTCCGTATCGACACCGAGAAAGGCAATGAGCCGCGCCGTGAGCCCTTCGCCGAGCACCATCGCGGCCGCTTCCCGCACCTCCGGGTGCTGCATGAGCGCGGCCTCGATCTCACCGAGCTCGACCCGATGACCTCGAATCTTGACCATGTGGTCCGAGCGACCGAGAAATTGGCAATTGCCGTCGTTGCCAATGCGCACGACATCGCCCGTCGCGTAAGCCTCGCCCTGTTCACGAGGTTTGCCCCAATAGCCGAGGAACACCGTGGGGCCCTCGACCATGAGCTCACCCTCTTCGCCGGGTTCGGCGACGCTGCCGTCGGCTTTTCTGGCCCACACGCGATCGCCGCAAACGGCCTTCCCGATGGGAATGCTGGTCTGCTGCGAATCCAGTTCGGTAACCTGGTACGCGGTGCACACGTTGGTTTCCGTGGGCCCATACAAATTCCAAAGCGGAAGCTCCGGCCAGGACGCGCGCAACAATCGCAGAGGCTTCATGGGGAACGCCTCACCCGCGAACAACAACAAGCGTAGCGGCTCGGGCGGCTGCGAGAGCAACGCGCCATGATCCATCATCAGCACGATCGCCGAGGGGACCGAATACCAGACGGTGATGCGCTCCTGGCGAATGAACTCGACGAGCCGCTCGGCCACGTAGGCGGTCGCTTCGGGCACCAAGCACACGGCGGCACCCACCGCGAAGGCCGCGTACAAGTCGAGAACCGAGAGGTCGAAGTGAAACGGCGCATGATTCGCGAAGCGATCCGAGTCACGCGCGCCGAGTGCCTCGACGACCCAGTTCACGAAGGCGAGGGCGTTGGTGTGGCTGATGCAAACGCCCTTGGGGTGCCCCGTCGAACCCGAGGTGTACAGGATGTACGCGAGATCGTTCGGACCGATCGGCGGCTTCTCCAGCGGCGCGGCGGACAAGGCCGCGAACTGCGCCCAGCCCGGACCAGCGCTATTCGGCGACAACGCGGGGACGGCTCGGAGTTCGCCCGTGAGCACCGCTTCCGCCGCCTCGCGCCGCGCGACCAGCGCTTTGACGCCGCAATCGAGCAGCACCGTGCGTGCACGGGCAGCGGGACTCGTCGGGTCGATCGGGACGTAGGCGGCGCCCAGGCGCAGCACGCCCTGCATCGCAACCACGGTATCGGCCGACTTCGTGAGCCAGATGGCGACGCGATCGCCTGGCGCCACCCCGACGGCCGCCAGCGCGCGCGCCATGCGATTGGCCTGCTCATCGAGCTCCCGATAAGAAAGTTCACCCTCGTGGCCACGAACCGCGAGCCCGTTGGGATTTCGCGCCGCTGCTCTCGAGACCAGCTCGCCGAGCATTACAACCCCAGATTCCTGGCGATGAGATCGCGTTGCATTTCGGATGTTCCGGAAAAAATGGTGCACGGAAGCGCATTCAACAAGCTATCGGCCAGCCCAGATTCGGAAGTGACGCCCAGGCTGCCGTGGATCTGAATGACATCGAGCCCAGATTGAACCGCCGCTTCGCTCACGGCGAGCTTCGCCAGCGAGATATCGAGCGTCGCATCCTCACCCGCATCCTTGAGGGAGCAGGCACGGTACAGCAACAGGCGAGCAGATTCGAGGCGCAGCTTCATGTTCGCGATGCGGTGTGAAATCGCCTGATTCTTGCCGATCGGGCGCCCGAACTGTTGCCGCTCATTGGCAAACGCAACGACCCGATCGAGATCCCGTTCCATCGCGCCCAGGTAGCCCGCGAACAGGCACGCGCGCTCCCAAGACATGGACCCTTGGAAAGCGGGCGCGCCCTGCCCTTCATCACCGACCCGATGCGAAACGGGGACCCGACAATTGTCGAAGTACACCGCGCCCGTGGGCGCGTTGTGGAGCCCCACCTTCGGAAAGGGTTGCCCGGCGGTCAATCCGGCGGTGCCCTTCTCGACCAAGAATGCGCTCAGCCCGAAGAAGCCGTGCTTCGGGTTCGTGACCGCGTAGACGAGAAAGACGTCAGCAACGGCGCCATTGGTCACGTAGCTTTTGACCCCGTTCAGCACGTAGTGGTCCCCATCACGAACCGCTTTTGTCTTCAGCGCAAAGACGTCAGAGCCTGCTTCGGCTTCGGTGATGGCGTTCGCGCCAATCAGCTCGCCGCGTGCAAGCTTCGGTAGGAAGGCTTCTTTCAGCGCGGCATTGCCGTGCTCGGCGATCGGCATGGTGCACGCGAAGAGGTGCGCGCAGGCCGCAAACAAAAGGCCGCCATCCGTGGTGCCTCGCCCGAAGGCTTCGATGAGCCGCGACGTAGTCAATGCATCAAGGCCCATGCCGCCGAGCTCGCTCGGCACGCAGAGGCCAAGTAACCCGAACTCCCCGCAGCGTGACCATTTGGCCCTAGAAAAGCCAGACTCCGCTGCCGACGGGGTGCGCGTATCATCGAGGCTCTTGGCGAATGCGAGAGCACTCTCGTAAAGCGCGCTCTGCGCGGCCGACCAACGAAAGTCCATTTCTTTCGAAGATACGCACCCGCGTTACGCCCTGTCAAGTTCGCGCAGGCTCGCTCGTTCTTCGTTCCTCGTCGTTCTGGCCTCGCTGGCCGCGCTCGCCGCGCTGCCGCGCTCGGGCGAGGTACTCATCGGATACTCGCGAACGCGGGCGCTTGGAGGCTTGCGCACTTGCGCACTTGCGCACTCGCGCACTTCGGCGTCGGCATCCGACACTCGTCAGGGTGCGCGGCGCGCGGCCGCTGATCGAGCAGCCGCGACGTCCGCTCGTCTGAGCAGGAAGCGATCTGCTCATCGAGCTCATCGAGCTCATCGAGCTCATCGAGCTCATCGAGCTCATCGAGCTCATCGAGCTCATCGAGCTCATCGAGCTCATCGAGCTCATCGAGCTCATCGAGCTCCGGTGCGACCGATCACGGACGCACCGCAAGGCCTGATCACGATCACGATTCAATGTTGGTATTCCAACATTCATTGCAACGTCGAAAAGGCATTTGCGGGCGAGCACGTGCGGCAAGCGGTCGACTGCGCGATGTCGATGGGCGCAGCGCGGCACGTCGCCTCCGCTCCGGATCGCGTCCGCGGCGATCCCGCGGCGCGAAAACGGCCCAGCGCGAAGGTTGCACCGCGACGAGAACACGAGCGCGCAAACTCGACGAGATCCGCGGTGCAGCACGGATCTCCGACAAAAGCCGCGGCGTCACAATCTCGGGCGGAGTACTCTAACCTCGAAGAGTGATCGGCTCGCCGCCGATACCCACACAACGACAAGGAGCGCAGCATGCCTCAGGTAGCTGATGAGATCCCGCGCGGCGCGCAACGGCGTATCCTCGCCCCTTCGTTCTGCCGCGCAGCGATGCTCGTCTTGTGTGGAGCGTTTCATTGGGCCTGCACCGTCGACGGTTCACTCACCGGCTCGCGTGAGACCGGCACACCGGGCAGCGACGGTGGCTCGGGGCACGCGGTCGGGGGGAACGGCAGCGCTGGCACACCCGAGGCAGGCAGGCCGAGCTTTGGCGGCGCAACCGGGAGCGCGGGCAGCGCGAACACGGGTGGCAGTGGCCTCAACTCGTCGGGCGGCGTCGGTATGGGGGGCGGCTCAGCGGACGGCGGTTTTTCGAGCAGCGGTGCTGCGAACGGCGGCTTTCCGAGCGGAGGTATGGCGAACGGCGGCACGGCGAATGGCGGATCTTCGAGCGGCGGCATGTCTCCCGCTGGTGGGAACAACGGCTCGAGCGGCAGCTCCGGAAGCACGAGCGATCCGTACGGCGATGCACGCACGCGTTGCGTCGATCGAACGAACGCCCTACGAGCCACCCTCGGTCTCAAGCCGATCCCGCGCCTCGCCACCGCCGAGCCATGCGCGGACGGGCAAGCCAAAGCCGACTCCATCTCCGGCAAAGCGCACAGCGCCTTCAACGCGTGTCTGAATCAGGTCAAGTGGACCGGCGCCGCACAAAACGAATGCCCGGGTTGGGACTCCGTCGAATCGTCCCTGGGCGGCTGTTTGGATGCCATGTGGGCCGAAGGTCCCGGCGGCGGGCACTACGACAACATGACCGGCAATTCCACCAAGATGGCGTGCGGGATTTACACGACTCCAAGCGGCAAAGTCTGGCTAGTGCAGGATTTCTGGACCGAGTAAACGCAGCTGAAATCACAGGGGAATTGCCGATGGTGCGTCAGACCTGCGCGGGGTCGAACAGCGCGCCAGAGTGGCTAGCCCTCGTTCTGGCAGTAAACTAGCGCCGAGACGTCAACCACGAGGAGGTTTCTCCATGACCCGATTCATCGTCGCGGTGTCCATCGTGTTGCCGCTAACGTTGGGCTGTAAGGACGACGTGCAGTGCGAGAAGACTCGCATGGATCTCAACAAGACCTGGGCCGAGCTCCGGCAAGCCGCGACGCGCCACAAACTCGACGGCGTCGACGTGCCCGATTGGACGGACGTGGAAACCAAGGCCGAGCTACTCGAAAGTTCGTTTCTGACTTCCGAGGTCACCTGGGAAAGCGCGGCCAAAGCTCGAGCCGCGATCTCGGCCAAGCTACCCGCACTCCAGGCAGATCCGCCCGCGCAGCTGGTCGGCTTCCGCACCTCTGCGGAGAGCGCCTTGAAAGAGCAGTCGAGTTTCGAAGCCGAGTGTCGTTGAGCCGCCGGAACGAGCGACATCGGCTCGGCCCGGCGGCACGCTCGTGACTGGTGACTACCTGCGACTCATGGCCAATGGCGGGAAGATGCTGAGGAAGCAAATCCCCTCGAGCTCGACACGACCGACTTCGCTCCTGTGACGCGTCAGTGGTGCTCCCGCAACGGGCGCAGGGCTAGTGACGCGGATCCCAGAGTGCTCCTGTTCTCGGCGCGGACTTGCGTTTGTCTGCCGGATTCGGCCTCCCGCTTGCTGTCCAAAGGAAACGAGCGCACGTTTCGTGCTTGGCTCAACTAACTCCGAGTTGCGGGATCTGCGGCGGCGACGGGCGGATCGGCAATTCGTTCGGACTCACGACGACGTGTCCGGCGTGTCACGGTTCGGGACACAAAGCGGCGAACGAGGGCTTTCGCGACGTCACGAAGACCAAGCCCTCGCATCATCGACAAACCAACCGCGCAGCCGTTCCCGAGAAAACTCAGTGGCCCACGACCTTCGAGGGCGCGAAGCTGGCAGACGAGATCAAGGCGTGCTCGAGTCTCTCGCTCGACACGCAGGGCAAGCTGACGCGCGAGATCATCGATCACGAAGAGAGCCACGGCACCTGCACTCAGACCTTCGTGAAGAAGATCCGAAAACAGGTACGACCGCGAGTCTGAAGCGACACTCGAGTCTCCGCGCAACCGAGCGCGGAAACGGCTCGCTATCGAGACCAGAGCAGCCGATAGTCGGCCATGGCGCGTCAGAGTTCTGCTCCGGTCAGCGAGAACAGTGAGGAAGCCCGCGCCTTCTTGCAGGCCCGGGTTGCGCTGTTCTGGAAGGTGATGTTCTTCATCAGCCTGCTCAGCAGCGGAATGGGAGTGTTCGGGGCGATCGCGAAGCCGGGTGTGGATTTCCTGGTCGTGCTGGCTCTGACGGCCCAAACGTTTGCCTTCTGGTGGCTATGCCGCCGGGGGCAACGCTCGATGCAATTCTCGCGCGGCATGGAGGCCGGAGGTTTGCTGCTGAATCAGGCGGGGGGCGCGGTGATGGGGCGCTACGTGCTCGCCGGTTTCACCCGCGATCACGTGCTGCGGAGCACGGAAGGAGCCCTGATGGCCGACGGCTACGTGTCGATGCTGATGCTCGGCGGGATCGCGCTGATGCTCGCGATCCGCGCCGCCCTCATCCCGTCTCCACCCCTTCGCACCATCTTCGTCACGGCCGCAGTCGGCGTGCCACTGCTGCTCGTATCGACGCTGCTGGTTCCCGCCCACGGTGGGCTTGCGTGGCGTCCGCTCGGGACGGGCGCCTATCCCTGGCTGCCTGCAACCGCCGCCATGATGTGGGGCTTCGTCATCATCACGTGCACGGTCATCTCCTGGGTCATCTACGGGCTGCGCGTCGAAATCCGCGACGCCCGCCGGCTGGGTCAGTACGTGCTCGAACAGAAGATCGGCGAGGGTGGCATGGGTGAGGTCTACCGAGCCCGTCACGGCATGATGCGGCGCCCCTCGGCGCTCAAACTGCTGCGAGCCGACCGAGCCGGCGAGCTCCAGGTCAGTCGCTTCGAACGCGAAGTCCAGTTGACGGCACGGCTCACTCACCCGAACACCATCACCATCTTCGACTACGGGCGGACCGACGACGGCGTCTTCTATTACGCCATGGAACTTCTGGACGGCGCGAACCTGCAGCGAATCGTGAGCGTGGGCGGCGCGCAGCCGCCGGGCAGAGTGGTGCGGATCCTATCGATGGCTTGCCGAGCGCTAATCGAAGCACACGCCATCGGCCTCATTCATCGCGACATCAAACCCGCCAACATCATGCTCTGCACGCAAGGCGGGGAGCGTGACGTCGTAAAGCTGCTCGATTTCGGCCTCGTCAAAGAGGTCACCGAAAATCGCGAGATCGAGCTGACGGGCGCCGGCAGCGTGATCGGTACTCCACAGTACATGGCTCCAGAGAGCATCATCGACCCAGGTGCGGTCGATGTGCGAACTGACCTCTACGCGCTCGGGGCGGTCGCGTACTTCTTGCTCGCCGGACGTGAAGTATTCACCGGCAAGACCATCGTCGAGGTGTGCGGCCAGCACTTGCACCAGCAGCCGGAACCGCTTTCGGCGCGCGGAATCGTGATCGCCGCAGAGCTCGAGGCGTTGCTGTTCGCGTGCCTCGAAAAGAAGCCCGAGCTGCGGCCGCAGAGCGCGGCCGAGCTGCTGCGCCGGCTCGAAGCGTGTACCGTCGAGCCCTGGGATAGCGAGCAGGCGCAGCGCTGGTGGCTCGAGCATCAACCAGACCTCGACGCTGACACCCCCCGCTCCGCGGGCGAGATCCGCACTCTGGCGATCGACGGCTCGCCACGCGCGACAACGACTTCCTTCGCATAGGACCGGGCTCCTAGTTCCACAGGTGGTCAAACGGACTACGTATTTTCGCGGGCGCCGTGGATTTTTACTGCGGCCTTTGGCAGCCCCGATAACGTCGAGGGATGATTCGAGGTCTATTCGCGGTAGCGCTCGTGCTCAGTGCCTGTGGTTCTAGCTCATCGGATGGGGCGACCGCTGCTGGGGGCAGCGGTGCGGGTGGCGCCACGACCGGCGGTAGCTGTCCAGACGTGAGTGGCATTTGGAAGGTGACGGCACACTGCGACTCTTCGCTCATCGGCATGAGCTTGATGGTCACGGAAACGAATTGTGCGCTCTCGTTCGCGCCGCCCTTCGACAGTTTCATGGGCAGCGTGACCGCCGCAAACAAAGTGACGCTCAGCGGCCCACAGAGCTGCACCGGCGACGCCTCATCCAGCGCCATCTCGATGACCTGCTCCCCCGGCACCTGCCTCGTGAAGCTGGCGCGCTAGGAAGACGCCCGATCGCAACGGCAATCGGATGTTGGTGTTCCAACATCCGTCGGAAGCACGTCAGTCCCACCAGCAGTAGAAGAGTTCTTCTTTTGCGAGATGTTCGGCCGGTGTCGAGTGTGAAGCGCAGGCGGTCCGCATCCGCAACCGCAACCGGTGCAGCCAACTTTGGGTTGGCAGTGACGACGCCTCGAGCGGCCTCGCGGCGCGGGCCTCGGCTCATTTGAGCGGGCTCCAGCGTCGTCGCTGATCGGCACGCTTGTTGCGATAGGGGGCTCGATGGCTCGACGGCTTCTTCGGTTTGCGCTGCTAACAGCTTGTTTCTCTTTGGGGGCCTGTCAGGTCGATACCGGCAATTTGACGGCCGGCGGCGGCGGCGTGAACAGCGCAGGCGCTGCGGGGCTCGTCGCGGGCGCGGGCGGAGCTGCCGGCGGTTCGGCGCCCTCGGGCGGCCAAGCGGGCACTCTATCCCTCGCGGGTGTCGGCGGTCTCGGCGGCAGCGGCGGCGGAAGTGCGGGCAGCGGTGGACAAGCCGGTAGTGCGGCGGGCAGCGCGGGCAGTTCGCAGGGCGGCAGCGCAGGCGGCCCCGCGTGCGCGAGCGTGACGGAAGTTTGCAACGGAGCCGACGACAACTGTAACGGCCTCGTCGACGAGGGTTGCAGCGCAACCGTGACTTGGACCGCAAGCCATGACTCGCCCACGCTCGGAGAGAGTTTGGGCGGGAACATCTTCGCGGATCCGTGCGCCGTGGGTGACGTGCTCGTCGGCTATCACGTGGGCATGGGCACGCGCGTGAACCAACTGGGCGCGATTTGCCGAACCATCGCCGTCACGCCTAATCCAGGCGCGATCCCGCCTTATCAAGCCTTGCTCGGCACACGTCACGACCTCGATCTCCACCCGCCGACGGTTCCAGACACTCAAAACACCGTGCAAGAGTTGGTTTGCCCCGATGGCTTCGTCGTGGGCAGTGTCGGAGTGGTCCCGTTTACGGCGGACACCGGCGAGAAAATGATGCTGCAGTTCTCGCTATCGTGCGCGCCCCTGCGCGTCGAAGCGATCGCGACCGGCGCCATCATCGACGCCGACACGACGCAGACGATCTTCGCCGAGCACAGCCCGATCTTGTGTGTCACGTGCAGCGCCGCGCAAGAGACGCCGGCGACCATCGCGAGCGGTCAGCTGCCGCGCGGCGTCGTGGGCGCTGGCGGTGATTGGCTGGACCGGTTTGCCATCGCCGAGACGGTCGCGCAGGTCAACGCGAGGTAGCCGCGAGCGGTTACGGATCACCCGGGCAGTAGGTGATGTCCATTTCGGTGCCTTTCGTGCAGGTGTGGAAGCCGCTCTGGTCGTTGAAGTCGTCGTAGGCGAAGGCGTAGATGAACGGGCATTGCTGGTGGGCCCAGGCCGCGTACACGTCATAGGGCGGCGACTTGTAGTACTGGCAATTGTTGGTATCGCTCTTGGCGTTGCCCGCGACACCGCGGTGCACTTTGGCGCAGCACGCCGCCGATTTGCCCCAAAAACCAGCGCATCCAAAGATATCGGCGGGCGAGCCCACCGTGCCGCCCTGACAATCCGGATCGCTCGCGACCGTTTTCGCCGCGGCGTCGTTCAACACGGTACAGAACGCTTCGGTCGCGTGCGCGGAGTCCGAACAATAGTGGAAGGGGGCGTTGCACTTGCCGTTCGCGCTATCGAGTAGCTGCGCGGGGCAACCGGTGAGGATGTCGGCGTACGGCTTGTAGCAAGCGGTCACGCCGCAATCCTGGCTCGCCCCGATGCCGTTGATCTCGACGGGTAGCCCCAACCAATCCACGTGCGATAAGTTGTAGTTGAGCGCTTTTCCGGGCGCCGCGTTCATCTCCGCAAATTGGATCAGCACGCTGCCACTCTGGCCCGGCGCAGCATTCTTGAACGTTTGAATGCGTTGGCTCACGCCGTTCGGCATATCGAACTCTTTGCTGGCCTTCGAGGGCAGCTCCAAGATGCCGCCGTTCTCCGGCCACTGATCGGCATTGTTGGTGTTCTGCACCCAGAGCGTCATCGGGCAGTTGTTCATCAAGCGGAACACGATGCCCTTGGGATTTTGAATTTGCGTCGGCGGAAACGCGGGCGCCTTGCGCGAGGCGAGCGTCGGCTTCATCTCGCACGCGGTCGAGACTTGCCCAGCGGCTCCAGCAGCGCCGGCGCCTCCCCCATTGCCCGCGGAGCCACCGCTCGCGACGCTGCCCGCGGAGCCACCGTTCGCAGCGCTACCCGCCGAGCCACCGCTCGCGGAGCCAGCCAGGTTCTGACCGCCGGCGCCACCACTACCGCTTCGGCCGCCACTCCCCGCCCCCCCTGCGGGGGCCACGGCGTCGCTCGACGAGCAGGCTTGCAGCAAGCCGAGCAGCGCACACAAAAACCAAGGCTTGTCGGTGATTAAGCCGCGGGCGGCCGGATAAAAGAGGGGCATGCCCGCGGTTAGTGTCCAAGACCCGGGAAACTCGTGCCGACCTCAGTCGTCGGTCGACGACGCCAGCTAGGGCGTGAGGCGAGCCAACTGGCGGAGGCGAGCCGCGTACGCGGAGGCGGAGGCGTTCGAGTTCGCCAGCGCGCTACGGGCAATCGCCTGCGCGTCGGTAACGCGTCCGGCCGCCATCAACGCTTGGACGCGCAGCAGAGTGGATTCGGCGGCGAGTGAGCGGGCGCGCAATCGGTCGTGCTGATCGAGCAGCGTGAGCGCGGCGCTCGGGCCTGCGCTCCTCAATGCTCGCCTCGCGGCGTCGAGCAGGGAGACTTCGACATCGAGCTCGTTCGACGGCGGCGCGGGGAACGCGGCCGCCGTCGATAGCAGTGGCGCCGGTGGCGGCGTCATCGGCGACTCGCCGGAACGCGCTTTCGATACGTCAGCGGCGTGCTGTTCTCGATGGGGCTCGGTCGGGACCTTCAGCTCCGCCGTTGCGTGCTCGAAATGAGCGACGGGAGCGAGCTCTTCGCTGGGCGCAGCGCTCACCACGGCCGGCGAGGAGCTCGCTGCGAGCGAAGCTCGATGGCTGCGCGCGCGGGCTGAGGCGGCTCCCGCCGAGGGCGCCTTTTCAACGTGCGACGCGGCGACACGATACGCGACGGGCGAGAGCGCGATGCTGCTCGCGACCAAGCCCACCCCGCCCCACTTCGCGAACGCGGCCCACACCGGTCCGTGGAGCGCCCGCGCGGTTTCGACCGCTGCTGCCGATTGCGCCACTCCTAGGCCCGCGACACCGATACCGAGCGCTTGAGCCGCGCGTGCCAAGTCCTTTTTCGAGGGCTGATCGCGCAGGCCAGTTTCGAGCACTCGACGGAGCGGCAACGACGAAGCGTCGTCCAGCAAGCGACGAAATTCTTCGCTCATGACGCGCCTCCCGTTGACGAGACTTCGAGAAAAATCGCACGCGCTTTGCGGAGCCGTGTTTTGACGGTACCGAGCGGGAGTTCCAAGAGCTCGGCAATTTCGGTCAGGCTCATGCCTTCGAGCTCGAAGAGCACGAACGGCGCGCGCAAATCGAGCGGTAACGCCGAGAGCCAGGTATCGAGCAACTCGCGCCGCTGCTTCCAGTCGAGCAGCTCCTCGGGACTCGCCGCGCGCTCGTCGGTCCTCGGCTCGTCCTCGCCGAATTGTTCGCGACGACGAACTTGGCTGCGGCGCGCATTGGCTGCCGTTCGCACGGCGACGCCCATCAGGAACGCGCGCTCTTTGTCCGTCGCGACTTGCTCGAGACGTTGGCTCGCAATTAGAAACACGTGCTGCGCGGCATCGTCGACGACGCCCGGATCGACGCCCAGCCGACGCAGCGTGCGCCAGACCCACGAGTAGTGCTCGACGAACAAACGCTCGAAGCGCGCAACGCTGCTTGGCGCCAAGCGCAACGCGTCGTTCACGAGCCCGGGCTGGGCAATCACCATCGACGCCGGGCAAAGCAGGATCCGTTCCATCATCGCCGACGGCTCGTGAAGCCTATTTTCTGGGGAAATTCTGGGCTGAGAGCCACAGCCGGAGTGTGCCGAGGGTGTGCCACGCTCAGCCCCCAAGAACCAGGTTGAGGCCACCGTAGCCACTCAAGGCGGGAATGCGATGAACCGTCTCGGTCGGGCCGAAGTAGAAACGATCGTGCGCCAAGGGAGTGAGCGCGCCGAGCTCGAGTTGAATGAGTAGCGCCGGCAAGGCGCGCACCGTGGCCCGAAAGAAGACTCCGGGCCCGAACCACGACGCCGAGCCGGTTTCGGGACTGAGCGTGTTCGACCCGCGAGCTTGCAAACGCCCGAAGTCGAAGCTGACACAAGCATCGAGCGCGGGGCTCTCGTTCGTCAGTCGGTAGGGACAACTCGAGGCGCGCAGGGCGAGCAGGTCGAAGTCTGCCGTGCCGCTATCGGCAGGTTCGGAGCCATGGGCGTGAATCGCGGCGAGCCGTACGTTGGCCAATAAGCCGCGCGCGTGACCGCGACCGAACTCGAGGAAAAACCCCTCTTGAAGGGCGGGGTTCGGCGCAACACCGCCGCTCAGCCCCACGTTCGCGCCCACTCCAAACCACGGCGACGCGCCCGGTGGCTGTGCCGACTTCCTGTCCTGAATTTCTAGCGACGTACTCGATGAGGTTGCGATGGGCTCTGCGTGCGTATTCGTGTTGGGGGGCTCTTGCACGTCGGCCGCCGACGGAGGAGGAGTCGCGTCGGGCTCGATGGCGAGCGCCAAGATCAACGCCAACGCGCGCGCGACCTGCGCGCAATCAGGCGCATCGACCGCGCGTTCGATGGAGCCCGCGGGACCTTGCACCGCGATCGCACCGTGCGCGTCAGCGCCTTCCACGGTGAGGGTCACCCGCGCCGATACGCCCGGCGCGCCACTCGTCACTCGCTCGGCCGCGGCTGCACGCACGCGAACCGCCGCTACGAACTCTTCCTCTTTCGGGCAGGAAGCCGGCGCCCCGTAGTCGAGCCGATAACGACGCGGTTCGTCAGCGCCTGCCGGCAACGGCCACAGCAAAAGGCAGGCGAACAACACTCGGGCGAGACGCATCCCCTGCACTATGTCCGTATCGTCGCGTTTGGATTTTTCGAGGACACAAAACTTTCCGCCGCCACCCCGACATTGTCCCGTTCAGCAGCAACTGGGAGAAAAACAGCATGAAATTTTCAAAGCGGCGCGCCCTCATCAGCGCCATTTCGGTCGCTTCGCTCGGGCTCGCGGCCTGTTCGGGCACCGATCACCAACTCGGGCAAGCGGCGGGTGGCACCGGGGGCAGCGGCAACTTTGCCGGCACCCTCGGTCAGAGCGGAAGCGCAGGCTCGGTCGCCCAAGGCGGCAATGGCGGCTCGCTCACCCAGGGCGGCGACGGCGGCGCGATCACGCAAGGCGGCGATGGCGGCTCGATCACCCGGGGCGGCAGCGGCGGCTCGAGCCCGATCGGCGGCAGCTCGAACGGTGGCCATGCGAACGGCGGTAGTCCGAACGGCGGCGCCGGTGGCAGTCTCGACTTCTACAGTTGCGATGCCACGACCGTTCAATGCAGCGCCGCGGCACCCACGTGCCCGTCCGGCGAGGTGCCGAGCGTCGGCTCGATGGACGGCCTGTGCTGGAGCGGCTGCGTGCCGATCGCGAACTGCCTTTGCACGGCGGAGGCACAATGCCCGCCAAGCGGCGGTCGCTACTTTTGTGACACCCATGCCGGGCATTGCGCCCAACACGGACTCGGCGGCGGCGGAACGAGCAGCGGCGGAGCGAGCGGCGCCGGCAACGCCGGCATGAGCGGCGGCTGATCGCGACGCGTTCGATTCGCGTCAGCCGCTGCCACGGACCCGCGTCATTTCGCGCAAGTGATGCCCGGCATGCACATCGAGCAATCCCCGGCGGAGTCTTGATCGTCGTAACCCCAGCAGTCCGTCGTCGTGCCGCGCTTGGCGCTTGCCGGCGGACCAAACTGCTGGTCGCGGGCCGCCTGCTGATCACCACATTTGCCGGTGCCGACGGCGGCGCCGCCGTAGTTGTTGATGAACGAGGCTCCCGGATTTCCGATCGCAACGTTGGTCAGCTCTTGACCATTGCCAGCTGGGCCCGTGCAGTCGCCGTTCGACGGCCCCATACCCGATTTCGTGAAGTCGCCGATATACAAGTCGATGTTCGGGTACTTCATGCCGCCAACCTTCTGGTAGCAATAAGTGTCGTCCATCGCGTCGCCGCAGTAGTCGCCGAGTTCGACCCAGCCGGTGTGCTTCATGCCATTCGGCATCACGCGGTCTTTGAGGAATTCGATGTACAGCTTGTCTCCGTAGCTGAGTGTTCCGGTGCAAGTGCCGGTCTTCGGTTTGATGCCGGCGCAGCCCTTCAACTGGGTGAAGGGAACCGCCACGGACACGTACGGAGTCAACAGATTCCCCGACGCACTGAAGAGTGAGTTCACCGGCGTATTGTCCTGGAACGAATACCAAGTCATTACGAACTGCCCAATCGGCTTACCCGAGTCAGAGCCGCCGGATCCGCCGGACGCAGTTTGGCCGCCACCGCCAGCAACGCCATTACTGCCGCCAGCGCTCGATCCGCCAGAATCGCTGGCGCCACCGTCGCCGCCGCTGCCGCTCCTTCCGCCCTTTCCACCGTGGCGACCACCGCCGGAGGTGTCAGGAGCACCTCCGCTCGACGAAGTTCCGCCTGTGCCAATCGTGTTCGAACCGCCGCTCGCGGCCGACGTACCAGCGACCCCGACGGTCCCCGCTGACGATTGAAACCCACCTATCGAGCCCGAGCCACCAGGAGCGGACGTGGCGCTACAGCCCTGCACCGCCGCCATCCCACACAGGGCAGGCAACCAAATGTAAGTCAGCAATGCGCGCATGAGAATCTCCAGTCTTACCCATTGGGTCGACGTGAACAGTTCGGCACGATCAATCACCGCTCGCTGTCCGGGGCAGGCACGCTCAGCGAGGTTTCGCTCCGGCTGTTCAGCGGGACTACGACTGGAATCGTCCGCTCGTCGCGGCGTGGTGCGTGAACGACGAGGTAGCGAAACCTCAGCTTCGCTGCCTGCTCGGCGTGGCGATGGGGAAGGATCCGCTCGCGCTGACCCGCGACGTTCGCGGTGCAAAGCTCTCGAGGAGTGGCCATGAACCGAAAAGCTTCCACGATCGCATCACTAAGTGCATTGGCGTCACTGGGCGTCGCAACACTGCTGTCCGGATGCTCTGCAACCGACACCATTCCAGACCTCCGCAACACCGGCGCCGGTGGCACGAGAAGCAATGGCAGCAGCGGGGGCAATGCGAGCGCCGGCACCTTCAACAACGGGGTCGCGGGCTCGAGCCCCACGACGGGCGGCTCGCTCAACGGGAGCGGAGGCGCGGACACCAGCGGCGGCTCAGGCGGCGCGGGCATCGGCGGCGGAAGTGCGGGGGACGGCGGCGCCGGCAACAATGCGGGCACCGGCGGCTCGAATACCGGCGGCTCGAATACCGGCGGCTCGAGCGTGGGTGGTACTGACAGTGCCGGCGGCACGAACTCGGGCGGCACCGGAGGTGCGGTCGGCGAAGCGGGCGCAGGCGGAGTCGACAACGGTGCGGGCGGCGATAGTGAAGGCGGCAAGAGCGCAGGCGGTAGCGGCGGCAAGAAAGGCGGACACAAAGGTGGCGCAGGTGGCACGAACTCGGGCGGCACCGGTGGGGCAACGGGCGGAGGCGGTTCGAGCGGTTCAGCGGGCTCGGGTGGCAGCTCGGGGATGACCTCCCTCGGGCAGTTCGTGATGACTTGGTATTCGTTCCAAGACAACACGCCGGTCAACTCCTCGGAAAGCGCATCGGGGCGCGAACTCCGCGCGTACACCTCGGTCGCGGTTCCTTTCCGCCTGCTGAAGGATTTCGGCGGCACGCTCAACTACGGCGACAAACTGTACCTCGACTACCTGCACGGCAAGCGGATGCCCAACGGCAAGCTGCACACCGGTTGGGTAGAGATTGACGACTTCTGCGGTGACAGCGGCGACGACTCCTATTGCTTCCAAAAGGTCGGTGGGAAGTCGTATCCCAATACGGATCTGTACATCGGCGACTTCTCCAAGTCTGGCATGGCGCCATCGGGCGGCGACTGCTCGGGCCCAGCAGGCAGCGGACAAGAGCTCACGAATGTCTCACTCGGTAATCCTGGTTCACAGTTCGAGTTGGACTATGGCGGCGTTTCACTCGGCAGCGGCAAATGCGGCGACTACACGAGCGCGGAATCGCAACAAGGTGGCTTGAAGGGCGGCTGTTGGGACTATACGCCGCCGAAGAGCTCGGTTTCCTACTGTGTGGACTGCGTCATTGGAGTGTCCTGCACCAGCAAGTGAAGTGCCGTCGCCGAGTGCCTGAGAAAGCCACCGATTGGGATTGCTGCGTGGCGAAAGGCTCGAAAATTGTCGAACGAGATGTCACGCGCGAATGGCAGCGGCCATAGGCCGTTTGTTGCGCTACTTGGTCTGCTGTCGGGCGCACTGTCGCTTCAGTGTGGCTCGAAGTCCTCTTTCAGCGCGCCGATTAGCGGCGCAGGCTCGAGCGCCGCCGGGATGAGCTCGAGCGCCGCCGGAACGAGTTCGAGCGCGACGGGAGGTTCTGAAGCATCCGTCGGTGGCACGGGCGGAAGTTCGAGCGTGCCTCTGGCGAGCAACGGATGCGCGGGGCACAGCTGCCTCAATCCCGATTGTGTGGCGCTCGCGAATTCGCCGGCAGCCATCGACCCGTACCCGAGCACCGGCTTCGACGACCGTCCTTTGTTCATTCCACCGGACGTGATCATCCCAACGCTCGACGACACGCCGGACGGGCCCGACACGAGCAAGGATGCGTATGCGCCCGGCAATTGGAGCAAGGCGAATCTGGCCTACTTCTCGGCGAACGATCTGCACTGGGACTGGTTCATCAACACCGAAAATTGGTGCGGCCCAATCGTAGGCGGAGCCGCCGATGACCCGGACTGCGAGGCCGACATCGTCGAGATCCTCGCTCATCACAACCCAGGCAATCACACCGTCCACCACATTCACATGGGCGCGAACATCCCCCCTGATCCTAGCGCGACGCCACCTGTGCAAAGCTGCGACGGC
>Ga0207687_10001117_pt1 | contig 18250 bp, 23 predicted proteins | sample KBSM54metaG_FD_184399 | JGI IMG/M metagenome (GOLD analysis project Ga0207687, IMG submission 184399) | Miscanthus rhizosphere microbial communities from Kellogg Biological Station, Michigan, USA - KBS M5-4 metaG (SPAdes) (version 2) | ecosystem: Host-associated > Plants > Roots > Rhizosphere >...
CCGCCGCCCAGGTCAGTGCCAGCGGCCCACCGGTGGCCAGGACGAGCGCGCCCACCCACGTCGTCAGCCGCGACACCCTGCCCATGGCCGTCACCTCGCGCTCACATAGTCGGCGACGCTGGTGGCCCAGATCGCCCCGAAGGTCAGGAACAGCAGCGATCCGAGGAGGGGCAGGTACTTGTCCCCCTTGCGGACCACCTTGAGCACCGCGAACTTGGCCGTCATCACCGCGAAGGCGAGCGCCCCGAAGACCGAGTGGAGGAGCACCCTGGTGGGCGACGTCGGCCCCGCCGGACCAACCAGGCAGGTGAAGGCCACCACCACCGCCAGCAGCAGCGCCACCCGGCCACTGGCCCGGTGGACCTTCACCGCCGCTCCGCCCGAGATGGGCATGGCCGGGGCGACACCCCAGAAGCGGGCCGCCATCGCCACCTGGAGCCCGGCCAGGGCGAACACCACCGTGGCCAGCACGACCTTCCAGAGCAGGAGGTTGCCGTCGGTGATGTCGTTGAGCCAGCCGATGACGTCCACTCGCAGTCCCTTCAGCCGGTGAGGAGGACCTTGGCCTTCATCTGGGGGTGGATCTCGCAGAAGTAGTCGAGCGACTCGTTGACGACCAGCCGGAACGTCTTTCCGGGGCCGATGATGCCGGAGTCGACCGACCCACCCCCCTGGGCGGTGACGGTGTGGGGGGCGACGTCGTCGTTGCGGAAGACGACCTGCGTGCCCTTGGCCACGGTGAGGGAGGTGGGGGCGAAGGCGATCTTGGCCATCACGACCGTGTCGCCGGTGGAGGAGGTGCCGGTGGCGCCGCCGCTGTCGGCCCGGGTCCGGATCATCTTGACCGGGCCCGCCACCGCGAAGACGGCGAAGAGCAGGACGAGCACGGTCCACACGCGTGATGACGCCTTGACCATCAGCCCCCTCCCAGCGGGGAGATTGTGCAGCACGGCGACGCCGCTGTCGAGGGGCGTAAGGTCGTCCGGTGGCGGTCGAGGACGACGTCGACGCTCTGTACGCCTCCGACCCGGACGAATTCGTCTCCGGGCGCCAGGCGCTGGTCAAGCGGCTCCGGTCGGAGGGCGACAAGGAGCGGGCGGCGGACGTGGCCAAGCTGCGGCGGCCGACGGCGGCGGCGTGGGCGGTAAACCAACTGGCCCGCCGCCACCCGGACGAGGTGGCCGCCCTGGTGGAGCGGGGCGGCGAGCTGCGCCGGGCCCACGAGCGGCTGTTGACCGGCGATCGGGACGACGACACGGCGGCCGCCGGGCGGCGGCGGCGGGAGGCCATCGCCGACCTGGTCGACCGGGCCGCGGCCATCCTGGGCGAGTCGGGACGGGCCGCCGACGCCCACCGGGACGCGATCGGGGCCACGCTCGACGCCGCGTCCCTCGACCCCGACCTGGCCGCCGACGTCGTCGCCGGCCGCCTGGCCAAGGAGCTCGACCCGCCCAGTGGCTTCGGCGACCCCGACTGGACCCCCGGGGCCGCCGCCACCGCCGACTCATGGTCGCCCACCGCCCCGAGGTCCGAGCCGGCGGCGGCGGAGGCACGAGCCCGGGCGGTCACCGCCAGGGCCGCGGCCATCCGGGCCGCCGACCTCGCCGAACAGGCCCGGGAGGCGGCCGAGCACGCCGAACGGGAGCGTGCGCGGCTGGAAGAGGAGGTAGTCCGGGCTCGCAAGACCGCCGTCGACTCCCACCGCGCCGCCCGCGAGCTGCGGGACGCGGCGCACGAGGCCGACCGTCAGGCGACCGCCCTCGAACGGGAGGCCGAGAGGTGACGGACCCCGGGAGGCCGGCGGGGCGTCAGCCGGAGATGAGGCTGGCCAGGGCCCAGATGGCGGTGACGAGGCCGATGACGATCATGACCACGCTCCGGCCCAGCGGGGGCCGGGGAAGGTCGCCGTCCCTGGCCTCGCGGGGCGGGCGGGCGAGGGCGAGGACGTTCCCGAACACCAGCGCTCCGCCCAGGGCCAGGAGGAGGTAGGGCAGGAGGTCGTCACCGAGGAGCACGGGACCCGAACGTACCCGAGTCCGCCTCGACCGGGACTACGCAGAGTGAGATTCCCCTCAAGCCCCGCCGCCCACCTGACGAACAGTTTTCCAACGACGGCCCGGGGCGGCCGGCACTCCCAAGGCCACCTACGCGAATCCCGCTGCGCAGGACTCCTCCCGCTCGCCTCGGGCCGTCGTTTCAGCCGTCCTTCAGCTCCAGGTACTCCTTGCGGGCCCGCTCGTGGCCGTGGGCGCCGGAGCCGACGACGCCCCCATCGCGGACCTCCTTGACCACCTGCTCGAGCTGGTCGAGCAGCCCCGAGAGGTCGTCCTCGGGACCGGCCGCTTCCACCTTGTTCAGGGCGTCATGGATCTTGTCGAGATGACGCCGCACCTGCCCGAACTCGTCCTCCAGCCTCTTGCGAGCGTCCTCCAGGCTCTTCGCCACTGTCCCTCCCCGGGTCGCCGACGCCCCTCAGCTTGGCAGTCGGCGGACCCACCCGTGGCGTCGAGCCCGAGGCCGACGCTCATGTCCGAGCCGGGGCGTCGTCCGCCAGGGCCCCGGTGACGGCCCCTGCTCCACCTGGGCGCAACCTACGAACCCCGCGCAACCCGGGCGCAACCCGCGCAACCCGAATAGGCGGCCCGCGTTGCCGTGGGGGCCCACACCTGGGAAGATCTCCGTGCGCCCCGTCTCGCCTGATCCGCCGTCAGGCGAGCGGGGCGCTTCGACTTCGCCCGCCCCAGGCACGGAACCACGGGGCGCGTCCCGGTCGTCCAACACCCATGACCGTTCCCGGATCGACCCCCGCCGGCCGGCCCGTCTCCCTCGCCCTGGCCGCCTTTCTGGCAGTTGCGCTCGCCGGTTGCGGCGACGGGAAGCCCGCCCGGGACCTTGGCCCGGGCCCCCGGCCGACGGTGGTGACGACCGTCCCCGGCGACCGCCGCCTGCCCCACCGGTGGGAGGGCTACACCGTGGCCGAGGACGGTGCGACCCTCACCTTCACCTATTACGCGGGGGTGGCCCCCTGTTCGGTGTTCGACGCCATCGTGGCCGACGAGACGCCCGACTCGGTGCGGGTGAGCATCTACGAGCACCCCGGACCCGACGGCGTGGCGTGCATCGCCCTGGCCCAGCGCAAGTCGGCCAGCGTCACCCTCGCCGCGCCCCTCGGTCGCCGGACGGTGGTCGACGGCGCTCCGGCATGATTCGGTGGTGACCAGCCCCGCCGCCGACGCCGTCCGCCGCGCCCACGACTGGTTCGAGGTCAACACCGGATGGGCGCCCCCGGACGAGGAGACGCTGGCCGAGTGGGTCGCCGACGGCGTGTGCCGGTGCCCGGACGAGTGCCTGGTCACCCCCGACGGGTGGTGCGAGCACGGCCTGGCCTCGTGGTCGCTGATCCTCGCCGCCCTCGCCGCCGGCGACCGGGAGGACCGGGAGGACCGGGCCCCCTGACGCCGACGCCGAGGCGCCAGACGTGCAACGATTCGTTTGCATGAGCGACCGCCTCGACACCGTGTTCGCGGCGCTGGCCGATCCCACCCGGCGGTGGATCGTCACCCGGCTGGTGGAAGGCGGCCCCCGCTCGGCGACCGACCTGGCCCGCGAGCTGCCCATGAGCCGCCAGGCGGTGGTCCACCACCTCCAGACGCTCGACGGGGCGGGGCTGGTCGACGCCCGCCGGGTGGGCCGGGAGGTGCGGTGGTCGGCCACGACCGGCCCGCTGGCGGCGGCGGGGGCGTGGGTGCAGGCCGCCGCCCGAGGCCGCTAGAGCGCGGCGGCCACGGCCAGGCCCAGGGCGGCCGCGGCCAGCGCCGCCCCGAGGGTGCCGAGCGCGTTCAGCACGGCCCCGCCCGTCATCCCCTCCTCGGCCAGGCCCACGGTGTCGACGGCGAAGGTGGAGAACGTCGTGTAGGCGCCGCAGAAGCCAGTCCCCAGCACGAGCAGGGACCCCCGGGGGAACCCGTGGTAGAGGGCGAGGCCGGTCAGCAGCCCGAGGACGAACGATCCGGTGACGTTGACCACGAGCGTCGCCCACGGGAAGCCGGCGCCGGCCCCGACCGGCCGCCAGCTCTGGAGGAGATGGCGGGCCACCGCCCCCGCCCCGCCGGCGACCACGAACCCGAGCCAGCCCAGCGGGCTCATGCCGCCACCCGCCGCCCGAGGACGAGTCCGGCCGCGGCCGCGGCCAGGCCGGCGACCAGGCTGGCCGCGCCGTAGGCGCCGGCCCCCGCCGGGTGGCCGTCCTTGGCCAGCAGGACCGTCTCCACCGCGAAGGTGGAGTAGGTGGTGTAGGCGCCGAGGAAGCCGGTGGCCACGAATGCCCGCACGTGGACCGGAGGCGGGAACCGGGCCCCGACCACGGCGACGACCACGCCCAGGACGAAGCTGCCGGTGAGGTTGGTCCAGAAGGTCGCCCACGGGAACGACCCCGGGCCGACGTGGACGAGTTGGGCGACGCCGTACCGGGCGGGCGCCCCCAACGCCCCACCGGCGGCGACCGCGGCCACCAGCCGCCACCGCGGCGTCAACGGCCGTCCGACCCCCCGCCCGGCAGCCGCAGGCCCCGCTCGTCGGCCCACCGGCGCGGGTCCTCGGCCGCCGCGATCGACTCCTCCGCCGCCCGCCGCAGGGCCGCCGCCCGCCCCTCGCCGGCCGACGCCGGTCCCACCTTGAGGGACAGGTAGGCCAGCCCGCCCACGGGGATCGGGAGCCAGAAGTTGACCAGCCGGTAGATGACCACGCCCAGCACCGCCGCCCCCCGGGGCGTGCCGAAGCCGACCAGGGCCGACGTCAGGATCGCCTCCACCACGCCCAGCCCGCCGGGGGTGAGGGGGATGGCGGCCAGCACGTTGGCCAGCCCGAAGGCGACGACCAGGCCGTCGATGTCGACCCGGTGGCCGAAGGCGGCGACGAAGACCCAGAGGGAGGCGGCGTCGAGCAGCCAGTTGGCGGACGCCCACAGCGCGGCCCGGGCCAGCAGCCGGCGGTCGGCGCCCAGCACCCGCAGCCGTTGGGCCACCCGGTGCAGGACCCGGGTAAGGCCGTCGCCGTCGACCAGCGGGAGGTGGCTCGCGATCCGACAGACGACGCGGGCCGTCCGGTCCTCGCCCCTCGTCAGCGACAGCACGGCCAGGGCGAAGCCGCCGATCAACAGCGACCCCACGATGGCGGCGGTGCCGTAGAGCGGGTTGAAGCCGCGCCGGGGGATCGAGACGAGCAGGCCCAGCCACAGCAGGACGTTGAGCACCAGGGCCGAGCCCAGGCCTTGGGTGGCGAGGGCGAAGCCGGCGTCGGTGCCCCGCACCCCGACCCCGGTGAGCAGCCGGTAGCCGAGACCGGCCCCGGCCGCCGACCCGCCGGGGACGATGTGGCTGGCGGCCATGGTGGCCAGGTCGATGCGGAGGACGGTGGCCAGGGGGGGTCGGTTCCCCTGCGGGAGCACCGCCTGGGTGAGGCGGGCGTAGGCGACGATGGCCGCCGCCTCGAGGAGCACGCCGGCGATCACGTAGGGGACCCGGACCGACGCCAGGAGCCGGAGCGAGTGGCGAGCCCCCGCGATCTGGGGCAGGACGAGGTACTCGACGATCACGAGGGTCACGAGCACGACCGCGACCCGCCGCAACGACCTGGGCACCCGGCGCCGGACCATGGCCCCTACTGTCACCCACCGGGCGCCGGGTCGACGACATCCCCGGCCGACGAAGGTGTGTCAGGCGCAGGCCACGGTGTAGACGCGGCGAGCGGGACCGGCCCCGGGCGCGTCCCACCGGGACTCGACCAGCCCGTCGCGCTCCATCGCCCGCAGGGCCCGGTAGACCGCGACCGTGTCCGCCGACCCTGAGGCGAGGCAGTCGAGGCGGTCGCACAGGTCGTAGCCGTGACCCGGCCGCTCCTCCACCAGGGCCAACAACCGACTCCGCAGGCACTCCCCCGACCGCGACCCGCAGGCGCGCACCACCATGGCCTCCCCCTTCACGGTTCTCCCACCCGACGGGTCTTAGGTTACCCTAATCTCTAGTGTTCGTCGAACCTTATTTCAGTCAGTGGAATGGGTCCCGCCCGAGACCCAGGGCGGCAAGCGCCGGGGCTTGGGGCCGGTCTGCACACGCGTGGCCACCAGCGCCGCCAGCCCGGTGGTGACGGGGACCGACGCGACCAGGCCGATCCCACCCACGAGCGTGCGCACGATCTCCTCCGCCACCAGCGAACCGGTCACGACGTCGGCGATGGGACGGCTGGCCAGGGTGAACAGAAGGAGCAGCGGCAGGGCGGCCCCCGCGTAGGCGAGGACCAGGGTGTCGACGGTGGAGGCGATGTGGTCGCGCCCGATGGCCATGGCCCGGTGGTAGAGGTCACGGGCGCCGGCCGCGGGGTCGGCCTCACGCAGAGCCCACACGGCCGAGGCCTGGGTGACGGTGACGTCGTTCAGCACGCCGAGCGAGCCGATGATGATCCCACCCAGCAGGATGCCCTTCAAACTCACCTGGGACGCCGCGTTCTGGAGGAAGGACGCCTCCTCGGTGTTGACGTTGGCCACCCGGGCCACGCCCACGAACACCACCGCCAGGAGCCCGGTGAGGGCGAGGCTGACCAGGGTGCCGAGCAGGGCGGCGGTGGTCTTGGGATTGACCCCGTGGGCCAGGTACATCAGCAGGAACATGATCGCGGAGGAGGCGACGATCGCCACCAGCAGGGCGTTCTCACCCTCCAGGATGGCCGGCAGGACGAACGAGACGAGCAGCACGAAGCTCAGCCCGAGCCCGATGAGGGCGGCCAGGCCCCGGATGCGGCCGATGGCGATGACCGCCGCCGCGAAGAGCAGTCCCAGCCACAGCAGTGGGCTGCGGCGCTGGAAGTCGGAGAAGTAGTAGTCGACCTGGCCCCGCTCGTCGGCCCGCCCCAACACCACCGGATCACCCTTGTGCAATCGGGGCTGGCCGGGCCCCTCGTAGAGCTGGAGGTCGACGGTGGTGCCCTTCTCCGGACCCTGGGTCAGGCGCACGGTGGCCACCCGACAGTTGCTGGCCGCCCCCGACGGCCGGCCTTGGCAGGGCACCGCCCGGTCGACCGCGACGGTTCCGTTCACCAGGCGGGTGGGCGGGCCGAAGCTGTCCGGCCGGAGCGAGTTGCCGTCGGGCCACAACGCGATCAGCCCCACGACCGTCGCCACGAGCAGAGGCAGCACGGTCACCACCAGCACCCCGTTGACGGTGAGCTTGCGAATCACCGCGAGAGTCTGCCTGGCTCTCGACCTCGATGAGCCGCAGTGCACGACGACACGGCGGCGACGGAGCGAAGCCCCTTCGCTATCTCAGGACAGGCACCTGGGAGCCGGTCGGGAAAGGGGTTCACCGCGTAAGGTCGACCGGGTGGGCGTCCTCGACTGGCACGATTCGGCGTCAGTCCGGGATCGATGCTTTCGATCCGACCCGGACGATCGGCGGCCTCCTGCTGGCCGTCGGGTCGTGAGCCCCACCGCCGCTCCCCCGAGAACCGGTGGACGAACGCCCAGCCGACACAGGAAGGTGCCCCGACCGTGAAGCAGAGCCAGATCGCCGAGGTCCTCAGCCGCCCGCTGAGCACGGAGCTCCTCGCCCGACCCTTCATGCGGATGGCCTACGTCGCCACGGACGGCACGCCGCGCTGCATCCCGACCGGGTTCGCCTGGAACGGCGAACAGCTGGTGACGTGCACCCCAACGAACGCGCCGAAGCTCGGGCACCTGCAGAACAACCCCGCGGTGTCGCTGACCATCGACACCGACGAGCACCCGCCGAAGATCCTGCTCATCCGCGGTCGCGCCGAGCTCGACTACGTCGACCACATCCCGGACGAGTTCATCGGCATGAACAAGGCCGACCACATGACGCCTGAGCAGCGGGTCGAGTGGGAGGCCGGGGTCCGCGGGTTGTACGTCGACGGCATGGTGCGGATCGTCATCACCCCGACCTGGGCGAAACTCATCGACTTCGAGACGACGCTCCCGCAGGCGGTCGCGGAACTGGTCCGGCGGCAGGCGGCCCTAAAGAGCGGCCTGAGGGACGGGTAGAAAGCGCCCCGCACCGCCGAGGTCGAGGGCCTATCCGCCGGTGGCGTCGTCGTGGGCCAGCGATGAGGAGAGCATCCGGTGGGCATCGACCTGGGCGAGCATGGTCCTTGCCTTCTGCTCCACGGTTGTGACCGCGTCGGCGCCGGCGGCTCGTCCCGGCTGGCGAGTTGCACCAGGGCCGCGGCCAGCTTGGCGGGGTCCCCACCCTGTCTGCCGTTCATCGCCTGCCAGGCGGCGACGGTCCGCCGGGTGCGATCGGCGTAGTCGTCGATCGACGGCGCCGGCCAGGTCGTCGACGCATCCTCCAGCAGCTCGGTCCGGAAGAAGCCCGGCTCGACGAGCATCGTGCGGATGCCGAAGGGAGCGACCTCAGGGCTCAGCGACTCGATCCAGCCTTCCAGGGCGAACTTCGACGTGGCGTAGGCGGAGGTGAACTCCTGGCCGGCGATGCCGGCGGTCGATGACATCGTCACGATGAGCCCCGGGCGCTGGGTGCGCATGACGGGCAGCACGGCGCGGGTCACGTTCACCGGGCCGAACAGGTTGGTCTCGATCTGGGCCCGGAAGTGCTCCGGGCTGACCTCCTCGAAGAACCCGGCGTAGAAGTTCCCGGCGTTGTTGACCAGCACGTCGATCCTGCCGAATCGGTCGACCGCGGCCTGGACGGCGGCGTCGGCATCGGCCGGGTCGGTGATGTCGAGCTTCACGGCCAGGAGGTCGTCGGCCGCACCGACGGCGCGGGTGACCTTCTCCGGGTTGCGCCCGGTGGCAACGACCGCGTTCCCCGCGGCGAGCGCGGCCCGGGCGATGTCGACGCCCATGCCGCGGACCGCGCCGGTGATGAGCCACATCCTCGTGTCGGTCACGTGGTGCAGTCTTCCCTGTCCTCCGGGTCGAAAGAACAACCAGGTGCCGCAGCCGGAACGAACCCGGAGGCGCTCGCCGAAGGGGCAGGAATGCCCCTCCCACGGGTGCGGTATCAGCGTTGGTTGTTGACGAGGCCCCTGGATACAGCCCAGTCGTAGATCGCTTCCTCGGTCATGTTTGACGGCCAGTCGCATATCGGCCCCGGCGAGGCCGTCGGGTTGAAGATCAGCCCGAGGGGACAAGGCATTCGGTGGGCTACACCGTTCTGCATCTGGATGAAGTGCCCGGCACTTTGCATGTCGAGCCGGTAGTCGCCAACTTCATCGGGGAACTCGGCCGGGTGTTCGTACCGCCAGTCCCACGTGGTTCGGTCGTTGACGTCGAAGGTGCCGGACATGAATCCCTCCTCGAGGCGGCGACGCGTCTTGCTGAACCGTACGCCTGCCGGCGAGGGCCCGTACCGACTGAAAACGAACGCAACCGAGGGTGAAATCGGTCTGGGGGGTGTCCGAGTCCCCCGGGTTTGACGAGGCGACGTCCCCGCCCAGGGACGGGCCCTGACGATCATCTCTCGTATGGCTGTCGCGGTTGGGTATGGACAGATCGGGTTGTGGAGGCCGTGCAAATTGTCGGGTGGCTCGTAGCCTCCTCCCAGCGAAGGCCCGCACGATCGTCCCCATGACCAGGGAAGACCAACCGGCCGACTGGAGCGCGCCCGTGGGCGGTGGTGACCTCGCCCGCACGAGGACCCAGCCGCATCTCCAGCGACTCTCGCCTCCGCCCGCCCGGACACTCTCGCATTCGATCGGACGAAAGCGTCACGCCCTCTTGGGGACCGCCTCTGCGCTCGGGCTCATCCTCGTGCCGCTCACCGGCAGCGCCGTGGTGGTGGGCATCACCGCCTCGGGTCGATCGTCCGTACCAATGGCGCTCCCGGCCCCACCGTCGACGAGCGCGGCCCCACCCTCGGTCGTGGCCGCCACCTCGTCCGAACCGGCCACCTCGTCAGGACCGGCACCGTCCTCGGCATCGACGCCTTCACGACAGCCGGCGCCCTCGTCTGGGCTTCTGGTGTCGTCGGAGCCGGCGCGTAAGGCTCGCAGAGGGGGCCACGACCGATGAGCGATCCGTCTCCGTACAGGGATGTCATGACGGCGCCGCGACCGCCGCTCGCGGTCCGTCGGATCAGGCGGGTGTGGCTGGTGGTCGGAGCCTGGGCGGTTGTGATCGCCATCGCCTCGATCAACCAACCGCCTTGGGCGCTACGCCGGGGCGCTCTGTTCCTTCACCTCGCGGCCCTGGTCGCCGGGTTCGGTGCCGTGCTCGTCGTCGACCTCCATGGCGTGCTCTGGCTCATCGGCCGTCGCCGACTCGGCGATCTCCTGCAGGTCACGTCCGCCCTTCAGCCCCCTCATCTGGGGCGGCCTGACCGCGCTCGTCGTGTCAGGGCTCTTTCTGCACCCGAACCTCCTTCTGCCGCGGACGCAGATCAAGCTCGTGCTGGTGCTCGTGGCGACACTCAACGGGATGTGGGCCCATGGGCTGTCCAAACAGCTCGAGGCCCATCCGGCCATCACCACCGCCCACCGCGTCGACCAGCGCCTGCTGCTGAAGGTGATGGGCGCCGGAGCGATCTCACAGACCGCGTGGTGGGGGGCGACGCTCATCGGATTTCTCGCCACGACGAGCAGGTAGGGGCGGTTGGTGGCGATGCGGTTGGCTCGATGGGCCAGTGGCGAGGGCGTGGCTCGTGGATCTGGGCATCGGCCTCTGGCACACCGACTCCGCCGCCCGGTGGCGGCGTCCGGCAGACTCGTAGAGCCGGGAGGTCAGACCGGCGGCCCGGTCGATCTGACGGGGAGAAGGCCAGCGCTCGGGGTCGCCGACCGCAGCTCCGTAGGCGGCCACTCGCAGCCGGCCCCAGCCGGGGGACGGTGGCTCGTCGTCCTCGAGGTCGTCGGCCCCGCCGGCGGCGGCGGCTACACGCCGCGGGCCATGTTGGCGAAGCGGGTGTAGTGGTCGAGGAAAGCGAGGTTGGTGACGCCGGTAGGGCCGTTGCGGTGCTTGGCCACGATGATCTCGGCCGTGCCCCGATCGGGACTGTCGCGGTTGTAGACCTCATCTCTGTAGATGAAGATGACGACGTCGGCATCTTGTTCCAACGAGCCGCTCTCCCGTAGATCGGCCAGCACCGGGCGCTTGTCGGCCCGCGATTCGAGGTTTCGGGACAGCTGCGACAGCGCCACCACCGGCACCTCCAGCTCCCGGGCCAGGATCTTCAGGCCCCGGGAGATCTCCGACACCTCCACCTGGCGGTTCTCGGCGTCGGACCGGCCGCTCATGAGCTGGAGGTAGTCGACCACGATCATTCCCAGGCCGTGGCGGCTCTTGAGCCGGCGGGCCTTGGCCCGGATCTCCATGACGGTGAGGCGGGGATTGTCGTCGATGTAGATGTCGGCCTCGGCCAGCCGGCCGATGGCGTTGGTGATCTTGGGCCAGTCGGTCTCCATCAGCCGGCCGGTGCGCATGCGGGTGGCGTCGACCCGGGCCTCCGACGACAGCAGCCGGTGGGTGAGCTCCTGGTGGCTCATCTCCAGGGAGAACACGAGCACCGGCACGTGGGCGGCCATGGCCGCGTGGGCGGCCATCCCGAGGGCGAAGCTGGTCTTCCCCGTCCCGGGTCGTCCCCCGACAATGATCAGGTTGGACGGTTGCAGGCCGGCCAGCTGCTGGTCGAGGTCGATGAAGCCGGTGGGGACGCCGGTGACGGCCTCGTCGTGCTCGAACAGGGCCTCCAGGTGGTCGAGGTGGGGGCCCAGCAGGTCGCGCAGGGGGGAGATCGAGTCGGTGACCCGGCGCTCGGCCACGTCGAAGACAAGGGCTTCGGCCTGGTCGACGGCGCCGGCGATGTCGTCGGGCAGGCTGTAGCCGATCTCGGCGATGTCGCCGGCCACCGCGATGAGGCGGCGGAGGAGGGCGTGCTCCTCGACGATGCGGGCGTAGCGGCCGGCGTTGCCGATGGCGGGGGTGCCGGCCTGAAGCGAGATGAGGACGGCCGGGCCCCCCACCGCCTCCAGCAGGTCGGCGCGGGACAGCTCGTCGGCCACCGTGACCGGGTCGGCCGGCTCACCCTGGGCGTAGAGGGACGTGACCGCGTCGTAGATGTGACCGTGGGCCGGCCGGTAGAAGTCGTCGGCGTCGAGCTGGACCTCGACCGCGGAGACGATGGCGTCGCGGCTGAGGAGCATGGCGCCGAGGAGCGACTCCTCGGCCTGGAGGTTGTGTGGTGGGACCCGGGCCCCGGAGGCCGGGGCGCGGTGGAGGTTGCCGAGCGTCTTGGGGCGGATCACGTGGGCCATGGAGACTTTCACCATGACCCGGGAGGGCTGGGGGGAACGAGCGCGCAAAGCTCGGGATTTCGCGGGGGGGAAGGGGCGGACAACCCGGTCTTGTCCACAAGCGGCCCGGATGCGGGCCGCGGGCAGGCACGGATGGTCGCGAGACGGGTGGCGGGGCCCGATCCGAACATACGTTCGGAGTATAGACCGGCAGTGGCGGATGCCGGTGCGGCCCGGGGCGGCCCGGGCGAAGGCCCCTACTGGGGGACGACCTCCACCGTGACCCGGAACTCCACCTCGGGGTGCAGGCGGATGGGGACCTCGTGGACGCCGAGGGCCTTGATCGGATCGTCGAGCTGCAGCCGGCGCCGGTCGAGGGTGGCGCCGGTCTGGGCCTGGACCGCACCCACGATGTCGGCCGCGGTGACCGACCCGAACAGCCGGCCCTCGGCCCCGGCCTTGGCCGGGATGCGGATGACGACGGGCACCAGGGCCCGGGCCAGCTTCTCGGCCGCCTCCCGGTCGCGCGCGTCCTTGAGGTCGCGGGAGCGGCGCATGGTGGCGGCCTGGGCCACCGCGCCGTCGGTGGCCTTCAGGCCGAGCCCCTTGGCGACGAGGTAGTTGCGGGCGTAGCCCTCCGACACCTCGACGACGTCGCCCTTCTTGCCGACGCTGGACACGTCGGCCCGCAGGATGATCTTCACTAGAAGGGTTCCTCCCCGTAGTCGTACGCGGGCGGGGCCGACTGGGCCGGCTGCGCGGGCGGGGCGTAGGAGTTGCCCCCGCCGCCACCCTGGCCGCCCTGACCGCCGCCGTAGCCGCCACCGCCACCACCACCGCCGCCGCCCGAACCGCCGTCGGACGGTCCCCGGCGGTCGTTCTTGCGGATCTCGGCCGTGGCCCAGCGCAGGCTGGGGCCGATCTCGTCGGCCACGACCTCGATCTTGGACCGGCGGTCGCCGTCGGGGCCGTCCCAGCTGCGCTGTTCGAGCCGGCCCGTGACCACCACCCGGGCGCCCTTGGTGAGCGACTCGCTCACGTTCTCGGCCATCTCCCGCCAGCAGACGACGTCGAAGAACGACACCGCCTCCTTGCGCTCGTTGGTCTGGCGGTCGTTCCAGACCCGGTTGACGGCCAGGCCGAAGGAGGCGTTGGCCTGGCCACTGGGGGTGAAGCGCAACTCGGGGTCGCGCGTGACGTTGCCGACAAGGGTGACGCTGTTGCCGTTGGACATCTCTCGTTACGCTCCGTTCGCGTCGGTGCGGTTCGCTGCTGCAGCCGTCTCGGCGGCGAGAGAGGACGCCTCCGGGGTGGGGGGCGTCGAGGGGGGGCGAGGGGCCCGTTCGGCGGGGCGGTCGGCCTGGCGGATGACCTTGTGCCGGATGACGGCGTCGGCCAGGTGCAGGGTGCGGTCGAGCTCGGCCATCACCGCCGGCTCCGCCGTCGCCTCCACCAGGACGTAGTAGCCCTCCCGCTTGTGGGCGATCTCGTAGGCCAGCCGCCGCCGGCCCCATCGGTCGACCCGACCCGGTGTGCCGCCCCGGGACCGGATGAGCTCGACGGCTCGGTCGATCTCGCCCCGGATGACGTCGTCGTCGAGGGCGGGGTCGATGATGATCATGACCTCATAGGGTCGCATGTGGCGTACTGCCTCCCTCTGGACCTGGCGTGTGACGCGCAGGGCCCCACGGACCGTTCCCCGGGGCAGGGTGTGGGTGGAAAACGTCCATCGTACCCGTCCATGCCGAGATCATGGCAAGGGGGTGCGACAGTGACCCGGCCGACCCGGCGAGCGCCCCGGTCCTGGGTACGAAAAGGGGCGCCAGCCGCACCTTTTTCTACCCAAGACCGCGTCAGCAGCTCTCGTCGCCCACCACCAGGCGGGTGCCGGGACCGATGTCGAGACGGGAGAGGCCGCCTTGGGGCACCTCCAGGGCGTAGCGGTAGGCGGCCTCGGCGTTGAAGGTGGGGCAGGTCGGCTGGTCGCCGCAGGGGGGCATGTCGGTGGCGGACACGAAGCGGCCGTCGGCGTCGAACCAGGCGATCGACAGGGGGATGAGCGTGTCCTTCATGTAGAAGCCGGCCTGCACGTCGCGTTCGAAGCGGAACAGCATCCCGTCGTAGCCGGACAGGTCGGTGCGGCCCATCAGCCCCTGGGCCTGCTGCTGGGCGGTGGCCGCCAGGAGGGCGCAGCGGGCGGCCGACAGCGACCCGCTGCCGAACAGCACCCCGGTGGTGTCGATCCGGAAGGTGACCTCGCCGAACCCGGGAACCCGGGTGCGCACCATCGCCGTGGTGTCGGTGGTGTCCGCCGTCGCCACCCGGAACGACGGATTCGCGGGGCGGTCGGCGCCCTGGAGGAGAAAGGCGAGGAACGCCAGCAACGCCAGCAGGGGGACGGCCCAGGTCAGGGCCCGCCGGGTGGACGGCGTCACGCGGTGCGCGACCTCGACGACAGCGGCTCCCCCAGGGCGGCGGCCACGTCGGCGGTGAGGTGGTAGCTCTCCTCGTCGGACGGGAAGCGGCCGGCCCGCACGTCGGCCCCGAAGGCGGCCACCGCCGCCACCGCGTCGGCCCGCAGCGACCCGTAGCGGCGGACGAACCGGGGCAGCACCCGGTCCTCCAGGCCCACCAGGTCGTGGAACACGAGCACCTGCCCGTCGCAGTCGGGCCCGGCCCCGATGCCGATGGTGGGCACGGGCACCGACCGGGTGACGGCCGCCGCCACCTCCCGGGGGACGCACTCGAGCACGATGGCGAAGCAGCCCGCCCCGGCCAAGGCCACCGCGTCGTCGATCAGGGCCTCGGCCGCATCCACCTGCTGGCCCTGCACCCGGTAGCCGCCCATCACGTGCACCGACTGCGGGGTGAGGCCGAGGTGTCCCATCACCGGGATCTCGGCGCCGAGCAGGGCGTCGATCACCGGCAGCCGCCGGCGCCCACCCTCGAGCTTCACCGCGGCCGCCCCCGCCCGGATGAGCACGGCCGCGTTGCGCACCGCCTCGTCGGTGGACAGGTGGTAGCTCATCCACGGCAGGTCGGCCACGACCAGCGCCCGGGGCCGGGTGCGGGCCACGGCGGCCACGTGGCGGGCCATGTCGTCGACGGTGACCTGGAGGGTGTCGTCGTAGCCGAGCACGACCATGGCCACCGAGTCGCCCACCAGCACGATGTCGACGCCGGCCTCGTCGGCCACCCGGGCGGTGGGGGCGTCGTAGGCGGTGACCATCACCAACGGCGGCCCGATCTTGCGGGCTCGCAGCGAGGGGACGGTGACGTGCTGGGACCCAGGGGTCATGGCGGAACCTCCTCCCGTCCGGCGGCCCGAGCCTGCCGGCGGCACCCCGATGCTACCCGCCTAGCCGCCGGGGAGGGTCACGCCCGGGGGCAGGGTGAAGGGGGGCGAGGAGTTGTCCCGCCGGGGTCGGGGGACGGTGGGCGTGGTGTTCACCGTGGCCTGGGAGTCGATGTTGGCCGTCGACGCCTCGTCCCCCGTGGTGGTGGCGTCGCCGGGGGTGCCGCCGGCCGCGGGCTGGTCGGCGACGGTGGTCGTCGGCCCGGACAGGGTGATCGACTCGTCGGGGACGCTGGTGACCGTCGCCTCGGGCACGGACACGGGCACGGTGGGCGTGGTGTAGCGGAGGAGGGGGCTGAGGGGGGCGCCCCCGAAGTCGGGGGCGGGTGTGGGCGTGTCGTCGTTCTCCGGGGGCAGCCCGCTCACGAAGCGTTGGAAGATCTTGGTCGGCAGCGACCCGCCGTTGACCTTCTTCACCCCGTGGATGTTGAGCAACTGCTGGCTCTGGCCCTCCGGGTACCCCATCCACACGGCGATGGTGAGGGAGCGGGTGGAGCCGACGAACCAGGCGTCGCCGAAGTCCTCGGTGGTGCCGGTCTTGCCCTTGACCTTGGTGTTCTTGACCTGGGCGCCCGTGCCCGAACCCCGGGCCACGACCTGCTCGAGGGCGAAGTTGACCTGGTCGGCCTGGGCCTTCTCCAGCACCCGCACCCCCTTGGGCCGGGTGTCGGGCAGGACGGTGTCGTTCATGGTGACCTTGGTGATGACCTGGGGCTGGTAGCGCAGGCCGCCCCGGGCCAGGGTGGAGTAGGCGTTGGCCATCTCCAGCACCGAGACGTTCTGGGTGCCGAGGGCGATAGACGCCACCGGGTCGAGGTGCGACGTGATGCCCAGCTGCTGGGCCATGTCGACGACCTTGGCCGGGCCCAGGGTGTCGACCAGCTGGGCGTAGACCGTGTTCACCGAGTTCACGGTGGCGTCAATGAGGTTGATCTGCCCGTACGACGCGTTCTCGTAGTTGGTGACCTCCCAGTCGTTGCCCCGGTCGGCCTTGGGCAGCACGATCTTGGCCGGCCCCCGGAACGACGACTCCAGGCTGTACCCCTCCCGCACCGCCTCGGCCAGGGCGAAGGGCTTGAACGTCGACCCCCCCTGGCGGCCGGACCCGCCCCCCTCGTCGCCGACGGCCAGGTTGACCTGGGACTCGTCCCAGTTCCGCCCGCCGACCATGGCCACCACCTGGCCGTCCTGGTTGATCGCGACCAGGGCGCCGGCCGGGTCGCCCGGCTCGTCGAGCAGGCCGTACACCGCGTCGTAGGCCTGGCGCTGGAGCTCGGGGTCGAGGCTGGTCTGGACCCGCAGGCCCTGGCGCAGCACGAAGTCCTCCGAGTACAGGCTCTCCAGCTGCTGGCGGACGTACTGGACGTAGTACTCGGCGCCGATGCCGGGCAGTGCGATGGTGGAATCGAGCTCGGTGCGGGGGGCGAGGTAGGACTCGAGCTTGATCTTCTCCACCTCCGCCATCTGGGCCGGGGTGATGGCCTTGGTCTCGACCATGGCCCGGAGGACGAACGTCCGCAGCTCGTAGGCGAGGGCGGGATCGGCCACCACGTCGCCGCCGGAGGGCGATCGGATGAGCCCGACCAGGTAGGCCGCTTCCTTGAGCCCGAGCTCGCTGACGTCCTTGTCGAACCAGGTGCGGGACGCGGCCTGGATGCCGTACGCCCCCCGTCCGAAGTAGACGGTGTTGAGATAGCGCTCGAGGATCTGGCGCTTGTCGAGCTTGCGCTCGAGCTTGATGGCGATGACGGCCTCCCGCAGCTTGCGCCACAGGGTGGGGTCGCTGCCCACGTAGACCTGCTTGACGTATTGCTGGGTGATGGTGGACCCACCCTGGGTGGCGCCCTTGTGGCGGACGTCGGCCCACGTGGCCCGGGCGATGCCGAGGGGGTCGATGCCCCCGTGCTGGAAGAACTTGCGGTCCTCGGCCGCGACGACGGCCGTCTGGACGATCTGGGGGACCTGGTCGAGCTTGACCGGGAAGCGGTTCTCCTGGCCGTGGAGCGTGGCCAACTGGTTGCCGGCGGCATCGTAGATGATCGTCGTCTGGGGCAGGGCCGCCTCGGGCGGGAGGGGGACCTGGGTGAGCACCCACACCGCCCCGGCCAGGGCCGTGACGGCGACGACGCCGAGGAGGAACCACACCCGCCGGTAGCGCCACAGGAAGCTCGACTTCTTGGCCCGCTTCGAGGGCTGGCGGCCGCCGGCGAAGAAGGTGGCGGCCCGGTCCCGGCCCGGGGGTCGCCCGCCCGGCGGTCGCCCGGGGCCGGGGCTGCGGCCGGGGCGGCCGGCGGGGACCGGCGGGCGGACGGGCCGGGCGCGGGGGCGGGGCGGGACGACCGTTCCGGCCGTGGCGGCCGTGGCGCCGATCCGGGCGGCCGCGGGGCGGGGCCGGGGGCCGTTGGCGGCGACGCCGGCGATCCGTGCGGCCGGAGGACGGAGCTGGGGGCCGTTGGCGGCGACGCCGGCGATCCGTGCGGCCGGAGGACGGGGCTGGGGGCCGTTGGCGGCCACGCCGGCGATCCGTGCGGCCGGAGGACGGGGCTGGGGGCCGTTGGCGGCCACGCCGGCGATCCGTGCGGCCGGAGGACGGAGCTGGGGGCCGTTGGCGGCCACGCTGTTCCGGGCGGCCGGGGG
>Ga0207687_10001118_pt1 | contig 18248 bp, 17 predicted proteins | sample KBSM54metaG_FD_184399 | JGI IMG/M metagenome (GOLD analysis project Ga0207687, IMG submission 184399) | Miscanthus rhizosphere microbial communities from Kellogg Biological Station, Michigan, USA - KBS M5-4 metaG (SPAdes) (version 2) | ecosystem: Host-associated > Plants > Roots > Rhizosphere >...
CACAACCCCGGCGGTGGCCATGATGACGTTCTTGCTTCCGACGATTTGATTCAGCTCAATCGCCTTGCGCAAACCTTCGGCGGTGAACGATCGAAAATCATTGTGCGTCGAGTTGCAGCGAATGCCGAGATCGTCGAGGAGCTTGCGGACGTCTTTGGCGCGTTGCGGAGTCCAATCGAAGTAGGGGGCATAGAACTCGACCACTTCGTAGCCCATCTTGGCCACTGCGGTGACGGTGCCCGTCAGGTCTTTCGTGAGGGCATCGCGCACGGAGAAAAGCTCGAGGCCGATAGGGACGTTCTTATCAGCGGCTAGCGCCATTGGGACCACCCCTGAGATGGCCACAAATGTGCGGCGCGACATCGAACGCGAATTCATGCCCAAAACAATAACATGGTCTGGGAAACTAAGGATTATGCAATATTCACGCTTAGGCGATACCGGACTCATCGTTTCCCGCTTGGCATTCGGCGCCATGACCTTTGGCACCGGCAAAGGACCATTTGCGGCCGTTTCCAAGGTCGGCCCCGAATTGGCCGATCAGATCATAGGCAAGACTCTGGACGCTGGCATTAACTTTTTCAACACCGCCGATGGCTACACCGGCGGACAATCTGAGGAAATGCTCGGCAAGGCTCTGGGAGCACGGCGCAAGGATGTGGCGATCGCCACCAAGGTCGCATTCCGAACGGGCGAAGCCATGATTCATCAGGGTCTTTCGCGCCAGCATATCTTCTCGTCGGCGGAAGGCAGCCTCAAGCGCCTGGGCACGGATTACATCGACGTCTATCTGGTTCATCGCGTGGATATCCACACTCCTGTGGAAGAAACGGTGGACGCGCTGCATGATCTGGTGCGGCAGGGGAAGGTCCGCTATGTCGGATTCTCGAACTGGCCGGCGTGGATGGCCGCCAAGGCTGTCGGCATCCAGAAGCGCCATGGCGGAGCGCGATTTCGCGCGGCTGAAATGTACTATTCTCTGGTTGGCCGCGACGTGGAGTATGACGTCGTCCCGTTCCTCGAAGACGCCGGGATCGGCATGATGGTGTGGAGCCCCCTGGCTGGCGGCTTCCTCACCGGAAAATATACGCGCGAGAATCCACAGGGCGACGGCGGCCGTCTCACCGGATTCGATATGCTGCCTTACGATCGCGAGAAGGGCCACGCGGTTGTCGACAAGCTTCGCGAGATTGCCAAGACGCATAACGCGTCGCCTGCGCAAATCGCTCTGGCCTGGCTGCTCCGCAAGCCCGGTGTGACGTCCGTTCTGATCGGGGCGAACAAAATCGCGCAGCTTGACGATAATCTGGGCGCGATGAACGTCCAGCTTTCGGACGACCAGATGACCCAGCTCGACCAGTTGACCGCGCCCGCTCCGCTGTATCCGCATTGGTTCACGGCCCGCGTCAAGGATCCGGTGGTGGCCGCGGCCCTGGCCTCCGGCAAACAGTGATCGGCCAGGAATGATATGATCCCCTTCGTATGAAACGCCGACGCTTTATGCAGGCGCTCGCGGCTGCTCCGGCAGCTCCGGCCTTGTTGGCGCAGCAGACCGTTCCGGCACCTGCTCCCGAGGTTGCCGAATCGGCGCCCTTGGATTTCTCGATCCCGGATGAGGGCGCCGATCCTATTTCTAGGTTCTTCAGCGCCCGCCAGTTCGCTACCTTAAAACGACTGTGCGATCTTCTGATACCTGCCGCGCCGGGCTCTCCAGGTGCTCTCGAAGCGCGCGTTCCGGAGTTCATGGATTTTCTGATTGGCGATGCTCCCGTCCAGCGCCAGCAACTCTGGCGGAACGGGCTCGACGCGCTCGAATCTCAATCCCAAACCCGCTTTCGCAAGGCTTTCGCGGACACCGATGCCGGCCAGGGCGATGCGCTTTTGGCCCCACTTCACCAGCCGTGGAGTTTCGAACCGCCGGACGAACCTGTGGCGCGATTGCTGGCCGCCGCAAAACAGGACGTCCGCACCGCGACGTACAACTCGCTTGAGCGCAACATGGCCGCATCCGGAGGGAAGCGTCCCAGGGGCGGAGGCGGGCTGTATTGGCTGGCTGTTGAATAATGCGTCGCATAGAGGGCGAATAAATCATGGCCGCCACCAACTACGACGTGCTGATCATCGGTTCCGGCGCATCCGGCGGCATGGCGGCCTATACGCTCACCAAGAAGGGCATCAAATGTCTGATGCTGGATGCTGGACCAGCTGTCGATTTTCAGAATAACCACGTCACCAAGCCGGCTTGGGAGCTGCCGTATCGAGGTCTTGGAAATCCGTCGCGCCTGCCGCATGTAGTGCAAGCCAACGAGTACAACGCCAACCAGTGGGTGGATGAAAAACAGGTTCCTTATACTCACGATGCCAATGCACCTTACAACTGGGTTCGGGTACGTTACGTCGGCGGCAAGTCGCTGTTCTGGTCGCGAATGTCATTCCGATTGAGCGATTACGAATTCAAGGCCAAGGATCACGATGGATTCGGTGACAACTGGCCCATCAGCTTGGCGGACTTGGCTCCCTACTACGACCAGGTGGAGCCGATCTTTCGCGTGCGCGGCCGCAAGGAAGGTTTGAAGCAGCTTCCCGACGGCAACTTCATTGAGGACACTACGTCCTGGAGTCCAGCCGTCCAGAAATTCATCGGCGAAGCCAGCAAGCGCAACATTCCGGTCACGAAGATGCGCAGTTCGCTGGGGCGCGGACAGCTGGCCAGCTCGCTCAATCTTTTATTGCCGGATGCGCTGGCGACCGGGAATCTGACCATCATTCCCGATGCGGTGGTTCGCGAGATCACGGTAGATAAGAACACCGGCCGGGTCACTGGCGCGAATTTCCTGGATCGCCATTCCAGCCGCGAAATGCACGCGAAAGCCAAGGTGGTGGTGCTGGGCGCATCCTGCCTGGAGAGCACTCGCATCCTGCTGAATTCGGGGATCGCCAATTCGAGCGGGGTACTCGGCCATTACCTGCACGATCAGTTTTACATCACCCAGAGCGTTCAAGCGGTGATGCCGGAGGTTCGCGACAAGACTGCTCCGGCGGGCTATGCGTCCGGCGGCGGGTATATTCCCCGATTCCGCAACCTGCAAACCAAAGAGAAGGATTTTCTACGCGGGTATGCGTTCGATTTCACCGCGGGTGGCACGCCCGACGCCAAGTTCTTCCCGCTGTACGGCAAGGCCCTGGACGATGCGCTGGATGCTCATCGCGGGACGGGCTTTACCGGCACCTGCATGGGCTCTGTGCTGCCGACCTTCGAAAACCACGTGCGTATCAACAAAGACGTGACCGACGCCTGGGGAATTCCGGTGCTCCATATTCAGGCACGCTACGGCAGCAACGAATTCAACATGGCGAAGGATGCCATCAATACCATGGCGGAGCTGTGCCGGGCCTGCGGATGGGAAGTTCTCGCCCGGCGCGATCAGCCCTATCCCCCGGGCTATAGCATTCACGAAGTGGGCACGTGCCGGATGGGCGATAACCCTAAGACCAGCGTGCTTAACAAGTGGAACCAAAGCTGGGATATCAAGAACCTGTTCGTCGTGGATGGCAGCAGTTTCGTAACCGCCGGATCGCAGAACCCGACCATGACCATCCTGTCGCTTTCCATGCGCGCATCGGAGTACTTGGCCGAGCAGATGCGCAAAGGCGCCGTCTAGCCGGCACTGCCCGTCTCCATTTTCATCGTAATCTTAGAGAACGTGCTCCATCAGATCGCAGATTACATAGTGGCGAACTGGAAGGAATTATTGCGCCCGGCGATTCTCTTCGGCGCCGTAGTGGTGCTGGGATGGTTGCTTCATCACATCGTCTTCGGCCGGCTACGCCGTTGGGCAGCATCCACGAAGACCCGCCTGGATGACATCCTGATCGATTCTTTTCACGGCGCATTCATGCTGTGGATCCTGATTCTGGCCATTCATCTGGCCACGGAATACTCGTCGCTTCCACGCGAGGTAACGCGCTGGTCGGGCAAGCTGCTGCTGGCGCTGTGGATTATTTCGCTGACCATGGTCCTCGCGCGCCTCAGCGGACGAATGATCCGGGTCTATTCGACGAAACTGGAAGGCGCGCTGCCGGTGGGAACTCTCACCGAAGTATTGGCCACCCTCATCATCGGAATCCTGGGCGCCCTGACTCTGCTGCAGCAAGTCTTCGAAGTCGATATCAAGGCGATTCTGGCTGCTCTGGGCGTAGGTGGCCTGGCGGTCGCCCTGGCTCTTCAGGACACCCTCTCCAATCTGTTCGCCGGATTCTATGTGAGCGTAGCCCGCCAGATCCGCATCGGCGATTTCATCAAGATCGACGCCGGACAAAGCGGCTACGTGCAGGATATCGGCTGGCGAAGCACCACCCTCGAGGAAACCGCGGGCAACCTCATCTTCATTCCCAACAGCAAACTGTCTCAGAGCATCGTCACGAATTACAATCTTCCGAGACGAAACATGGCGGTTGCGATCACGGTTCCCGTCGCGTACACGTCGGACCCAAGCCAGGTGGAGCGCATTCTTAAGGAAATCGCCGCAGCCGCTACGGATCAGGTTCCCGGACTCTTGAAAGACCCTGCCCCGACCGTGCGATTGATCCCCGGCTTCGGAGAGATTTCCATGGACTTCACCTTGAGCTGCCATGTGGCGGAGTATGCCGACCAGTTTCAGGCACAGCACGAGCTTCGCAAACGTATTGTTCTCCGGTTTCACGAAGAGCGAATCACCTTTCGATCCGCTCCGGCGCCTGCCAAATAGCGGTGAAACTTATTGGGCGGTCACGAATCTAAATTCTTGACAGCAGCCTAAATTGGGAGGACAATTGCCGCAGAGAGTGGCATGTTTGCACTCTGGTAATTGCCCTCTACGAGAGCGGGCGCTAAACCAACCTAGCTATAAAGGGAGGCATATAGCGCGTGAGTACGAATGCGAAAAGTAGTACCCGAAAGAGCATAGGCTTAGATCCTCCGGTCTCTCGAACTGGAACCATTCGGTCTAAACCCAGGAAGACCCCTGAGTCCACAGCGGATTCTTCCGAGACAATTCCTTCAGATACAGGGCCTTCCACAGAAGACATCGCCAAACTCGCCTATGCCCTTTGGGAAGCGCGTGGGGGAATCGGCGGATCCGCCGAAGAAGATTGGTATCGTGCGGAACACGAAATCCGAACGCGTCCTGAACGCGGCCTGTAAGCCGTCCTTAACATCCAACAAGAGAGTGACGTGGAAGGTATCCTCACAATTCTGCTGGCGGGCGGCGCTGGCGAGCGCCTCGCTCCCCTGACGCGCGATGAGCCCAAGCCGATGATGCCGTTTGGCGGCATCTACCGATTAATCGACCTGACACTTTCCAATTGCCTGAACTCGGGACTCGATAAGATCTACGTCCTGACGCAGTACAAAGCTCTTAGTTTGAATCGCCACATCCGGCAGGTCTGGAATATTCTCTCGCCGGAGCTCGGGCAGTTTATTGAAGCTGTGCCGCCCACGCAGCGCCTGCGCAACACCTGGTATCTGGGTACGGCCGATGCCGTCTACCAGAACATCCAGAGCATTGTGGAAGAACGTCTGCAGTACGTTCTTATTCTTTCCGCGGATCACGTGTACAAGATGAACTACGCCAACATGCTCAATTGGCATGTGAAGCGCGGCGCGGATGTGACCGTTGCCACCACGCGGATCGACCCATCGGAGTCCGCCAGGTTTGGCATCGTCAGCACGGATGAGGAATACCGCATTCAGGACTTTGAAGAGAAGCCGCCCCAGGAGCGGGCAGCCCGCTCGCGCTTCGACCAGGACGCCTGCAGCGCGTCCATGGGCGTGTACTTATTCTCAACCTCGGTATTGCTGGAAGCTCTGGTGCAAGACGCCGCCGATGATAGTTCCTCGCATGACTTCGGACAAGACGTGCTGCCCAAGCTGATTGGAAGACGCCGGGTGGTGGCATACGACTTCGTCGATGAGAACAAGAAGGACATGGTCTATTGGCGCGATGTGGGAACTCTCGAAGCCTACTTCGAAGCCAATCTGGATCTGGTCGCCGTGACTCCGGTCTTCAACCTGTACGACCAGGAGTGGCCTTTACGCACCTCGGTGCCGCCGATGCCGCCCGCTAAATTCGTCTTCGCGCAGGAAGGCAAGCGCATGGGGGTGGCGCTCGATTCCATCGTCTCGCACGGCTGCATCATCTCCGGAGGCCGGGTGCTGCGCAGCGTCCTCTCACCTGGCGTTCGCGTCGATTGTCAGGCATCTGTGGAAGACTGCCTGCTGTTTTCCGGCGTGCAAATCGGCGCCCATGCGCGCGTGAAAAACGCCATCGTCGATCACAATCTCAGGATTCCGGAACACGCAATCATCGGCATCGATCCGGATACCAATCGCCGCGAAGGTCACACCGTAACGGATTCAGGCCTGGTAATCGTCCATGCCGATTCTCCCGGCGTCAGCGTCGCAGGTATCCAGCGCCGACCGGCTACTCCGGAGCAAGGCAAGTTGCAGCAGGACCGGTTTCGCCGCGGCACCGGCGCGGGCTAATTAATCCAGCTTGGCCACCGGCAACGCCAGCGCGGCAATGACCGCGAGTCCCAGGATCTTCTGGAACATATTACTCCTTCAGAACTTTAACCACGAAATAGCTCACCGACTTGGGAACTTCTTTGAACCAGTGCGGCATTCCCGCCGGAACCATCACGACGTCGCCTTTCACCAGATGGTGCGTTTGACCGCCAGTGATATCGGTGCCGAGCCATTGGCCGGCTTTGCTCATCTTCCCACCGACCATGGTGCCGCCCGTGACAAACGTCGCATCACCGTCAGTGACGTATAAGATATCCGTCTCTTTTTCGTGAACCTCTACCTGGCCCGCCTTATCGCGATGACTTCCGGACACGGTGTATTCCTTGGTCGAACCCAGCGGACCGCCCTTGGCCAGCGCTTCGGCGACCTTGTCATGAGCGACGTACGTGGCCGCGTCGGCACCGATCAGAAGCGACGCACTCGCCACGATCATGAGTGTTAGCCAGTTTTTCATTGAGAATCCTCCTATTCGTCGGGAGTCTATCATACCGAGGCGACCGAAGTGCCCAGCGCACGGCGCAGCGCTGACGCGGCATCCGCGGTGGCGACCTTGGCCGTATCGATGGCGCCCGCGAAGCTAAAAAATGCGTGGATCATGCCGTCATATCGCTTCAGTTCCACCGGAACTCCAGCGCTCCGCAGCTTGCGGGCGTACGCTTCGCCCTGGTCGCGCAGCGGATCGTATTCCGCCGTGAGGATCATAGCCGGCGGCAGTCCTCGAACGTCTTCCGCATTCATCGGGGATGCCGAAGGTTCCCGTCCAGCCGCGCGATTGGGCAGGTAACAATCGGTGAACCAGTCCATCGACTCTCGCGTCAAAAAGTAATCCTTCGCGTATTCCTGCATCGATGGACTGTTGTCCGCGAAATCCACCAGCGGATAGATCAACAACTGGAACTTCAAAAGCGGACCTCCGCGATCCCGCGCTAGAGTCGCCACCACCGTGGCAAGATTCCCGCCGGCGCTGTCCCCTCCCACGGCGATCCTCTGTGGATCGATGCCGAATTCCGCGGAGTGCTCGGCGACATACTTGGTGGCCGCGTACGCATCCTCAACGGCTGCTGGATACTTATTTTCGGGCGCCAGCCTATAATCCACGGAAATGACCGCACAACCTGCCGCGTTGGCCAGGCGGCGGCACTCGCCGTCATGGGTATCCAGACTGCAGATCACAAATCCGCCGCCGTGGAAGTAGATCAACGCCGGCAATGTTTCCTTCGCCACCGGGCGATACAGGCGCACGGCGATCGGTCCAGCGGGACCGGGAACAGCGCGATTCTGCACTTCGGCGACCGGTTCTGGCGGTCCCCCAAACTCTCTGAGGCCCGCGGACATGAGTCGCGCTTCCTCAACCGGAAGTTGTTCCAGCGGTTTGCCGCCTCCCGATGCGAGCAAATCAATGAACGCCTTGCACTGTGGATGTAACGCCATACTTACCTCACCTTACTGGACATACCGTCCTCGTAACTCGACCAACCCGAAAGCATGCCGTAGGGCACGTTGTGCTGCACCGCTTCTATGCGGCGGATCTTGCCGCCTTCGATCTTGTACATCTCGAATAGAGCGATGGTTGTCGGCCGGCTTTCCCCGGCAGTAATCTCGCGGCCATCCGAAAGCTTGAAGGTTGCGTACTTGCCCGCGGGTTCATCGGCCTCAGCGATGACCATTGCCAAACCGCGCTCGCGATCGACGGCCACGAAACGGCGGTCGCGGACGCGAGCAACGAAGTGGAAGTAGCCCAGCTTGAACTGCTCCGTGCATCCCATCGCTGTGAAATTGATTTGCGGGCCCTGCGGTTTGGGCGGTGCGGGCGGCGCCTGTTTGCCTCCACGGCCAGGTGGCGGAGGCGGAGTCATCTGCGCGACGGCGTCCGGATTGTTCGTCGTCTGGACGCCGTTTTGAACGCGCTGGCAGTCATCGGCGAACGGAGGGATGCTTTTGCCGTCGTTCTTTTCGAGTGCCGACAAGTACAAGTTGCCGATCCGGATCAATTCCGCCCGCGAAGCTCGCTGGGCCGCAGAGATCGTCGCCAGAAACACCCGATTCGGACTGCCGATCTTTTCCAGGTTCGTCGCCGCCAGGTTGTCGCGGACCACCATATTCTCGATCTCCGAAACCTGCCGGTTTTCGATTTTCAGCCGCACGGCGAGGATCACCGGATTGGGCATGGGAGTGTTCACCTCCCGCATGGTGCCGAGGAAGGCCACCTGCCCGGTTTCGGTATCGGTCACAAACAGCCGGTAGCTGCCCTTGGCCAGCGCCGTTCTCCAGAATCCGTCGCCCGGATCCAGCCGTACGCCGTCTTCGGTATTCTTCACGCGCGCCGTCATCGGCAGCTTCTTCACATCGTGCGCGATCAGCGCATCCATGTATTGATCGACGAAGTTTTCGAGGCACGCGCGATCGCACGGACCGCTTTGGCCGGCGAGCGCACCGGCGATCAGGATTCCGGCGGACAGGATCGAAAAGGAGTTTTTCATTTCAGTTCGGTCATGATGCCGTGTTGCTTGCCGCGCACCAGCGTTTCCGTGTGGCTGCGATCACGCAGGTTGAAACGGATCATGCCAGGCCTGTACTCATTCACGGTCTTCTCGCCACCGGGCGTAGTGGACTGCAGATCGCCATCGTCGAGATAATACACAACCACATCCTTGTCATGGAAGTGCATGGGAGTCGCCACCCCGGGAGTCCACGAATAATCCCAGACCACAACGCGGGCGTTCTCGAAAATCTTTTTGCTGCCGGGGCGAGGAAACGCCGCGGGATAACCCGACTTGTTGGCAAGCGGCTCGACCTTGAAGTCCTTGAGGCCGATCAGAATGCCCGCGCCGTCCGCCGCATGTTTGTCGCCCTTCTTCAAGAAAGCCGCGTGGCCCGCGCGCGATACCCAAACCGAATCGTATGGAACAGCATCCGCCGCGCCGTCGATCTGGCGAACCTGAACGCGTTGATTATCGATAGCGGGAACGGTCGCCGCCGTCTGAAACCCTAGCAGGGTTAAAGCAAGAATGATGAAAATCATAACTTATTGTTTCGTGACGTCACGACCGCGATCGCTCAAGCCGTCTTCCCAGGAGCTCCACCCGGAATTCATACCGTAAGGCGAGCGCTCCATGATGGCCTGGATCTGATGCAGCTGGCCTTTCCGGATCTCGAACAGCTCCACGATCTGCCACGTCCAAGGCTGCTGCGGGCCGGCTGTAACCTTCCGGCCGTCGGGTGTCTCGAAGTTTCGCGTGTCGCCGGCGGAATGATCGAAAAAGCCGAAAGAAAACACCAGACCGCGCTCCGGATCGACCGCGACATATCGGCGGTCGCGAATGCGCGTGACGAAGTGCAACAGTCCGCTCTTGAACTGCTCCATGCAGCTCCAATTGCCGGAATAACCAGTGGCCGTTTTGGGATCCGGCCGCTGCTTGCCCTGTGCAACCGGCTGGTTCGTGCTTAGCCCGCCATTCTCGATTCGATTGCAGTCGGGGGCAAAGGGATAGTCGCCCTTGCCGTCGTTCTTCTGCATACCCGAAAAATACATGTTGGCGGTTTTCACCAGCTCTTCCCGCGTCATGCGCTCGGCAGGCGGGACGACATCGGTCCACTTGTAGCCGATCCGCTCAAACCCCGCAGCCGAGCTCGGACTGCGCTGCACGAAGTGCTCAATCTCGGCGATCTGGTTGTTGCGGATCTTCAGCCGCAGGCCGATGACCGCACCTGCATTCGACTCCGTGATACTGCCCAAGAATGCGACCTGCTGCGCCTCGACGTCGGTCACGAACAGCCGGTACGTACCCTTGCCGGTCATGGTGTTCCATAGTCCGTCGCCGAGTTCCAGACGCTGGCCGTTTTCGGTGAACTTAACGCCGCGCGCGAACGGCGCCTTGGCAGGATCGTGCGCCACCATGGCGTCCAGATACTTGTCGACGTAGGCTTCCAGGCACGCCCGGTCGCAGCGGACAACCGTACCCTTCCCTTTTCCTTGCCCGAACGCGCTCGCGGCGATAGCCATCGCGGCAACTAGCAATTTGGCAGACATCAGCGCCATCCTATCAAACGTCGGCCGGTGAGGCATGCGATTTAATGACTTTCGCGCGGAATTCCCGCGCCGCGGCATCCGACCAGAAAATCAAGGTCCGCTCCCTGATCCGCCTGCAGCACGTGATCGATATACAGCTTCTGGTAGCCGCCGCCCGAAACGGGTGGTGGCGGGATCCAACGTTCCCGCCGCCGATTCAGCTCCTCATCCGCAACCCGCAGCTCCAGTTTGCGAGCTTCCACGTCCAGCTCGATCTCGTCGCCGTTTGCCACCAGCGCCAGCGTTCCACCCGCGGCCGATTCTGGGGAAACATGCAGCACCACGGTTCCATACGCCGTACCGCTCATGCGCGCATCGGAAATCCGCACCAGATCCGTGATGCCGCGCGCGAGCAGTTTCGGCGGCAGCGGCATGTTGCCGACCTCGGGCATCCCCGGATATCCCTTGGGCCCCGCGCCCTTCAATACCATCACCGACGTTTCATCGATCTCCAGATCGGGCCGGTCGATTCGAGCCTTGAAGTCCTCGATGCTCTCAAACACCACCGCGCGGCCGCGATGCTTCAGCAGAGCCGGAGTCGCCGCCGACGGCTTGATCACCGCCCCGTTGGGAGCAAGATTGCCGCGCACCACCGCCAGGCCGGCGCGTTCGCGAATAGGATGCGAGCGTTCGTGGATCACCTCGCGATTCCAGCACGGAGCGTCCGCCGTGTTTTCGCCGATCGTGTTGCCGTTGACCGTCAATGCATCGCGATGCATCACCCCCGCCAGTTCGCGCACCACTGCCGGAACGCCGCCCGCGTAGTAGAAATCCTCCATCAGAAACTTTCCCGAAGGCTGGATATCCACCAGCAGGGGCAGATGATGACCTACCCGATCGAAATCGTCTAGAGTGAGCGGCACGCCCACGCGCCCGGCGATTGCCAGCATGTGCAGTACGAAATTGCTCGACCCGCCGATGGCTGCGTTCACGCGGATCGCGTTTTCAAACGCCTCCCGCGTCAGAATTTTCGAAATCCGCAGGTCTTCTTTCACCATTGCGACGATCCGCCGGCCGGCCTGCTGCGCCAGTACGTACCTTCTCGAATCCACCGCGGGTATCGCCGCGTTCTGCGGCAGACCCATGCCGAGCGCTTCCACCATGCTCGCCATCGTGGATGCCGTGCCCATCGTCATGCAGTGACCCGCCGAACGCGACATGCACGCTTCGGCCTCAAAAAAGTCGGCGATCTGCATCTTGCCCGCGCGCACGTCTTCGCTCATCTGCCACACGCCCGTTCCCGAACCGAGCCGCTCGCCGTGGAAATTTCCATTGAGCATCGGACCGCCCGAAACCACGATGGCCGGCACGTCGCAGCTTGCAGCGCCCATCAGCAGCGACGGAGTTGTCTTGTCGCAGCCGCACAGCAGCACCACGCCATCAATCGGATTGCCGCGAATGGATTCCTCCACGTCCATGCTGGCCAGGTTGCGAAACAGCATCGCAGTGGGACGAATGTTGGTCTCGCCCAGCGACATCACCGGAAATTCAAGCGGAAATCCTCCGGCCTCGTACACGCCGCGCTTCACACGCTCGGCCACCTGCCGCAGATGCGCGTTGCACGGCGTCAGCTCGGAAAAAGTGTTGCAGATCCCGATGACCGGACGGCCATCGAACAGATCCGGGGGGAAACCCTGGTTCTTCATCCAGGATCGATGAATGAACCCGTCGCGATCCTGCAGACCGAACCAGTGCGTGGAGCGAAGTTTAGACTTGGACACTAACGGGAAGTATACGTCTTGCTGAACTTGTTGCGGCCGTTCGTAACCGTAAACTTTCCGTCCTTCGACACCGATGCTTTGATCCAGTTCCCTTTGTCGGCCGCGCCTTCTTCCAGGTTGGCGATCATATCCTCGGCCGTATTGTGGTCCGCGTCGTTGGTCGCACCCTTGTGGCCCTGCCAGATCCCTTCGATTCCCGGGATCTTCGCGAGCGTTTCGTATCCGCCGTTGCTGAAGCCCTTGCGCGCGCCGTCGTTGACCACCACAACTTGCGGCTTCAGCGACCAGATCAATGCCGGTGCGCCGGATTGCCCATTCGAGAATCCATGATGCGTCGCCTGCAGCAGAGTAACCTCGCCCACTTTGTTCACCGGACAGCCGAGCATCATTTCCCGATCCCACGTCAGGTCGCCGACGTCCAGAAATGTGAACTTGCCGTACGTCAGCAGGAACCCGGTGCTGCGCGAATTCTCCGTATTGTCTGTGGGCTTGCGCTCCGCGCCGTCGCACAGCTTATTCACGAAGCCTTTATTGATCGGCTTCGAGATGACCTCGCCGTTAGCGCTGACAACTGTAATATCCACGCCGGCCAAAGCGATCTTGTCACCCGGCTTGACCACCGTACGCTTGCTGCCGGCGGCCGCCAGATAGTCCTGCCACAACGTGGCGCCCTTCGCCTGCGATGCCTCGATCGATTCGCCATGATCGTAAATCTTGCGGATCGGCATCGTTTTCGACAGCGCCGCCAGCCCGCCCACATGATCGCCGTGGAAATGCGTGATCACCAGGTTGTCGATCCGCGTCAGCCCCGCGGCCACCGCCGCCGCTGCAATCCGCTTGGCGTCGCGATCGTCGTTTCCCGGGAAGCCCGTATCCACCAGCAGCGATTCGCCGGAAGGCGCGATGATCAGCGTCGCCGCACCGCCCTCCACGTCGATCCAGTAAATGTCGAGAGTTCGCGCTTGCCCGGCCAGCATAGCCGCCGCAGCCACCAGGACGCCTAGAAGTTTCATATCGGAAAAGATCCTATCACATGCGACAAAAAATGCGAAGATCGAGCCTGTGCTTGACGCTGCCACCCTGCGCCCCACGCGTGTCCGTTACTGGGTTCTGGTGTTCACCGTCACGCTGGCCGTGGTCACCTACATTGACCGCGTGGCCATTTCTTTCGCCTTGCCGTACATTGCCAAGGATCTCAACCTGGACTCGATTCAAAAGGGCTGGGTCCTGACCGCTTTCGCACTGGCGTACTCGATCTTTGAGATCCCCGGCGGATTCCTGGGCGATCGGATGGGACCCCGCAGGGTGATCCTGCGCATCGTGCTGTGGTGGTCGTTCTTTACCGCAGCCACCGGATGGGCCTGGAACTATGTGTCGCTGCTAACCACGCGTTTTTTGTTCGGAGCAGGTGAGGCGGGCTGTTTCCCCAATCTCACTAAGATGTTCACCATCTGGCTCCCCGCGCGTGAGCGTGTACGCGCCCAAGGCCTCATGTGGATGAGCGCCCGGTGGGGTGGAGCGTTCACGCCCCCCCTCGCCGCCGCCGTGATTACCTGGGTCGGATGGCGGCATGCGTTCGAAATCTTTGGCGGCCTTGGTCTGATCTGGGCGGCTGCCTTCGCGCTCTGGTATCGCGATAATCCCTTGGATAATCCCAAGTTGAATGCAGCCGAGCGCGAGCTCGTTCGCCCGGCCGCAACACTTATACTCGGACCTGTCCGGCCGCCCTGGGGAAAGCTCGCCCGTTCCGGACGCGTGTGGTTGCTGTGCTGGCAGTATTTCTTTTTGTCGTACGGATGGTACTTCAACATCACCTGGCTCCCAACCTATCTGCGCGAGGCCCGCGGAATGGACGTCGCCCAAGCCGCTCTGTTTGGCGTTCTTCCGCTATTCATGGGCGGACTGGGCAATCCCGTGAGCGTGTTCGTCGGCGAGCGCCTGCTGCGCTGGACCGGCAGCGTAGATCGAACCCGCCGGATGGTCGCCAGCTTTGGGTACACGGGAGCCTGCGTCTCGCTCCTGGCCACCACTTATATACAGGATGCCCGGGCGGCCGTAATCTCCATCTCACTGGCCAGCTTTTTCAATGACCTGGCCATGCCCCCGTCCTGGTCCGCCACTATGGATATGGGCGGTCGATATGCCGGGACCTTGGCTGGTGCTATGAATAGCTGGGGGAACCTGGGCGGCGCCGTCGCGCCCGCAGTCATCGGCTACGTCTTAGCCTGGACCAATAACAACTGGAATGTGGCGTTCTATATTTCGGCTGTGCTGTACGCCGCCGCGATTCCATGCTGGATTTTCTTGGATTCCGTAACCCCGCTCGATCTTCCGACGCCCTCTGAGTAAGGCTCTTGACCGCAGATGTGCAGGCGTGTATGCTAGCATGTTGGGGCGGTATTATGCCTGCCCATAATCAATAGGATGGAGGTTGTTTAGCTCATGAAATCGAAATTGATTGCCGTCGTAGTCGCTGGACTAGGATTGCTTCTCTGCACTGTGCCGATGCTGGCACACCACTCGTTTGCCGCCGAATACGATTCGGCCAAGCCGATCACGCTGACCGGAACGGTCACCAAGGTCGAGTGGATGAACCCGCACGCTCGGTTCTACATCGACGTGAAGGACGAAAAAGGCGAAATGAATAACTGGGAGCTCGAACTCGGCAGCCCCAACGGCCTGATGCGCCAGGGCTGGACTCGTAACTCCCTGAAAAAGGGCGATCAGGTCACCATTAGCGGATCGCTCGCGAAGGACGGCTCCAAGCTGGCCAACGCTCGCACCGTTAAATTGGCCGATGGCCGTCAGGTCTTCGCCGGCTCGTCGGAAACCGACGAAAAAGGCAAAGGCAAGCAGTAGTTAGTTCGTTTTCTCTCCACAACCTCAGCCGGATGAGCGCTGTTACCCAAAGAGCGCTCATCCGGCACGTCCATTTGTCCCCGATGTTCTTGCCGCGCGGGCAAGGTCGGTCATAAAAACTCCCCGGGAGGCTAACAAAAATGAATTTGTCGTTGAGACTGACACTTGCCACCGCAGCAATAGCGGTTATCGGTCTAAGTGGCGTGAAATTGCTCGGCCAGGCGAATACCAAAGGTAAAGCCGCCACACAAGGCAAAGCTGCCACCCAATCCAAGGCTCCCGCCGAAGCCAAGGCCGCGCCTGCGGCATCCGGAAAACCGACCGCCGGCGAAGTCTTCAAGAACGTCACCACCCCCACCCTGAAAGTGCTCAGCCCGGACGATTTCATCCTCACCATGGGTCTGATCGCCGATAACCTCGGCCTGGACTGCGCGGACTGTCATCCCGGCGCCGGTTCGGACAAAGTGGATTGGGTGATCGATACCCCCCAAAAGAAAACTGCCCGCAAGATGATCGAGATGGTGGGCACCATCAACAAGACCAACTTCGCCGGCGTGCAGATGGTGACGTGCTGGACCTGCCATCACGGCCGCGACATCCCCGCCACTACCGTAGCCCTCGATTCGGTCTACAGCAATCCGAATTCTGAAAGAGATGACATCGTCAAGCCGCAGGCTGGACAGTCCGCCACCGCGATTCTGGATAAATACATTGCCGCCATGGGCGGAGCGCAGCGCCTGGCTGCAATTACCAGCTACGTCGCTACCGGAAAGAGCGTCGGATACGAAGGCTTGGGCGGCGATGGCGAATTCACCATCTATGCGAAGTCTCCCAATCAGAAGACCACCCACATCACCTTCAAGGACCATCCGGAGCGCGGCAACAGCACCTGGGCCTTCGATGGCAAAATGGGTTGGATCACAACCCCCCGCGGACTGCTGGGCGAGTACGAAGTATCCGGAACGGGACTCGATGGAACCAGGTTCGATGCACAGATGGCGTTCCCGGGCCAGATCAAGACCCTTTTCACCAATTGGCGCGTCGGCCCCATGGAGAGCCTCGGCGATCGCGATTTCAACATCGTCCAGGGCGGAACCGCCCGGGGGCTTCTGGTCACGCTGTATTTCGACACCCAGACCAGCCTCTTGTCGCGCATGATCATCTACACCTCGTCGCCCATCGGCCGCGCGCCCACGCAGGTGGATTTTTCCGATTATCGCGACGTAGGCGGCGTCAAGTTCGCCTTCGATCGCAACTTCCTGTGGCTGGATGGAAGGTGGGAGGCTAAGCTCACCGGCGTAAGGACCAACGTCGCCATCGATGCCAAGATGTTCGGCAAGCCATCCGCGGCGAAATAGTTCTTAGTTTTTCAGACACGGGGATCGAGAAGGTAATTTCTCGATCCCCGTTTTGCTTTTAGATGCAGTTCTCTTGAGAAATCGCCGCCTAACCGTTGTATAATTCGCTTCAGGCCGAAGGGCCGCACTCTACCCGCCTGTCAGGCACCGACCTAAAGGAGACGACCATGTTGCAGAGGAATTTGTTCACCGGAGCGGCCACCTTCGTCGTGGCAGTGACTTCTTTCGCCGGAGCGGCCAGCGCCCAGACTTGCGCCACGCTGCCGGATCACGCCAAATTGAAAGCCGCCCTGGTCCAGGCCACCAAGGACGAAACCAGCGGCTTGAACAACCACATGTGGGCCACCATCGTCGATCGCGATGGAGTCGTCTGCGCCGTCGCATTCTCCGGCAAAGATCGTTTTTCACAGTGGCCCGGCAGCCGCGTGATTTCGGCCCAAAAGGCCAACACCGCCAATGCCTTCGGCCTGGACTCCGGATCCAGCAGCGACGGATCGGGGCAAGCCAGCGGACTGGCTCTCTCCACGGCCAATCTGTTCTCCGCCGTTCAGCCCGGCGGCAGCCTCTACGGACTCCAGTTCAGCAATCCGGTCAACGAGGACGTCGGCTACAAGATTCCCTCTGCCGGATATGGCACCGCCACTGACCCGATGAAGGGCGGCAAGATCGGCGGTGTCAATGTCTTCGGCGGCGGGCTCGCTTTGTTCGCCACCGGCAAGAAGATGGTGGGCGGAATCGGCGTGAGCGGCGATACATCCTGCGCGGATCACATGATCGCCTGGCGCCTGCGCAAGAATCTCGGTCTCGATCACCTGGCCGGCGTCGGCGGAATCTCCGGCGACATGCAGCGCCCCGACAACATCGTGTTCGATATCGGCGCGAACGGCCAAAGCACGGGTGGATTCGGTCATCCCAAGTGCATCAACACGGGCGATGAAAAGATGCTCCCTGCGGTTCAGCCCTAGACACGCCCAACCGTAATCGTATAATGGCCTGAGACCGAAAGGAACACGCATATGGACGACATGACTCGACGTGGTTTTATTGCAGCCGGAGCGGTAGTTGCCGCGCCTTACATTCTGAAGTCTCAGGACAAATCCGGGACCAAAAATCCGATTATCGGCGAAGGCGAATACAAGTACGAGTGCATCCACGATTGGGGCAATCTCCCGTCGAACATCAAGTACGGCAACACGCATAGCGTGGTCGAGGATTCCCAGGGACACATCTACATCCATCACACGGTGTATAAAGACAGTCCCAGCTCAGACAGCGTGGTGGTGTTCGACGAAAAGGGCAAGTTTGTCCGGTCTTTCGGTCCCATGTTCCGCGGCGGCGCCCACGGTCTGTTTATGAACAAAGAGGGGCGCGACGAATACCTCTACTTCTGCGATGAGAAGCACGGCATCGTTTCCAAGCGGACTCTCAAAGGCGAGGAAGTTTGGACCATGGGCTATCCGCAGGATTCTCCCATCTACCAGAAGGGTCCGGGCTCCACTGGACCGGGCGGAGCGGCAGGTTTGAACTATCGTCCGACCAACTTCGCCATCGCCCCCAGCGGCGATTTCTGGGTGGGTGATGGCTACGGGTCTTATTACATGTTCCACTACAGCCAGAAGGGGAATTCATATCCCAAGCTGGTGAATACCTTCGGCGGTCCTCCCGCGGCGGCTCCG
>Ga0207687_10001127_pt1 | contig 18187 bp, 19 predicted proteins | sample KBSM54metaG_FD_184399 | JGI IMG/M metagenome (GOLD analysis project Ga0207687, IMG submission 184399) | Miscanthus rhizosphere microbial communities from Kellogg Biological Station, Michigan, USA - KBS M5-4 metaG (SPAdes) (version 2) | ecosystem: Host-associated > Plants > Roots > Rhizosphere >...
GGTGGCCTCTCGCATGGCGCTGCGGTCGGCCTCTCGGTGGCGATCGCCTTCGCCCTCGTCACCGCGATCCACATCAGCATCGGTGAGCAGGTGCCGAAGATGATCGCGATCGCCCATGCCGAGCGCCCCGCTCGCCGCGTCGCCCGCCCACTCAACTGGTTCCGCGCCGTGACCGCGCCCGTGATCCTCCTGCTCAGCGCGATCTCCAACGCGATCGTTCGCCTCTTCGGTGTCGACCCCACCGACATCGAAGAGCACCACACGGCCGAGGACCTGAAGCAGATCATCGACAGCTCGAAGATGGGCGGCACCCTCGATCCCGGCGAGGCGGGCATGCTCGGCGGGGTCTTCCACCTGCACGAGCAGGAGGCCCGCGAGGTGATGACCCCGATCCCCGCAGTCGTCACGGTCGACGCCTCCGAGACGGTTGAGACGGCGCTGCGTCGCTGTGTCACCTCAGGTCATACGCGGCTCGTGGTGATCGAGGACGAGAACCCCGACCGGGTCAAGGGGATCGTCCACAACAACAGCCTCGCCCGGCTCTACATGAGCGATGGGCCGGAGGCCGAGATCGCCCCGGCCGTGCGTGACGCCGTGATCGTGCCCGAGACCCGCCCGCTCGACGACCTGCTCCACGACCTCCAGGTCCAGCGCACCTCACTGTCGGTCGTCGTCGACGAGTACGGTCGCACGGTCGGCATCGTCACCGTCGAGGACATCCTCGAGGAGGTGGTGGGGGAGATTGAGGACGAGACCGATCCCCGCGCCGCCGCTCTGCGCCAGCTCGCCGGCGGCGAGTGGTTCGTGCGCGGCCACGTCTCGCTGGGCGACCTCTCCGACGCCGGCATCGAGCTTCCGGTCGACACCGACGCCTACAACTCGGTCGGCGGCTACGTCTTTGGCGAGCTAGGGCGACTGCCCAAGCGCGGCGACACGATCACCGCCAACGGCTACACGATCCGGGTCGAGTCGGTGCGCGAGAACCGCATCGAGGCGGTCCGCATCAGCGGTTCCGTCCGTCACGACTCCTAGCTTCTCCGGGCAACCCGCGTTCCCCATCGAAAACCTGGAGGTATCGCATGTGGGTTGTGCGATTGAGCGACAAGCAGCTTGAAGTCCTGAGGGCCCTGCTGCGTTCGGAGGAGCATCTCGGCCCGGCGCTGAAAGGCGCGGTCGAAGCACTTGACCTGGCCCGCTGGGACGAGCTCCCGGAGGCCGAGCTTCCCTGGGAAGAGATCGAGCTGAAGGCACGCCAGCAGGGGATATCCCCAGCTGACGTGATCTGGGACCTGGCCGGTAAGCCCGCTAGTCAGTCGTAGCTGTAGAAGCCGGCGCCGCTCTTGCGGCCGAGCTTTCCTGCATCTGCCATCTCGACCAGGAGCTTGGGAGGCCTCTGGTACTCCTCGTTTGAGGCGGCGTAGAGGGCGTCGCCGATCGCCTTGCAGACGTCAAGGCCGACGAAGTCGAGCAGGGCCAACGGGCCCATCGGGTGGCCGGCGCCGAGCTTCATGCAGGTGTCGATCTCGCCTGCCTCCATGCCGGTCTGTTCCATGAAGCGGACGGCATCGAAGAGGTAGGGGAAGAGCAGGCGGTTGACGACGAAGCCCGCCAGGTCGGGCACCTCGACCGCGGTCTTGCCCAGCGCCGCGCACCAGGCGAGCGCGGTCTCGCGAGCGCCGGCGGCGCCGTCGGGGAAGCAGACCTCGACCAGCTTCATCCGCGGCACCGGGTTGAAGACGTGCAGGCCGAAGAGCTTGTCGGTGCCGGCCGCCGCGGCGATCGAGGCGATGCTGAGCGAAGAGGTGGTGGTCGCCAGGTCGGCGTTGGGGCAGGCCGCGGCGATCCGGGCGAGCAGCTCGCCCTTGGGCTCGACCTCCTCGACGATCGCCTCGACGATCACGTCGCAGTCAGAGAGGTCGGCAGGGTCCGTGGTGACCCGCAGGTGCGAAGGCTCCCCGCCCTCGATCTTGGCGCAGGCGGCAACCACTTTCTCCTCGGCGCGCCAGGCCGAGGCCTCGCTGCGGGCCAGCAGGATCACGTCTGCAGTTGTGGTTGCGACAGCGGCTAGCCCCGTGGCAATGGCGCCGCTCCCCGCGATTCCCGGACTCTGGTACCCCTGGCTTCCGTTCATGGGCGGGTTCCTATCAAGCCCAGGCCGGTTCTCGCCGCCAGGTACGATTGGTTGACTGACCAGTCAATCGATCGGAGGGTGTGATGGCAGGTAACGGAAACGGCAAGTTTGGCGGCCGCGAGGTTGTCATCGTCGAGGCCGTGCGCACCCCGATCGGGCGTGGCCACGAGGAGAAGGGCTACTACAAGGACGTCCATCCCTCCAACCTGCTGGCCAAGACCTACAACGAGCTCTTCGAGCGCAGCGGTGTCGATCCGGCCGAGACCGGCGACGTGATCTGCGGCTGTGCCCAGCAGTTCGGCGAGCAGGGGGTCAACATCGGCCGCAACGCCTGGCTCGAGGCCGGTCTGCCGATCGAGACTCCGGCGACCACGATCGACCGCCAGTGCGGCTCTGCCCAGCAGGCGGTCAACTTCGCCGCCACCCTGATCGCCTCGGGCGTCCACGATGTCGCGATCGGCAGCGGGGTCGAGCACATGGGTCACATCTCCTTCGCTGACGGCTACTCGGTGATGAAGGAACACGGCGCGCCCTTCTCGCCCGAGCTGATGGAGCGCTACAACCTGATCCCGCAGGGCCTCTCGGCCGAGATGATCGCCGACCAGTGGGAGATCCCCCGCTCCGAGCTAGACGAGCTCGGCGTCCGCTCCCAGCAGCTCGCAGCCAAGGCGACCGAGGAGGGTCGCTTCGACCGCGAGGTCGTCCCCTTCAGCGTCAACGGCGACACCTACACGGCCGACCAGGGCATCCGTCCCGAAACCTCGATCGAGGTGCTCTCCCAGCTCAAGCCCGCCTTCAAGGAGGACGGCAAGATCACCGCCGGCAACTCTTCGCAGGTCTCCGACGGCGCCGCGGCAGTGTTGCTGATGACGCGCGAGAAGGCTGATGCGCTTGGCCTCAAGCCGCGGGCCCGCATCTTCGATCAGACCACGGTCGGCGTCGACCCGGTGATCATGCTCACCGGCCCGATCCCGGCGACGCGCAAGCTGCTCGAGCGCAACGGGATGACGATGGACGACATCGACCTGGTCGAGATCAACGAGGCCTTCGCCTCGGTTGTTGCCGCCTGGCGTCGCGAGCTCGATCCCGACATGGACCGGGTCAACGTCAACGGCGGCGCGATCGCCCTCGGCCACCCGCTCGGCTCGACCGGTGCCCGCCTGATCACCACCCTGCTGCACGAGATGGAGCGCACCGACAAGGAGATGGGCCTGGTGACGATGTGCTGCGGTGGCGGGCTCGGTACGGGCACCTTGATCCAGCGCGTCTGAGCCGGACCGCCTCCGACGGATTCAAAAATGTAGATTTCCCGTATGGGTACGGGACGGGGGGCGTTCGTAGCAGTGGCGATGGTTATCGCCCTAGTTGGGGCCGGATGCGGCGGTAGCGGCGATTCCAGCAGCACCACCACGGGCTCGATCTCGAAAGTGGCCTTCATCAAGAAGGTCGACGGGGTCTGTCAAAAAGGGACCGAACGAATGCAGCGGGCGATCCTCGTCTTCCTCAAACAGCACAAAGACGTCAAGCGACCGAACAAGGCCCAGTCCGAAAAGCTGGTCGGCTCGGCCATCGTGCCCAGCGTCAAGACCGAACTCAAGGAGCTGAAGGCATTGGATGTGCCGGAAGGCGACGAGGAACGGGTCGAAGCGATCATCAGCGCCCTCGAAGAAGGGCTCGAAACCGCCGAAGCCAATCCCGAAGCGGTCGTAGCCAGCAGTGATGCGGTCTTTGGCATCTCCGGTCGCCTGGCCGGCGAATACGGCGCCGAAGTCTGCGGTACTCGCTGAGGACTGGCTGCGCGGCCAAGCGGCCGCTATGCTCCGCGGCCGATGGACCTGACCCTTTCGCCCTCCGAGCAGCAGTTCCGCGACGAGGTTCGCGACTGGATCGAAGCCAACCACCCCGGGCCCGAGCCGGAAGCCGGCCTCGAGGAGGTGATGGCCTTCCGCAGCGAGTGGCAGCTGAAGATGCACGCCGCGGGCTGGGCCGGGATCTCCTGGCCCAAGGAGTACGGGGGCCGCGGCGCGACGATGATCGAGCAGGCGATCTTCGTCGGCGAGGCGGCGCGGCTGGAGGCCCCAAGCCCGGCCAACGTCCTCGGCCTGGCGATGGGCGGCCCCGTGGTCATCGCCCACGGCACCGATGAGCAGAAGCAGCGCTACCTGGAGCCGATCCTCACCGGCGAGGAGATCTGGTGCCAGGGCTTCTCCGAGCCCGAGTCGGGCTCCGACTTGGCCTCGCTGAAAACGCGGGCGGTCAAGGACGGCGACGAATGGGTCGTCACCGGGCAGAAGGTTTGGACCACCTTCGCCCAGTACGCCAAGTGGTGCATGCTCGTCGCCCGCACCGACCCCGACGCGCCCAAGCACAAGGGGCTGACCTACTTCCTGATGGACATGGATCAGCCCGGCGTCGAAGCCAAGCCGCTGGTCCAGATCACCGGCGAGGGCGAGTTCAACGAGGTCTTCATCAACGAGGCCCGGATCCCGGACGAGAACATCGTCGGCGGGGTGGGCAACGGCTGGGGGGTCGCGATTACGACCCTGATGAACGAGCGCGCCGGCCTCGCCTTCGGCGCGATCGCCCAGATCGCCAACAACCTCAAACGCCTCGGCACACTGGCGGCCGAGACCCGCGTCAACGGCGGCACCGCAGCGGAGGACCCGGTCTTCCGCCAGCGCATCGCCCAGCTCCACATCGAGGCCGAGACGATGAGGCTCAACGCTTACCGCGGCCTGACCAAGACGATGCAGTCAGGCATTCCTGGTCCCGAGGGTTCGCTGGGCAAGTGGCAGTGGGCCGACATCAACCAGCGCATCGCCGAGCTGGCGCTCGACATCGAGGGCGCCTACGCGCCGCTGACGCGCGGCGACGAGCATGTCGTCGCCGGCGGCGCCTGGCAGTACAGCTTCCTGCGCTCGCGGGCCAACTCGATCGAGGGCGGCACCACCGACATCCTCAAGAACATCATCGCCGAGCGCGTGCTCGGCCTGCCGAGGATGCGCTAGCCGCCATGTACTTCGACCTCACCGACGAGCAGCAGGCGATCAAGGCGACCGCCCACGACTTCCTCGCCGCTCGCTACAAGTCAGACCGCATGCGCGAGCTCGCCGAGAGCGAGAACGGCTTCGAGCAGTCCGACTGGGACGAGATGGCCGAGCTCGGCTGGACCGGCCTGGCGCTGCCGGAGGAGTGGGGCGGGCAGGGCCTCGGCATCGTCGACCTCGCCGTCCTCTTCGAGGAGATGGGTTACGCGCTCGCTCCCTCGCCGCTCTTCTCCAACACGATCGCTGGCCTCGCGCTCTCGCTCTGCGGCTCCGATCAGCAGCGCGAGCGCTACTTGCGGCCGCTGGCCGAGGGCAAGCTACGCGGCACGCCCGCGCTCTGGGATGCCGGTGGCCCGGCGACGATCGGCAGCTTCACGATGGAGCCGCGCGCTGACGGCGACGGCATCGTTCTTGACGGCGAGAAGGTCCTGGTCATGGACGCCGCGACCGCCGACTTCTTCCTCGTCGCCACCTCCGACGGGCGCCGCCACCTGGTCGCGCGCGGCGCCGACGGTGTCACCGTCACCGCGTCGACCTCGATCGACACCACCCGTCGCCTTTACGCGGTCCGTTTCGACGGCGTCAAGGTCGCCGCGGAGGACTCGCTGCCGGCCGCCGAGGCCGACTACTACGCCGTCTTCTTCAGGCTCTGCGTCGCGCTTGCCGCCGAGTCGACCGGGATCGCCCAGCGGACGATGGAGATGGCCGTCGGCTACGCCAAGGATCGCCAGCAGTTCGGCCGCCCGATCGGCGCCTACCAGGCAGTCTCACACCGCTGCGCGCAGATGCTGCTCGAGACCGAGAACGCCCGCTCGGCGGTGTACGGAGCGGCCTGGGCGGCAGACGCCGAACCCGAGTCGCTGCCAACGGCGGCCTCAATGGCCAAGGCCTACGCATCCGACGCCGGCTGGCGCGTCCCCGACGCCTCGATCCAGGTGCACGGCGGGATCGGCTTCACCTGGGAGCACGACCTGCACTTCTTCCTCAAGCGCGGCAAGGCCAACGCGGCGATGTTCGGCGACTCCAAGTGGCACCGCGAACGCGTCGCCGACGCCGTCCTCGCCGACGCCGCACCGGTCCCGGCCTGAAGGGCTGAGGCATGGGCGCGCTCGAGCGGATTTCCGTCGCCGCGATCGGCACCACGGTCGCCGACCTCGAGGCCGAGACCCGGCGCGCTGAGGCGGCGGGCGTCGAGTGTGTCTGGGCGCCCGAGCTCTTCCGCTCCTCGGTCACCCAGGCCGCCTACCTCGCCGGCAAGACCGAGCGCATCGACGTCGCCACCGGGATCGCCTGGGCCTTCACCCGCAGTCCCTTCATCCTCGCCATCAGCGCCCTCGACATCGACGAGATGTCGGGCGGCCGCTTCCGCCTCGGCCTCGGCTCTGGGGTCAAGCGCCTCAACGAAACCTGGCACAACGCCGAGTACGGCAAGCCCGCCCCCCACCTGCGCGAGACGATCGAGGCGACGCGCCTGATCATGCAGCAGGCCGGCAAGGGCGAACCGATTCGCTACGAGGGCTCCTACTACGACATCGACATCAAGGGCTGGATCCGCCCGCATCCGGCGCCGCGCGAGTCGGTGCCGATCTACACCGCCGGGGTTCAGGGCGGGATGTGCCGGATGGCGGGCGACGTCGCCGACGGCCTGATCGGCCACCCGATCCAGAGCCTGCGCTGGATCGACGAGGTCGTCGTCAGCTCCTTCGAGCAGGGGCTGATGCGTTCCGGGCGAGAGCGCTCGAGCTTCGATTACCTGCCGACCGTCTGCTGCGCGATCGACGACGACGAGGCGCGGGCGATTGATATGGCCCGCCGCACGATCTCCTTCTACGCGACGGTCAAGACCTACATGCCGCTCTGGGAGCTGCACGGCTTTGCCGACGACGCCGTCGCCGCCGGCGAGGCCTTCCGTCGCGGCGACCTCGCCGCCGTCCCCGCCGCGATCAGCGACGAGATGGTCGAGGCCTACTGCGCCGCCGGCCCGCTCGACAAGGTCCGCGCCCGGGTCGAGGCAACCGCCGAGCGCGCCGACGGCCTCTTCCTGACGCCGCCCACCTACTTCATTTCCCCCGAAGAGCTGAGCGAGTACCAAAACCGCATCATCGCCGCCTTCGGTCCGACGGCGTGAGCGAGATGGAGGTGCTGGAGCGGGTGCGGGAGATTCCGGAGGGATTTGTGCGCACCTACGGGGACGTGTCGCCGGGGGCGCCTCGCTTCGCCGGCGCGGTGCTCTTCGAGGTCGACGACCCGGATCTGCCTTGGTGGCGGGTCGTTCGCGCGGATGGGTCGCTGGCCAAGGGAGTACGCCAGAAGCAGCACCTCGTGGCCGAGGGCGTGCCGTTCCGCGGCGAGCGGGTCGACATGACCAAAGCTCGCGCACTCCCGACGGCCTCCCCGCTCGTTACTAGTCGCGCGGAGTAATGCGAAAGGTCGAGACGACCTCGGCCTGCTTGGCCTCGGGGTGGACGACGTAGGCGCTGGGGCCACCGCCGAACCAGCCGGAGCTCTCGTTGTCGGCGACGAAGATGCCTGGGTGGTGCTTGCCGTCGCCGTCCTCGACCCAGACCTTGTCGCCCTCTTTGAAGCCGTGTTCGATCTCGCCGCTCATGCGACCAGCCTAGCCGCTTGCGCGTCTGGCTAGGGGCAGACGACGATCAGGTGAAAGTCGGCATCCGCATCGGCGCCTTTTTCGTCGCGGGTGCGGACTTCGATCGCGTTCGGGTTGGCTGGCGCGATGTTGGTCTGCGCGTAGCCCGCACCTGGCACCGTGGTGCCGGCGTTGTTGCGGCCGGCGACGTTTGCGCAGCCGCTGACGTTGACGGGGAAGATCACGGCAACGGCGCCGCCGCCCTCGGTTGCGGTGATGCCCGAGTCGCTGGCGCGGGCGAGGGTCGCGTTGCCGGCGCCGCCCGGGTTGTTGACCACCGCCCAGTAGGTGCCGGTCGCCCGCTTGGCGGACGGAACGACGCCGAGCTTGTTGGTGTTGATTTGGTAGCCGGTAAGCGTCTTGTGCTTGAGCTTGCCGCCGCCGATCGTCTGCTTTTTGATCGATCCGCCGTTGATCGACTGCGCCGCGTAGGCCGTGCCGGCCAGAGCGACGATCAAGGCGATGACTGCGACGACCATCGCTGCCGATGGCCTCCTGCTCCTCGTAGCGTCCATGGGCCCCCCTTGGTTTCGCGGACTTGCTGCGTCAATACCCGGCGCTTGCGGGGATTAACCGGCGCTAGGCGGGCAGGGCCGCGACGAAGCGCTCGAACGCCGCCATATCGGTCACGGCGGGGCCGTGACCGGGAAGGATCAGGCTGGGAGTGAGGTCAGCCAGCTTGTGGATCGAGCGGCGGTTCTCGGCCGAGTCGACGTTGTAGAAGTCGGGCGGCTCGGCGAGCATCGGGCGCCCCGTCGCGTAGCTCATGCTGCGGATCACGTCGCCGCAGATCGCCACCCGATCGGAGTCGCGGAAGAAGATCACCTCGCCGGCTGAGTGACCGGGCGCGTGGACGACGCGGAAGCCCGCGACCTCGTCGCCCTCGGCGAGCGTCTCGTCGACGCCGTGCGGTGGGCCCTGCCAGAGCCAGGCCGCGGTCCGCGCGATCGGGTGCGAGGAGGCCGCTACCGGGCGCCTGCCCTCCATTGCATCGACGTCGCCGGCGTGGCAGGCGAGCGGGATGTTCCTCGCTTCGCAGACGTCCTTGGCGACCCCCTGGTGGTCGGCGTGGACGTGGGTCAGCGCCAGCTTCGAGAGCTCTCGCCCCTCGATCTCGGCGAAGACGCGGCGCTGGTCCCAGCGCCGTCCGGCATCGATCAACACATCCTCGGCGAGATAGACGTTGATCGTCGGCCCCGGGAACTCCTTCAGCCGCCAGACCCCTGGCGCGAGGTACTTCAATGCGAGGAGATCCCCATCGTGCCGCGGGGATCGCCGCTGTGCTCGGCCAGCTCTTCCAGCTCGGCGATCTTGCGCTCGCCTTCGCGTCGGGCCGGGTCATCGGCCGCCAGCGGCTCGATTAGGCGCCGGATCCGGTTACGGACCTGCAGCGAGAAGTGGGGGGTGGAGGCGCCCGCCAGCGCGCGGATGTCCTCGGCGGTGACCCGGTGGCCGCCGCCGAGTAGGTCGGGGCTCTCGGCCTCGCTCATTCTTCTCCCCCTCCGATCTGCGCCAGTTCGGCGAGCTGATCGATTTCGGCTTGCTGGTTCACGTCGATGGCCTCCTGGTCCCCGATCACCCAGACGTGGTTGTAGAAGGCGCGGGTGGGATCGGTGGTGTAGCCGGGCTTGATGTCGAGCAGGTATTCGCGCAGCGCTTTCGGCAGCGTATCGGCGTCATCGGTGAGCAGCAGCGGCCCCCAGGTTCCGGAGGCCGAGAGCGGCGCCGCGATCGCCGCCGTAAGGGATTCGTCGCTGCGGGCGACGACCAGGCCGTGCCCGGGATCGTTGACGTTCCAGCCGAAGCCGCCGCTCGCGTAGCGGGCCAGGGCGATTGCGTTTTCGGTCGGCTTTTCTCCGGAGACCCTCCGTACCGGGTTGCCGATCTTGGCCACTTCCCGCACCACGTCGGAGGAGATCGCGGAGGAGGGGCCAAGTACGTAGACCGGCGTCTTCGGGTCTTCGCTGAGGGCGCCTGCGGTCTCCTTGGGGAGCTTGTCGGGCCCGCTGTAGAGGACGGCGTCGCTGGAGCGGGCGGCCCAGGCCGCCGCCGGCGCGGCGAATTCCGGCTCGTCTTCTGGCGCCAGGACGATGTGCTGTGGGGCGTTTCCGAGCAGTTTGTTGCGCAGCGCCTCGATCGCGACGGCGAGGGCGGGCGGGTTCGCCGCTTTCACCCGGGCCGTCCGCAGCCCGTCCGGTGAGGCGGCGGCGCCGATCACAAAGGCCTGCGTTTTCTCGGTCGCGCTGCTTCCCTGTGGATCGAGGGCATCGAGGGCCTGGGAGGTGGGCTCGGGAAGGTCGCCGCCGGCCGAGACGAGCAGCGGTGCCCGTACCGGGGCCGCCATCAGGACCGCCGCCGCGACCGCGCCCTGCCAGTCGTCTTCGTCGACAAGGGTGACCGCCGCCGGCCGTTGCGCGACCTTGGCCGAGGGGAAGACGGCGAGCGCAACGCCAGCCGCGGTCGTCGCCGGGTCGGAGCCGCCGACCCTGGTCGTGTTGTTGGTGGCAAACGCCGGGTAGCCAAGTTCTTCGGCCGCTTCGGCAGTTGGGGTCTGCTTTTCCTCGGGTGCCGGTTCGGCCTGGACCGCCGCGGGGGCGGGTTTTTCGTCCTGCTTGTTGGAGCCGCCACCACCGAGCACGGCCGCTACCAGGAAGACGAGCGCGACCAGGACCAGACCGCCGATTGCCTTCAGCGCTGGTGGGACCGATTTGCGCTTGCGCTTGACCACCGAGGGAGCAGGCGAAGTCGGCTTTTGCTCTGCCTGAATGGGCTTTGCGGTCGGCTCGGCCCTGGGCGACTCCTCGGCCTTCGGCGGCTGCCCGGTAGGCGGCGGCACCTCGGCGTTGATGGGCTGTTTCCGGGCCAAGGCCGGAACGGTACAGGCGGGGCGGTGGCTGGCTGGTCAGCTAACCTTTCCGGGACTGGTTGACTGACCAGTCAATCAAGCCGCCCGACCAAGAAGGGACCCATGGATTTCGCACTGACCGACGAGCAGCTGGAGCACAAGGAGCGCTGCCGGACCTTCGCCCGTGAGGTGATCAGGCCCGCCGCCCGCAAGCACGACGAAGAGGAGAGCACCCCCTGGGAGGTGATCAAGGAGGCGCGCAAGCAGGGCTTCGGCGGCCTCGAGAGCATCCAGGCCTCCGCCGCCGACGAGCAGGGCCAGATGCAGGTGATCTCAGCCGAGGAGTTCCACTGGGGCTGCGCCGGCACCGCCCTGGCGATCTCCGGCTCCGGCCTTGCCGCCGCGGGAATCGCCTCCTCCGGCACGCCCGAGCAGATCGCCCGCTGGGTTCCCGAGTGCTTCGGCAGCGGCGAGGAAATCAAGCTCGGCGCCTACGCCGTCACCGAGCCGCAGGCCGGCTCCGACGTCAAGAGCCTGAAGACCACCGTCAAGCGCGACGGCGACGAGTGGGTGCTCAGCGGCACCAAGGTCTTCATTACCAACGGCGGCATCGCCGACGTCCACGTCGTCGTCGCCACCGTCGACCCGGCTCTCGGCACGCGCGGCCAGGCCTCCTTCGTAATCGGCAAGGGCACGCCCGGGCTGAGCCAGGGCAAGAAGGAGTCCAAGCTCGGCATCCGCGCCTCGCACACGGCGGAGATCGTGCTCGAGGACTGCCGGATCCCGATCGAGAACCTGCTCGGCGGCGAGGAGAAGCTGGAACGCAAGCTGCAGCGCGGGCGCGAAGGCAAGAAGTCGCGCGGCGCGGACGCTCTGGCGACCTTCGAGATGACCCGGCCGCTAGTCGGCGCCTCGGCCCTCGGCATCGCTCAGGCGGCCTACGAGTGGACCCTCGAGTACCTCGACGGCCAGTCCGAAGGCGGCAAACCAGTGTTGGGCGAGCAACGCATCCAGCAGGTCCTGGCTGACGTCGCGACCGAGATCGAAGGAGCGCGACTGCTGGTTCAGCGCGCCGCCTGGATGGGACGCAACGGCATCCCGATGCGCGGTGGCCAGGGCTCGATGTCGAAGCTCAAGGCCGGCGACGTGACGATGTGGGCGACGACAACGTTGATGGACCTGGTCGGTCCTTATGCGTGGAGCAGCGAGTGCCCGCTGGAGAAGTGGTTCCGCGACGCCAAGATTTACCAGCTGTTTGAGGGGACGGCGGAGATTCAGCGGATGGTCATTTCCCGCATGCAGGCTCGCGAATACGCAGAGCGGCTTGGGTACGCGGCGGAAATCGCCAACGAGGCGATGGCGGAGAAGTCATCCGAGAAGGAGCCGGTTCCCGCCTAAGGCATGGAGAGTCGTCGGGGGTCCCTTCCCAGGCCGCTTCGCGGGAGTTCCTGGGAAGGGACCCCCGACGACTCACGCAGGTCCTAAGCTCGGGACGTGCATTCGCACGATCACTCGCATGCGCTGGATGCACGCCGGGGCGATAGCCGCCGGCGGATGTGGATAGCACTCGCGATCAACGCGGGAATGCTGATTGCTGAGGCTGTTGGTGGTGTGCTCACCGGGTCGCTGGCGGTGTTGGCGGATGCGGGGCATCTGCTCTCTGATGTGGGGGCAATTGGGCTGGCGTTGTTTGCCGCTGCGCTTGCTTCTCGGCCCGCTGGGGGGCGGATGACGTTTGGGTATCAGCGGTCGGAGATTCTGGCGGCGCTTACCAATGGGTTGCTGCTTGTCGTTGTATCTGTCGTGATCGGAGTGGAGGCGATCGGCCGGTTCAGCGATCCGCCGCAGATCGATGGGCTTGGGGTGCTCGGACTCGGCCTGCTCGGCCTGCTCGGCAATGTTGGCGCGACCGTGGTTTTGGCCCGGGGCGAGCGGGAGGACGTCAACCTCGAGGGTGTTCTTCGACACAGTGCCGCCGACGCGCTCGGTTCGCTCGGTGTCGTCATCGCCGGCACCTTCGTCCTCGCTGGCGGCTCGGATGTGGTCGACCCGATTGTCGGCCTGCTGATCTCCGCCCTGATCCTTGCTTCCTCCTGGCGCTTGATCAAGGAGCCGTTCGATGTGCTGATGGAGGCGGCGCCGGCTGGGGTTGATGTCGATGCGGCAGGGGCGGCTATTTGTTCGGAGGAAGGGGTGCGCTCCGTTCATGACCTGCACATTTGGACGGTGACGTCGGGATTTGGCGCTCTCGCTGCACACGTCGTGGTCAGCTCGGATTGCGATCCCGGGCTGGTGCGGCGGCGGCTCGAGTTGCTGCTGCACGAGCGCTTTGGGATCGACCACACGACGCTGCAGATGGAGGAGGAGGCTTCCGCCGACCTGCTGCACGTCGAGAACGCCTCGCCCCGGACCTGATCGCAAGCCCGGTTGCAGGGGGAATTCCCTGCAAGTCGGCACATCTGGAGTTGGCTAGCCTCGGCGGCGATGGTCAGAAATCGCCCTGCCCTGGCGGCGTTTCTTGTCGCCGCGGCGGCGCTGGTTGTGCTGCTCGCCGCCAGTGCCGCTCCCGCCGAAGATCTCGAATCGAAGCTCGACGCCAAGGAAGCGAAGCTCTCCAAGGTGCGCGAACGCTCGGGCGTGCTCTCGACCACGATCTCCCACCTCGGAGATCGCATTGACCGGCTGACGACCGAGGTGGCGGGCCTGCGCACACGGGAGGCGGCGGTGGAAGTTCGCCTCAACGCCAAGCAGGTCGAACTCGACCGGGCGGTGGCACAGCTGAAGGTGGCGAAGACGCGCCTGGTCGAGATGCGCTCGCACCTTAAGCGCGCCCTGTCGGCGCTGCGAGAGCGCCTCGTCGCGATGTATGAGACCGGCACGCCCGACGTGCTCAGCGTGATCGTGGGCGCCAACGGCTACGACGACCTGATCGACCGCACCGAATACCTCAACCGCATCCGCGGCAACGACGAAGCGATCGTCGGTCGCGTGCGCGAACTGCGCAACCAGGTCAGGCGCACGGTCGATCGCCTGCGCGGCGCCAAGGAGCAGATCGAAGCGGCGCGCGACTCGATCGCGGCCGAAGAGCAGGCCCTGGCGAGCGCGCGCAACGCGGTCCAGCAGCGGCAGTCCTCGCTGCTCGCCGCTCGCGGCGACCGCGTCGCGGCCTTGAAGAAGATCCGCTCACACGAAGAGGAGCTTGACGGCTCAGTCGCCAAGATCCAGGCGAAGATCGCGGCGCAGCTGGCCGGCTACGGCTCGGTCCCGTTGCCCGCGGGGCCGATCCGCGGCGGCAGTGGCGGTCTGATCTGGCCGGTCGACGGCGCGGTCGTCTCGGGTTTCGGTTCACGCACGATCAACGGCAGCTACGAGTACCACCCCGGGATCGACATCGCCGTGCCCAGCGGCACGCCGATCCGGGCCGCGGCCGCCGGAACCGTGATCTTCACCGAGCCCGAGGCGAGCAGCGGCGGCTACGGCAACTACACCTGCATCGACCACGGCGGCGGGCTCTCCACCTGTTACGCCCACCAAGAGACCTTTGCCGTCTCGGCTGGGCAGCAGGTCTCTCAGGGCCAGATCATCGGCTACAGCGACTGCACCGGCTACTGCTTCGGCCCGCACCTGCACTTCGAGGTCCGCATCGACGGCGAAGTCACCGACCCGATGGCCTATCTGTAGAAGCCTGGTTCCCGCGCGCCCGGGTCGTTTACTCAGGATTCCCTAGGAAATTCAATTATTTGGTATGCCGGGCGGGTTTGACCCTGCGAGGCTGGGTACGAGCTTCCCTGAGGAGGCCACCTAAATGATCCGTCAGGCGCACACCTATCTCGCGGGAGCGGTGTCCAGCACCGCGCTGGTTGCCGCGGCAGTGGTCGCTTTTGTCCTGCTCGTCTCGTTTCAGGCACTGAGGGATTGGCCGCTGGCCGGCATCGGCATCGGCGGGGACGACAGTGCCGCGGTCGGGCCCAGCGCTCCCGCTTCGGGTGCGGCGGGTTCCTCGGCAGAGGCTGGCGGCGGCGGCGCCGCGGTTGGACCCATCGGGGCCAATGGGCCTGCTCGTAACGGCAACGGCGGCTCCGCCGCGAGGCAAGGTAGTCAAGCGGCTGTCGACGCTTCGCCGACAGCCGCGACCGGGTCGCCTGTCGCAGAAGCGCCTTCGTCATCTCCGGCCGGAGAAGGGCAAGGGGCCAGCGCGCCCAGCGGCTCTTCCTCGCCGACCGGCTCGGCTAGTTCTGCCCCTGCGCCGGGAGGCGGGAATGGTGGAGGCGGCTCCAACCCAAGCAGCGGAGGCGGATCCACGGGCTCGACCGGAAATGGCGGTCAAACGACCTCGGGCGCGGTCACCGGCACGGTCAACAAAACCGTCTCCGGCGTCGACGAAGCCACCGGTGGCGTGCTCGGTAATACCGGCGTCACCGAAACCACCGAAAAAGTCGTCGAAACCGTCGCCGGCCCCGAATCGACGGTTGGCAAAACCGTCGACGAAGTCGTCAAAGGCGTCGGCGGCCTGCTCGGCGGCAACAAATAGTCGGCCACTAGCCGTCGCTTCCCATTCAACCGTCACAATGCCCGCCTATGGCGGAGCGCGCACAGACCGGGGCGGTGGCGGACCCGATTGAGGGGTCGCTGGTCTTCCCCGACAAGAGCCGCGTCAACGAGCGCGGCCATCTTGAGATCGCGGGCTGCGACGTCGTCGATCTGGCGGCCGAGTTCGGCACTCCTGCCTACCTCTATGCCGAGGACGACATGCGCGCTCGCGCCCGCGCCTACCGGGCTGCCTTCGGACAGCGTGGAGCCGAGGCCGAAGTGCTCTTCGCCAGCAAGTCGCTGCCCTGCACCGCCGCATACCGGCTCTTCGCCGAGGAGGGGCTCTCGGTCGATGTCGCTTCTGGTGGCGAGCTGCACATGGCCCTGCGGGCCGGCTTTGAGCCATCCCGCATTCACATGCACGGCAACAACAAGAGCGACGAGGAGATCCTCTTCGCCGCCCGCTCCGGCGTCGGCCACCTGATCCTCGACTCCTTCGATGAGATCGATCGCTGCGAGCGGCTGCTCGAGCAACCCCAGGACGTGCTCGTTCGCGTCACCCCCGGGATCAAGCCCTCGACCCACACCTACGTGCAGACGGGCCAGCTCGACTCGAAGTTCGGCTTCGGCCTCGAGGACGGCCTGGCGGCGCGGGCGATCGAGCGCGTCCTCGCCTCCGACGTCCTCAACCCCACCGGTCTGCACGCCCATATCGGCTCGCAGATCTTCGAGCTCGAGCCCTACACGCTGGCGATCCGGGCGATCGGCGAGCTGGCCGGCGACTGGTGCAGGATCGTCAACGTCGGCGGCGGCCTTGGCATCGCCTACACGGCCGAGGACGAGCCGCCATCGATCGACGCCTACATCGACGTCAAGGTGCGCGGAGTCGCCGAGGTCTTCGGCGACGGCGTCAAGATCCTGATCGAGCCCGGCCGTTCGCTGGTCGGCAACGCGGGTGTCACCGCTTACCGCGTCGGCACGGTCAAGGAGATCCCCGGCGTTCGCACCTACGTCGCCGTTGACGGCGGCATGTCGGACAACCTGCGGCCGATGCTCTACGGCTCGCGCTACGAAGCGCTGATCGCCGATCGCGCTGCCGAGCCGGCCGAGAGCACTGCGACGATCGCCGGCATGCACTGCGAGTCCGGCGACATCATCGTCCGCGACGCTCGGCTCGCCTCCCCGGCGGTCGGCGACGTGCTGGTCACGCCCGCCACTGGGGCTTACGGCTACGCGATGGCGAGCAACTACAACGGCGTGCCACGGCCGCCGGTGGTCTTCTGCCGCGACGGTGACGCCCACGTGGTCGTGCGCCGCGAGACCTACGAGGACCTGACCTCGCGCGATGTCTGAGCCGATTCGCATCGGGCTGCTGGGACGCGGCACGGTCGGTGGTGCCTTCGCCGAGCTGGTCGAGGCGCGGGCCGATGCGGTCGAGGCGGCGACCGGGCGGCGACCGGAGATCAGCGGGGTACTGACCCGAGAGAGCGGCGACTTCGGCGAGATCCTCGCCGGCTCCGACCTGATCGTCGAGCTGATCGGTGGCACCGACCCGGCGCGCGATTACGTGCTCGACGCCCTGCGGGCGAAACGCCCAGTGGTGACGGCCAACAAGCAGTTGCTCGCCCAGCACGGCGAGGAGCTCTTCGACGTCGCTCGCGAGGCCGGGGTGCAGCTGCGCTTCGAGGCGGCGGTCGCCGGTGTGATCCCGATCGTGCGGGTGATCCAAGAGAGCTTCGGCGTCACCGAGATCGCCAAGGTCTTCGGCATCGTCAACGGCACCACCAACTTCATCCTCACCGAGATGGCCGCCAGCGGCGCCTCCTACGAGGACGTCCTCGCCCGGGCGCAGGAGCTTGGCTACGCCGAGGCCGACCCGACCGCCGACGTGAGCGGGGCCGACGCGGCGGCCAAGATGGCGATCCTCGCCCGGCTCGCCTTCCACACCCCGGTGACGCTCGACCAGGTCTCCTACGAGGGCATCGAACAGGTCGAGCTCGACGATCTTGCCTACGCCAAGGAGCTCGGCCTCTCGCTGAAGCTTCTCGGGGTCGCCGAGCGCCGAGCGGAAGGGATCAGCGTGCGGGTCTTTCCCTGTTTCCTCTACGGCGGCCACCCGCTCGCGCCGGTCGGCGGGCCGTTCAACGCGGTGATGGTCGAGGCGCCAGAGATCACAGAGGTGACGATGTCGGGGCCCGGGGCCGGGGGAGTGCAGACCGCCTCGGCGGTGCTCGGCGACGTCGTCTCGATTCTCAGTGGCGACGCCCCGGTGCACGAGACGCGCGAGCGCCTGCCGATCGTCTCCGACGTCACCTCCTCCTTTTACCTTCACCTCGCAGTCGCCGACCGCCCCGGCGTGCTAGCCAGCGTCGCCCAAGTACTGGGCGACAAAGACGTCTCGGTGAAGAGCGTCGTCCAGCGCGGGACCGGTGAGGATACGCGCCTGGTGATGGTGATCCACGAGTGCTTAGAGTCGCGCTTCTCGGCCGCGCTCAAAGCGATCGAGGAGCTCGACGTGCTGCGCTCGCCGGCGCGCTCGATCCGGGTGATCGAAGAGGAGTTCGTTTGAGCCCGCCCGGCTTGATCGAGCGCTATCGGGAGCGCCTCTCGCTCGAGCCGGGTGACCCGGTGGTGACCCTGAACGAGGGCTCGACGCCGCTGATCGAGGCGCCGCGCCTCTCCGAGCGCATTGGCGCCCGCGCCTACCTCAAGTTCGAGGGGCTCAACCCGACCGGCTCTTTCAAGGACCGGGGTATGACCGTCGCGGTCTCGCGGGCCAAGGGCCGCGGTGCCGAGGCCGTGATCTGCGCCTCGACCGGCAACACCGCGGCGAGCGCCGCCGCTTACGCAGCGCGGGCGGGAATGCGTGGTGCGGTGATCGTGCCCGAGGGCAAGATCGCGATCGGCAAGCTCGCCCAGGCGCTTATGCACGGTGCCCGCGTCGTTGCCCTGCAGGGCAACTTCGACGACGCCCTGCGGATCGTCCG
>Ga0207687_10001129_pt1 | contig 18177 bp, 12 predicted proteins | sample KBSM54metaG_FD_184399 | JGI IMG/M metagenome (GOLD analysis project Ga0207687, IMG submission 184399) | Miscanthus rhizosphere microbial communities from Kellogg Biological Station, Michigan, USA - KBS M5-4 metaG (SPAdes) (version 2) | ecosystem: Host-associated > Plants > Roots > Rhizosphere >...
CCTCGCCCTGGATCGCCTTCAGCTCGACCTGCATCTGCTCGCGCAGCTTCAGGTCCAGGGCGCCGAGCGGCTCGTCCAGCAGCAGCACCCTGGGCCGGTTGACGATCGCCCGCGCCAGGGCGACGCGCTGGCGCTGGCCGCCCGAAAGCTCGGCCGGCCGGCGATCGCCGTAGTCGGGCAGGCGCACCATCTCCAGCGCCTCGTCGCGGCGCTTGGCCCGCTCGGCCTTGGCCACGCCGGCGATCCTCAGGCCGTAAGCGACGTTCTCGCCGACGGTCATGTGGGGGAAGAGCGCGTAGTCCTGGAAGACCGTGTTGACCGCTCGGTCGTAGGGCGGCACCTGGCTGACGTCCTCACCCGCGAGCTCGATCGTGCCGCCGCTCGGATCCTCGAAGCCGGCGATCATCCGCAGCGTCGTCGTCTTGCCCGAGCCCGACGGTCCGAGCATCGTGAAGAACTCGCCCGCTTGTACCTCGAGGTCAATGCCCGCAACCGCGACCACCTCTCCGTAGCGCTTGGAGAGACCGGCCAAGCGGATGTCAGGTGGAGTGGCTACCCAGCAAAGTTATCCGAGCAGTTGAGGAAAGCAAGGACAAACTCGCCCCGGCCAGTTGGCCGGGGCGGAGTACGTCCTAGGCGTCAGATCAGAAGCCGGCGGGGTGGCGGGCGACGAAACCTTCGTTGGAGAGAAGGTCTTCGTGCCAGCGCGGGCCGGTGCCGCTCGAGTCGCCGGCGGTGTCCCAGCGGAAGCCGGCGATTTCCGCGTAGGCGTGGCCGGGATTGGCGTAGACGGTAATCCAGCGGCCGTCGCCTTCCAGTCCCCAGCTCTCCATCGGACCGGAGGGCAGCGGGCTTTCGAGGAATTTGCCGCCGTGCAGCGCGTAGCTGACGGAGCCCGAGCAGTCATAGCCCGCGTCCCACCATTTGGCGTGGCCGCCGCCCCAGATGTAGGGCTTGAGGCGGATTTTGTTGGCCGCGGCGATTACCGCCTTGACCCGGGCCGGTGCCGCGGCCGGCGGCACGAGCATTCCGTTGGGTAGCAGGCGCGCTTTCGGGGTAGGAGTGCAGATATCCGTTTCGGCGGCTGAAAGGCCGCCTCCGCCGCAGTTGGCGGATGCTGCGCCAGGTGCGATAGCCAAGACTGCCAGTACCGCGGCTACGGCTATGCCTACTAGCTTGAGCTTTTGGGTATTGGTGCGCAAACCGATCTCCTTCGTCGGCCTACGGGGTTAGCTGTCGGGCTGGCGCGATAGGAGCCTGCGCCCCCGCCTGTACTAGGCGAGTTAGCCCCGAAAACGTGGTTCCCCCGCTCCCGTGGCGCCTCCAGCGCACGGGACTCGGCGTTTCGGTTGTTTGGAACGGCGGCAGTGTAGACGATCCACCGGCCGTCTGCTCATGAAACACAAACATTTTATGTTCCTTTGGCATTGGGCCTGGAATTTGCGGGTTTCTGTCGCCTGACGGCGGCAAACGCGAGCACGGGGACTGATTCGACAGCGGGGCTGGTAGCTTGCGCACTGCGATGGAACTTGCGGGGAAGACGGCGCTGCTCACCGGCGCCACTGGCGGCCTCGGCCGGGCGATCGCCGGGGCGCTTGCCTCGCGCGGGGTGAGCCTGGTGCTCAGCGGCCGCAAGCAGGAGGCACTCGACGAGCTCGCCAAGGCCCTGCCGGGCGAGGGCCACCGCGCCGTCACCTCTGACCTCTCCCAGCCCGGAGCGGCGGAGAAACTGGCGGCCGAAGCCAGCCCGGTCGACATCCTCGTCGCCAACGCCGGCCTGCCTGGAACGGGGCGCCTGCCCGACTACACCAGCGAGCGTCTGGAGGGCACGCTGCGCGTCAACCTCGAGGCGCCAATGCACCTCGCCCGTGCGCTGGAGCCCGCCATGCTGGAGAAGAAGGCGGGCCACATGGTCTTCATTTCATCGCTCTCGGGCAAGTCCGCGACCCCGCTCTCCTCCGTCTACAACGCCACCAAGTTCGGCCTGCGCGGCTTCGCCCTCGGCCTCCGCACCGATCTGGAGCCACTGGGCGTTGGCGTCTCGATCGTCTCCCCGGGCACGATCCGCGAAGCCGGGATGTACGCCGATTCAGGCGCCAAACCGATTCCTGGCCTTGGCACCGGCTCCCCCAAGCAGGTCGCAGACGCCGTGGTCAAGGCAATCGAGCACAACAAGGTTGAGATAGCCGTCGCCCCCGTCCGCCAGCGCGCGCTCGCCCACTTCGCCCTGGCGACCCCGGGCATCTCGGTCAAGGTGGCGAGCGGCGACGCGGGCCAGAAAGCCGCCGCCAACGTCGCCAAAGGCCAGCTCGACAAGCACTAGCGCCTCGGCGCCATGACTTCTCAGCCAGCTCAGATCCGCTTGGCCCGAGTGTCTGATATTCCTGCGCTGCACGAGATCGTCGAGGGCGCGTACGGCGTCTACATCGAGCGCATCGGTCGTCGGCCTGCTCCGATGAACGACGACTACGCCAAGAAAGTCCGTCATGGAAACGTCTTCGTCGCCGATCGCGAGGGGGTGGTGGCTGGCCTACTCGTTCTCGTTGCAGCACGAGACCACCTACTGATCGAGAACGTTGCCGTTGACCCCCAGCGCCAAGGCACGGGCATCGGTCTCGCATTGCTGCGCTACGCCGAAGCCTATGCCGCCGAACACCACATCCCGGAGCTCAGGCTCTACACAAATGCGGCAATGACTGAGAATCTCACCCTCTATCGGCGTCTCGGCTACCGCGAAGACGACCGCCGCACCGAGAACGGCCTAAAACGGGTTTTCTTGTCCAAGACCCTGGCCCTTCGAGTCCTTTTGAAACAGTCTCTGAGGAGGTCAAGTGACCGACCCGAACCCAATCGCCTGCAAGCTTGGCGAGAGCGACCTACGCCAACGCCTCAACCAGATCGCCGCCCTGGGCGCCGATGCCCTCATCGCTCACGAAGAGGCCGGCGGAATTCACACGCTGAGATTCCGCCGCGACGACGAGATCCGCCGCCGGCTGGAGCAGATCGTCGCGGCGGAGTCCCGATGCTGCTCATTCCTCGGCCTCCAGGTCAACGAACGCGCCAGCGAGCTGCTCCTGACTATCGACGCTCCGGGCGAGGGACGAGCTGTCGCCGCCGCACTAGCAGGCTCATTCTCGGCTACGCGGGACGAGAGGCTGGTGGGTGCCTCTCGAACTGGCGGATACTCAAAATGCCGGTCTAATTAGACCGGCATTTGTCAGGGCGAGAGGCACCCACCAGCCGCCGGCCTCTGTTGCCTAGGATGAAGTTGTGAGTAGCAGCGACTCCTTCGGCGCCCGTTCGACCCTCGATGTTGGGGGCCGCTCCTACGAGATCCATCGACTGGACGCGCTGGGCGACCGCTTCGACGTCGCCCGCCTCCCCTACTCGATCAAGGTCCTGCTCGAGAACGTCCTCCGACTCGAGGACGGCGTCTCGGTAACCGCTGCCGCGATCGAGGCGATCGCCGGCTGGGACGCCGAGGCCGAGCCGTCGATCGAGATCCCCTTCCAGCCCGCGCGGGTGCTGATGCAGGACTTCACCGGCGTTCCCGCCGTGGTCGACCTGGCGGCGATGCGCGACGCGATGGCCGAGATCGGCGGCGACCCCGAGGCGATCAACCCGCAGGTCGACGTCGACCTGGTGATCGATCACTCGGTCCAGGTCGACGCCTTCGGCAACGCCCGCGCCTTCGCCGTCAACGCCGAGCGCGAGTTCGAACGCAACCGCGAGCGCTACTCCTTCCTCAAGTGGGGGCGCGAGGCCTTTGACAACTTCAGCGTCGTGCCGCCGGCGACCGGCATCTGCCACCAGGTCAACCTCGAGCACATCGCCCAGGTCGTCTACAGCCGCGAGCGCGACGGCGTCCTGCAGGCCTACCCCGACACCCTGGTCGGCACCGACTCGCACACGACGATGATCAACGGCCTCGGCGTGCTCGGCTGGGGCGTCGGCGGGATCGAGGCCGAGGCGGCGATGCTGGGCCAACCGATCTCGATGCTGCTGCCGCAGGTGGTCGGCTTCAAGCTCAGTGGCGAACTGCCCGAGGGCGCGACCGCCACCGACCTGGTGCTGACCGTGACCGAGATGCTGCGCGAGCGCGGCGTCGTCTCCAAGTTCGTCGAGTTCTTCGGGCCGGGGCTGCCGACGCTGGGCCTGGCCGACCGGGCGACGCTCGGCAACATGTCGCCGGAGTTCGGCTCGACCTGCGCGATCTTCCCGGTCGACGCCGAGACCCTGCGCTACCTCGACCTCACCGGGCGCCCGACCGAGACGATCGAGCTGGTCGACGCCTACGCCCGCGAGCAGGGCATGTTCCACGAGGAGAGCACGCCCGACCCGGTCTTCTCCGACCTACTCGAGCTCGACCTGGGCGATGTCGTGCCCAGCATCGCCGGGCCGAAGCGCCCGCAGGACCGCGTGCCGCTGGCCGAGGCCAAGGAGGCCTTCCTCGAGGCGATGCAGGAGTTCGACCCCGACGCCGGCGAGCAGCTCGGCAACGGCGTCGACGAGGCAAACGACGAGTCCTTCCCGGCCTCCGATCCCCCGGGCGAGGACCACGACGACGAGCGCGGCAAGCCGCGGCCGGCGATCCACGACCCCGCGGTCGCCATCGCTGAGCGCGGTAGCGAGGACGCGATCGAGGTCACCCTGGAGGACGGCACGACGGTCGAGCTCGACCACGGCCGCGTCGTCATCGCCGCGATCACCAGCTGCACCAACACCTCCAACCCCAGCGTCATGGTCGGCGCCGGGCTGCTCGCCCGCAACGCGATCGAACGCGGCCTCACCCGCAAGCCCTGGGTCAAGACCTCGCTGGCGCCGGGCTCGACCGTCGTCACCGACTACCTCGACAAGGCCGACCTGACCAAATACCTCGACGAGTTGCAGTTCAACCTGGTTGGCTACGGCTGCACCACCTGCATCGGCAACTCGGGGCCGCTGCCGGCGGAGATCTCGGCCGCGGTCGAGGAGAAGGACCTCGCCGTCTGCGCCGTGCTTTCCGGCAATCGCAACTTCGAGGGGCGGATCAACCAGGACGTCAAGGCCAACTACCTGGCCAGCCCGCCGCTGGTGGTCGCCTACGCGCTCGCCGGCAGGATGGACCTCGACCTGAACGAGGAGCCGCTCGGCGAGGGCTCCGACGGTGAGCCCGTCTACCTGCGCGACATCTGGCCCGACGCCGAGGAGGTGAAGCGGGTGGTCGGCGACTCGGTCGCGGCGGAGATGTTCTCCCGCAACTACGGCAAGGTGCTCGAGGGCGATGAGACCTGGCGCGCGGTCGAGGTGCCCGAGGGCGACCGCTACACCTGGCCCGACTCCACCTACGTGCGCCACCCCTCCTTCTTCGAGCAGATGCCGGCGGAGGCGCCGGGGGTCGAGCCGATCGGCGGCGCGCGGGTGCTGGCCCTGCTCGGCGACTCGATCACCACCGACCACATCTCGCCGGCGGGCGCGATCAAGAAGTCGAGCCCGGCCGGGGAGTGGTTGATCGAACAGGGTGTCGAGCCGCGCGACTTCAACTCCTACGGCTCGCGCCGCGGCAACCACGAGGTGATGGTGCGAGGCACCTTCGCCAACATCCGCCTGCGCAACCTGCTGGCCGAGCGCACCGGCGGCTTCACCCGCCACTTCCCGGACGGTGGGGAAACCTCGATCTACGAGGCCGCGATGGCCTACGCCGAGGAGGGCGTACCGCTGGTCGTGCTGGCGGGCAAGGAGTACGGCTCCGGCTCCTCGCGCGACTGGGCGGCCAAGGGCACCAAGCTGCTCGGGGTCCGCGCCGTGATCGCCGAGAGCTTCGAGCGCATCCACCGGTCCAACCTGATCGGTATGGGGGTGCTGCCGCTGCAGTTCCCCGCCGGCGAGAGCATCGAGTCGCTCGGGCTGGACGGCGAGGAGATCTTCGACATCGGCGACCTCGAAAACGGCGAGGCCAAGGCCGTCGGCGTCACGGCGCGCCGCAATGGAGGCGATGCGGTCGAGTTCGAGGCGACCGTTCGCCTCGACACGCCGAACGAGATCAGCTACTTCCAAAACGGCGGAATTCTTCAGACCGTTCTGCGAAGCCTGCGGTAAAGACAGGCAGGCGGCGCAGGTGGGCCGCGGGAGGCAGGGGGGTCCGCGCGACCCACACTGCACCTGCGCGTCGGTAGCCAGGGAGGGATGCCGACGCGGCCGTTCCCCTAAACGGGACTGCTCAGAGGAACAGTCAGGTTCTACCTATACCTTGCTCACGCTCTCAGGTCAAGGCTTCCTGAGCGGATCTACGGCGATTCCGCAGCCCCTTGCGGGGTTTCCGCAATCCCCCAACCCCGCCGTTCGATCAGCTCGATCCCGATCACGCTGCCCACCGGGCCGACCGGGGTCAGCGTCGCGGCGAGCAGGGTGTAGGGCGCCTCGCGCTTGCCGCAGGCGACCCAGATCACGATGCAGAGGCCGACGAAGCCCAATCCGTGCGCCCAGCCGAACAGCATCGTCTCGGTTTCGAAACCGGGCAACAGCCAGAAGACGATCAAGAGGGTGAAGATTCCCAGCTCGATCCAGGAGAGGACCTTCACCTTCTGAAAGAGCGGCCCCGGTACCGGCTTGCGCAGTGGGGATTTCACCTAAGCGCCGGGGGTGAGTGCGGTGAGCACGATGCGTTCCTGCTCGCGCGCGTGAGCGCCGGAGTAGCCCTCGCCGGTGCTGGCTCGCGTCGGGCGGCCGACGTAGTCGAGCCTGACGCCCTCCGGGACGATGCTGGGGAAACGCCGGGACATCACCTTCCAGCAGCCCATGTTGCGTGGCTCCTCCTGGACCCAGACAATCTCCTTCAGGTTCGGGTAGGCGGCGATCACGCTCTTTAGCTGCTCGTCGGCGAAGGGGTAGAGCAGCTCGACTCGAGCGATCGCGACGTTCTCCGCCTGCTCGCGCCGCTCCGAGCCGTCTAGGTCGAAGTAGACCTTGCCGGTGCAGAGGACGAGGCGCTCGACCTTCTCGCGGCGCTCGGTCGCCTTCGGGTCATCGAGGATGAAGTGGAAGTGGCCGTCGGTCAGCTCCTCGGGCGTGGCGGTGGCGCGGTCGAGGCGCAGCAGGCCCTTGGGGGTGAAGACGACCAGCGGGCGCGGCTTGCGGATCAGCGCCTGGCGGCGCAGCAAGTGGAAGTACTGGGCGGCCGTGGTCGGGTTGGCGATGCGGATGTTGCCCTCGGCGCCGAGGGCGAGGAAGCGCTCCATGCGGGCGCTGGAGTGCTCGGGGCCGGAGCCCTCGTAGCCGTGCGGCAGCAGCAGTGTGAGGCGGCTGGTCTGGCCCCACTTGGCCTCGCCGGAGACGATGAAGCTGTCGATGATCACCTGGCCGGCGTTGGCGAAGTCGCCGTACTGCGCCTCCCAGAGCACCAGCGCGTTCGGCATCGCTGCCGAGTACCCGTACTCGAAGCCGAGACAGGCGGTCTCCGAGAGCGGGCTGTTGTAGAGCTCGAAGGGGGCCGACGCCTCGCTCAGATTCTGCATCGGCGTGTACTCGAGGCCGGTGTTCTCGTCGTGCAGAACGAGGTGGCGATGGGAGAAGGTGCCGCGCTCGGTGTCCTGGCCGGTGAGGCGGATGTGGACGCCCTCGGTCAGCAGCGAGGCGAAGGCCAGCGCCTCGGCGTGGCCGAATTCGATGCCGCCGTTGGCCAGGGTGTCGAGACGCTTGGCCAGCGGCTTGCGCAGCTTGCGGTGGATCGTGAAGCTCTCCGGCACCTCGATCAGCGCCTCGTTCAGCTCGCCCAACTTCTCAATCGGCACCGCGGTCTGCACCGGCGGGCTGGCGCTGCGGTCGAGCTCGCCGGTGCTGGTCGTGGTCACGGTTGGGTCCTCGTAATCGCCCAGCTCCATCTTGTGGCGCAGGTCCTTGAGCGAGGCCGACATCTCGTCGTGTCGGGCCTTGGCGGCTGCCTCGACCTCACCCTCGGTCAGCACGCCCTCCTCGACCAGCTGCTTGGCGTAGATCTCGGAGACCGGCGGGTGGGCCTTGATCTTGGCCGCGATCTGAGGCTGGGTGTAAGCGGGCTCGTCGGTCTCGTTGTGGCCGTAACGGCGGTAGCCGATCACGTCGATGACGATGTCGCGGCCCCAACGCTCGCGGTAGGCCATCGCGAGCCGCACCGCGGCCGAGCAGGCTTCGACGTCGTCGGCGTTGACGTGGACGATCGGCACGTTGAAGCCCTTCGCCATGTCGGCCGCGTATGGGGTCGAGCGGGCGTCCTCAGGGTCGGTGGTGAAGCCCACCTGGTTGTTCTGGATGATGTGGATCGTGCCGCCGGTGGTGTAGCCCTTCAGGGCCTGCAGGTTGAGCGTCTCGGCGACCACGCCCTGGCCGGGGAACGCGGCGTCGCCGTGCAGCAGCACCGGCACCGCGCACTTCGGCTTGTGCTCGATCGCCGGGCCCTCGAAGTCGGACTGGATCAGGCGGGTCGCGCCCTCGACCACCGGGTTGACGAACTCGAGGTGGCTCGGGTTGGGGTAGAGGCGGACGGCGATCTTCTCGCCCTCGTGGGTCTCGTAGACCCCCTGATGGCCGTAGTGATACTTGACGTCGCCGGTGCCGCCGTGGGGAATGCCGGCCACGGCCTTGACCTGGTCGATCCGCTTGGAGCCCTCGAACTCGGCCAGGATCGACTCGACCGAGCGGCCCAGGTTGTGGGCGAGGACGGCGAGGCGGCCACGGTGGGCCATGCCGAAGACGACCTCCTCGGCATCGCTGCGGTGGGCGAGCGTGACCAGCTCGTCGAGCATCGGCACGACCACGTCGAGGCCCTCGATCGTGAAGATCTTCTGCCCCAGGTAAGCCTTCTCGATGAAGCGCTCGAACTGGAAGACGTCGATCAGCCGCATCAGCAGCCGCTGTTTCTCCTCGGTGGCGAGGGGCGCGCGGTGGGCGCCTGTCTCGACCATCTCGCGCAGCCAGGTGCGCTGCTGGTGCGAGGAGAGGTGCTCGAACTGGTAGGCGATCGTGCCGCAGTAGGCCTCGCGCATCCGCGGCAGCGCCTCCAGCAGGGTCTCGCCGGGGACGCCGATGCGCAGGATCGAGGCCGGCACGCGGGACATCAGCTCCGGGGTCAAGTTGAGTGTCTCCGGCTGGATCGCCGGGTCGCCCTTGGGCTCGCGGCCGAGCGGGTCGAGGCGGGCGGCGAGGTGGCCGTGGGTGCGGTAGCCCTTGAGCAGCGAGGTCGCCGCCTGCACCGCCTGCAGCAGCTCCTCGTCGGGCTGGGTGGCGGTGACGCCGGCCTCGGAGCTACTGGCGCCGGGGGCGCCGAGCGGCGGCGCAGAGGCCGAGGCGGGGTGGGCCGAGGTGATCGGCGCCGAGTCGATGCCGAGGTCGTTGGCGACGCCCTCGTAGAAGCTTTCCTCGCCCTGCAGCAGTTGCTCGATGCTGCGCAGGAAGGCGCCGGACTCGGCGCCCTGGATCACCCGGTGGTCGTAGGTCGAGGTCAGCGTCATCACCTTGGAGACGCCGATCTGGCGCACCCGCTCGGGGGTGGCGTGGTTCCACTCGGGCGGGTAGGCGATCGAACCAGCGGCGATGATCGCGCTCTGCCCGCTGAGCAGCCGCGGCACCGAGGCGACGGTGCCGATCCCGCCCGGGTTGGTCAGCGAGATGTTGGTGCCCTGGAAGTCATCAGCGGTGAGCTTGTTCTCCCGCGTCTTGGTGATCAGGTCCTCGTAGTAGCTGTGGAAGCCGGAGAAGTCGAGGTCCTGGGAGTCCTTGATCGCCGGCACCATCAGGCTGTGCGACCCATCCTTGCGCTCCACGTCGACCGCGATCCCCAGGTTGACCGGCCCGTTCTCGATCGCCACCGGTTTCCCGTCTTTGCGCGCGAACACCCGAGTCATCACCGGGTGCTCCTTCGCCGCCAACACGATCGCCCAGGCAACCAAATGAGTGAAGGAAACCTTCATCCCCCGCTCCTTCAACAACCCGTTGATCGCCTTCCGCTTGGCATCGAGCGTGTCCACCGCAATCGTCCTGAACGAGGTCGCCGTAGGCACTTCCCGACTCTCATCCATCGCCTGAGCCAACATCGCGGCGGGCCCCCGAAGCACCTTCTCCTCGCCGGCAGAGATCGGTCCCGCCCCGTTACCCGCAGCTAGAACGTCGTCCTTGGTCACCTTCGCGCCTGGGCCCGACCCAGCTACCGAGCCAAGGTCGACGCCGTTAGCCGCCGCAACCCTGCGGGCAACGGGCGTCGCCCGAACTCCGTCGCCTCCGTTGGTCCCGGCGACGGCCCCAGACGCCTCGCCCGCGGGTGGCGCTGTAGGGGGGCCCGCCTCCGAGGACGCTTTAGCGACCGGAGGAGGTGGGGGGTCCCCTGCAGCGACAGGACCCGCGGCCGAACCGTTTGAGCCCTCGCCCCCCGGCTCCATCTCAGCGAGCGGAGCCCCAACCGGCACCTCGTCGTCCACAGCCACCAGCAGCTTCGTAATAACGCCATCCGCCGGCGCCGGCACCTCAGCGTCAACCTTGTCCGTCGAAACCTCGACCACGGTGTCGCCCTCGCTGACGAAATCCCCCTCGGCGACGTGCCACTCGAGCACGATCCCCTCGGTGACCGACTCGCCCATTTCGGGCATCGCAATCTGCACGGTCGCCGTCTCCGTCATTTCTTCCTCGCAGTCTATGAAACCCGGCCCGTCCGCCTTCCCCTGTTCCTCGGCAGGAAATATGGGCGCCGGGGAACGGCGCAGCGAAAAAGGGGCGGTAGGCTGAGGCGATGAACTACTTCGTCACCGGCGCCACTGGATTCATCGGCCGCAACCTGGTCCAGCGGCTGCTCAAGCGCGAGGGCACGGTCTATGCCCTGGTGCGGGCGGGATCGCGCGGCCGCCTCGAGGAGCTGCGCACCTCGTTCGGGCCGGACGGGGCCCGGGTCGTGCCTATCGCCGGCGACCTTGCCACCCCTGGCCTGGGCGTCTCCGAGGAGGACCTGCTGACCCTGCGCGGCGACGTCGACCACTTCTTCCACCTCGCCGCGATCTACGACATGACCGCGGGTGCCGAGGCTCAGGAGGTCGCCAACGTCGAGGGGACGCGCCACGCGGTCGAACTCGCCGGCGCGATCGAGGCGGGCTGCTTCCACCAGATCAGCTCGATCGCCGTCGCCGGCCTCTACAAAGGCGAGTGGCGAGAGGACATGTTCGACGAGGCTCAACACCTCGACACCCACCCCTACTTCCGCACCAAGCACGAGTCCGAGCGGGTCGTGCGCGAGGAATGCCCGCGGCCCTGGCGGGTCTACCGCCCGGGGATCGTCGTCGGTGACTCGCGCACGGGGGAGATCGACAAGGTTGACGGGCCCTATTACTTCTTCAAGCTGTTGCAGCGGGCGCGCCGCGTGCTCCCCGGCTGGCTGCCGGCGCTCGGCGTCGAAGGTGGTGAGATCAACATCGTGCCGGTCGACTTCGTCGCCGACGCGATCGACCACATCGCCCACAAGCCCGGCCTCGACGGGCAGGTCTTCAGCCTCACCGACCCGCAGCCCAAGAAGGCCGGCGAGGTGATCAACCTCTTCGCCCGCGCCGCCGATGCGCCACAGGCGACACTGCGGCTCGATGCCGGCGTTACCGACCCGGCGACCTCGCTGGTGCGCACCGGCCTGCGTTTCTTCCCGCCGGCGAAGCGGGCGGTCAAAGCCGGGCTGGGGCAGCTGGGGATCCCGGCCAGCATGCTCACCTATGTCAACTATCCGACCAGCTTCGACTCGAGCAACACCGAGGCCGCGCTGGCCGGCTCGGGCATCTCGGTGCCGCCGCTGGAGTCATACGCCGATCGCGTCTGGGACTACTGGGAGCGCACCCTCGACCCCGACCTCTTCAAGGACCGCACCCTCAGCGCAGCGGTGCGCGGCAAGGTGGTGCTGATCACCGGCGCCTCCTCGGGGATCGGCAAGGCGACCGCGGTCAAGGTCGCCGACGCCGGCGCCACGGTGCTGCTGGTGGCGCGCTCGGTCGAGAAGCTGGAGGAGACCAAACGCGAGATCGAGGCGGGCGGCGGCGTCGCCCACATCCACCGCTGCGACCTCGCCGACATCGAGGACGTCGAGCGGATGGCCGAGGAGGTGCTCGCCTACCACGGCCGCGTCGACGTCCTGGTCAACAACGCCGGCCGCTCGATCCGCCGCTCGGTCGGCCTCTCCTACGACCGCTTCCACGACTACGAGCGCACGATCCAGCTCAACTACCTAGGCGCCGTGCGGCTGATCCTCGCCCTGCTGCCCTCGATGCGCGCCCACAAGTCTGGCCACATCATCAACATCAGCTCGATCGGCACCCAGACCAACCCGCCCCGCTTCTCGGCCTACGTCGGCTCGAAGGCTGCGCTTGATGCCTTCAGCCGCGTGATCGCCTCCGAGGTGTTCGACGACGGCGTCCACATCACGACGATCCACATGCCACTGGTGCGCACGCCGATGATCGCGCCGACCCGGATGTACGACATGTTCCCGGCGATCTCGCCCGAGGAGGCGGCGGAGATGATCGCCAGGGCGATGGTGGGGCAGCCGAAGAAGGTGGCGACGCGGCTGGGGACGTTCGGCGAGCTGGTCTACGCGGTGGCGCCGTCGCTCAGCGACCGGCTGCTCAATCAGGCCTACAAGCTGTTTCCGGAGTCGCAGGCTGCCAAGGGGAAGTCGGAGGAGGCGCCGGACAAGGCGCCCTCAACCGAGGCGGTTGCGTTTGCTCACTTGATGAAAGGTGTGCATTGGTAGGGGCCATGTGCCCCTCCCCGGAAAGCCGTCGCGCAGCTGGGGCGTAGTGGCACTTCTGGGCGTGGTCTCATGAGCTTTCCGGGGAGGGGCACATGGCCCCGACGAGTGGAGCACCTTCCATGAGCGAGCGAAGGCTCAAGCACTGGGGGTGGGGGTTTGAGGATCAGGCGCCCTCCAAGCAGGAGCTGAGGGAGGCTGCGAAGGGAATCAGGGAGAGGTTTGGGTTTGGGGAAGCTCCAGAGACGCCGGTGCCCCTCGATGAGGTGAAACTGCGGGCGTCGCGATTGAAAGCTCCTGAGGCATTTGGCGACCTGTTTACGGACGACCACTACGAGCGGACTGCTCATGCGTTGGGGAAGGCTTATCGGGATGTGGTGCGGGGGTTTCGGGGGGAATTCGAGAACCCGCCGGATCTGGTGGCGTTTCCTCGGGATGAGTCGGAGATTGAGGTGGTGCTTTCTTGGGCTGAGGGGGCGGGGGTTGTGCCGTTTGGGGGTGGGACGAGCGTGGTTGGTGGGGTGGAGGCGCGGCTGGGGGATCGGCCGGTGGTTTGTCTTGACCTGAAGCGATTGGATCGGGTACTGGAAGTCGATGCTGAGTCCTTGGCGGCGCGGATTCAAGCTGGGGCCCTGGGGCCGGGGTTGGAGGACCAGCTGCGGAAGCACGGGTTGACGCTGCGGCACTTTCCGCAGTCGTTCGAGTACTCGACGCTGGGGGGCTGGATCGCGACCCGGGCCGGCGGGCACTTCGCCACGCTCTACACGCACATCGATGACCTGGTCGAGTCGGTGCGGGCGATCACGCCGCGGGGGACCTGGGAGAGCCGGCGGCTGCCGGGGTCGGGTGCGGGGCCCTCGCCCGACCGGGCGCTGATCGGTTCCGAGGGGATCCTCGGGGTGATCGCCGAGTCCTGGGTGCGGGTGCGACCGCGACCGCGCTTCAAGAGCTCCTGCGGGGTGGAGTTCGATGACTTTTACGCAGCGGCGCGGGCCGTACGGGAGATCTCGCAGTCGGGGCTCTACCCGTCCAACTGCCGTCTGCTCGACGCGCTGGAGGCGGAAACCACCGGAGCGGGCAGCGGCAAGACGAACCTGCTGGTGCTCGGCTTCGAGTCGGCGAACCTGCCGGTTGATGAGCCGATGCGCCTGGCGCTCGACATCGCCCAGTCCCACGGCGGCGTCCCTAACTCGCCGCCCCCCGGGCGCAAGGCGGCTGGCAAGGACGGCGAGGGCGACGCTGGGTCCTCGGCGGTTGAGAGCTGGCGGGGTGCCTTCCTGCTCGCCCCCTACCTGCGCGACACCTTCGTCGCCTGTGGCGTGCTCAGCGAGACCTTCGAGACGGCGATCACCTGGGACCGCTTCGAGCAGTTCCACGCCGAGACGATGATGGCGGTGCGGGCCAAGGTGGCCGACGTCTGCGACGCGCCGGCCGAGGGGCCGGGCGCTCCGCGCGTCAGCTGTCGCTTCACCCACGTCTACCCCGATGGCCCGGCTCCCTACTTCACCGTGCTCGCCCCGGCGGTCCGCGGCGGCGAGGTCGAGCAGTGGGCGGAGATCAAGGCCGCCGCCGGCGAGGCGCTGATCGAGGGTGGCGCCACGATCACCCACCACCACGCCGTCGGCCGCGATCACCGCCCCTGGTATGACCGCCAGCGCCCCGCCCCCTTCGCCGCCGCCCTGCGCGCCGCCAAGGCCGAGCTAGATCCCGCCGGCATGCTCAACCCCGGCGTTCTGATCGACCCATGATCGAGGTGCAACGCGTTCTCCTCCAAATAGGGGGACAAAGCGTTGCACCTGAACGATGACGGGCTCTAGCGCTACCCTTTCGCGACCGATCTCCCTGACCGGATCTGCGGTTCCGTCTTCTCGCCGGTCATCCCAGGATGGAAACGATCACTTCTGAACAGCCGACTGTCCCGGTCCCTGCCGGCAATCCCGAGCACCCGCTCGACGAGCCGGTCGTACCGCGCCGCTCGCCCTTGCGCGCTGCGATCAAGACCGGCCGCCCGCAGGAGTGGATCAAGAACGTCTTCGTCTTCGCCGGCCTGCTCTTCTCCGGCAAGTTCAACCAGTCCCACGACGTGCTCGAGGCGTTCCTCACCTTCGTCGCCTTCTGCCTGATCTCCAGCGCCGGCTACTACGTCAACGACCTGATCGACGTCGAGCTCGACCGCAAGCACCCGAAGAAGCGCTTCCGGCCACTGGCCGCGCGCGAGCTCTCGGAGGGCATCGCCAAGGCGATCGCGCCCGGCCTGGCGATAATCGCGATCGCGATCGCCTTCGCCACGGTGAACTGGGAAGTCGGCCTGATGGTGGTCGGCTACGGCATCGCCCAGATGGCCTACAGCCTCGGCCTCAAGCAGATCGTGATCGTCGACGTGATGACCCTGGCCGGCCTCTTCATCCTCCGCGTCGCCGCCGGCGCCGTCGCCGTCGACGCCCACGCCTCGGAATGGCTGCTGCTCTGCACTGGCATGTTCGCCCTCTTCCTCGGCGTCACCAAGCGCCGCCAGGAGGCCGTCTCCGAGCTGCACGAGGGGACCAGCAGCCGCCCCGTGCTCGAGCATTACTCACTGCCCTTCCTCGACCAGATGGTCGCCATGGTCACCACCGGCACCGTGATCAGCTACTCGATCTACGCCGTCAACTCACCGCTGATCGGCAACGAGATGATGTGGACGATCCCCTCCGTCCTCTACTGCGTCTTCCGCTACCTCTACCTGATCTACGACCGCGCCGATGACCGCTCCACCGCCGCGATCGTCGTCGACGACAAGCCCCTGATCGCCGGCGCCGGCAGCTTCGCCGTGATCGCCTTCCTGCTGCTCTACGTCTTCAACTAGAGCGCCTACATGCTGGTGGCCGGAGGCTCGGCGCCCTCGGTCAGGTAGAACCGCGCGCGGCCGATCTCCTCGCCGTTGACCTGGACCACGGCGGCGTGGGGGCCGGGGGTGGAGAAGGTGGCGGTGGTGCCGATCGACATCACCAGGCGCTGGTCCTGGCCGGCGGGCATGCCGGGCGGACGGCCGGTCTCGAAATCGGCCTGCAGGCCGTCGCCGAGCTCGACCCCGTCGGGATCGTGGATGTTGACCAGGAGGTTGTGGGGCTGGTTGGTCTCGCTCCAGCCGACGTCGAGGCCGAGGGCGATGTGGAAGCCCCACTCGTGCGGCAGCTCGGGCAGGCTGAGCACGTTCCAGCCGCCACCGACCATGTAGAGCTTGCCGTTGATCGCCTCGCTGTGGTCAGCGAGCATGAGGAAGCCGATCTCCATCGGGCTAGGATACGGGGGTCAGTCGGGCTCGACCGGCAGGTCGGAGATCAGCTCGGTCTTGCCGCCGCGCTGGAACTGCAGGTCGATCGTCTCGTTCTTGCGGTAGGTGCCGAAGAGCCCCAGGTACATCGCCAGCCAGCGCCCGGTGCCGACCTTCTCCTTGACGATCGGCCGAGTGAAGACGATCTCGCCCGCCGCGACCGTGTAGTCGGCCCCCTCGCTCTGCTCGACCCCGTTGATGTAGACGACGTATGGCGCCGAGGCCCCGGTCGGCAGCTTCATCCGCCGCCCGGCCGCGTAGCTGCCCTTTGGGATCTCAGTCTCGGCCATCAGCTTCGAGAGTCTCCCGCACCAGGTCGAACGGCGTCTCGTGCTTGCTCGGATCCAACTCTTCCCGCCGCACCCCACCGCGGTAAGGCATGAACGTCCCGTCCCCCCGCACGTCGATCCCCGCGACCGGCTTACGCAGCCACCCCTTGCCAGCGAGTTGTAGCCGCGCGTGAACCTGCTGCTCCGGCCCGTAATCGCGCAGCGAGGAAACCCCCTTAACCGGCCCCTCAGCCCGAATCGCCAACGCTCGCTCCCGCATCGCGGCAACGGCGTCGTCGAGCTTCTCAAAGCTCACGTGGTCCACCTCGGACCCATGCCGCATAGTCAGCTTCCACCTCGGACGAGCCACCAGCTGAGCGTAAGCGATGGCACGCACTCAAGCTCCCGAGCTCGGGGTGCGCGTGAAGGGCGGATGCCCCTTTCCCGAAGGCTTCTGCTCAAACGAACCGAACTACCGAGGACGACCTGCTGCGCAACGGTCTTCGGGAAAGGGGCATCCGCCCCTCCCCTCACGCCCCGCGCCGCGGCCGCTTGGGCCTGCGCGCCGGCGGACCGACGATCTTCTCGGGGCCTTCCCGATTCTCCATGCGAACGTAGTCGCGCTCGCGCTCGCCCGTGTAGATCTGCCGCGGCCGAGCGATTTTCTGCTCGGGGTCGTCCTTCATCTCCATCCACTGCGCGACCCAACCGGCCGTGCGGGGGATGGCGAAGATCACCGTGAACATCTCGTTGGGGACGCCAAGCGCCTCGTAGATGATCCCCGAGTAGAAGTCGACGTTGGGGTAGAGCTTGCGCGAGGTGAAGTACTCGTCGTCAAGCGCGCGCTTCTCCAGCTCCTGGGCGATCTCGATCAGCGGGTTGTACTCGGTCGCCTCGAAGATCTCGTCCATGTGCTGCTGGATGATCCGCGCCCGCGGGTCGTAGTTCTTGTAGACGCGGTGGCCGAAGCCCATCAGCTTCTCCTCGCGCTCCTTCACCTTCTCGAGAAAGGAGGGGATGTTCTCCACCGAGTCGATCCGGCGCAGCATCCGCAGCACCGCCTCGTTGGCGCCGCCGTGCAGCGGGCCATAAAGCGCCGCCACCCCGGCCGCAACGGCCGAGTAGGGGTCGACGTTGGAGGAGCCGACGCCGCGCACCGCGTTGGTCGAGCAGTTCTGTTCGTGGTCGGCGTGGAGGATGAAGAGCACGTCGAGCGCCTTCGAGAGGCTTTCCTTCGGCAGGTGCTTGGCTTCCGTCTTCTTGAACATCATCGAGAGGAAGTTCTCGGCGAAGTTGAGGTCGTTGTCGGGATAGACGTAGGGCAGCCCCATGCCGTGGCGGTAGGAGAAGGCGGCCAGGGTCGGCACCTTGGCGATCAGGCGCACCGCGGCCATGTAGCGCTCTTCTTCGTCGTCGACGTGCTTGGCGTCGGGATAGAAGGTCGAGAGGGCCCCGACGCCGGCGAGCAGCATCCCCATCGGGTGGGCGTCGTAGCGAAAGCCCTCGAAGAACTGCTTGAGGTCCTCGTGGACGAAGGTGTGGTGGGTGATGTCATAGACCCAGCGGTCGAGCTGGGCCTTTGTCGGCAGCTCGCCGAAGATCAGCAGGTAGGCGACCTCGAGGAAGGTCGACTTTTCGCAGAGCTGCTCGATCGAGTAGCCGCGGTGTTCGAGGATGCCGGCATCGCCGTCGATGTAGGTGATCGAGGAGCGGCAGGAGGCCGTGTTGGTGAAGGCCGGGTCGTAGGCCAACATGCCGAATTCGTCCTCGTCGACCTTGATCTGGCGCAGGTCCATCGCCCGCACGGTGCCGTCCGTGATCGGCAGCTCGTACGTCTTACCGGTGCGGTTGTCGGTAACTGAGAGGGAGTC
>Ga0207687_10001131_pt1 | contig 18169 bp, 16 predicted proteins | sample KBSM54metaG_FD_184399 | JGI IMG/M metagenome (GOLD analysis project Ga0207687, IMG submission 184399) | Miscanthus rhizosphere microbial communities from Kellogg Biological Station, Michigan, USA - KBS M5-4 metaG (SPAdes) (version 2) | ecosystem: Host-associated > Plants > Roots > Rhizosphere >...
ACAGAGGCAAAAATGTTCGACGACGCATGGATTCCTCCTAGGGTTGGACGATCTTCAGCGAAATACTCTGCGAGCTTCCGCGTTCCACAGTGACCTTTTCGCCGCGATTCAAAAGAGGAATAAATGACTCCGGACTGAGCCGGGCCGCCACATCTCGCGGCAAAGCCACGATTCGATATTCCCCTGGCTGCAATCCATCGATTCGAAATCGTCCCTGGTCATCGGCGGCGCCCCGAACACTTCTGAGCAGTGAGAGCAAACTCTCCCCAGCGGGCACAGGCCATTTGACAACGGCGACTACTGCCTCGCTCGCTGCTTTGTCACCGTTGGTAACCAGTCCGGTGATGGAAGCGGACTTATCATCGATCACAATCTCCAACTGACCCGGCGCGCCGGGGGCGAGCGCAATCAATCCATCGATGGCGGCCAGACCGTTGTGGCGAATTTCTTTGACGTAGTAATTTCCACCCGGCCCGTCGACGGTGACCCGATGGCGATCACCCTGCAGGCCCTTGACTTGGAACAGCCCGCGCGCATCTGGAGTAGTCGGCCGGGTGCCAAACAACAAGAAATCCGCGAATCCCTGGATGTCCGGCGTCACCGCGATTCGCATCTTAACGCTTGACGGCGGGGGAGCGCCGTCCGCCGTGGTTACCCGGCCATCGATATCCATGCCGGGAAACATGGTGAGCACGACGTCGGCATTTTCGCGGGCGATTTCCACGGGGGCATGCGCCCACTTGTTGGTCTCCGTGTTGCGCCCGCTGGTGAGTGCAAATAGGTAGGAACCGGGGCTGAGGTTGCGAACCAGAAACTCTTTGGTGCAAGGAACGTCCAGAGTCGGAATGAACGGAGTCTTAGGAACGGCTGGCTGGATGGCAGCAAAGCTCCACTTCTCACCGGGTTGGCAATCATTTGGAAGAACAGAGACGCGGGCTCGATAGTACTGCGCTTTGCGCACCGTGATAGTCCCTACGCTCACGGAACCACCTGGATTAACTGGCACGGGAGTAGCGGATCGCTCCTCACCGCCTCCGGGCCACTCGGAAGTTTCCAGGTCCTGGTCTACGATCTTCAAATCATCGGCGGAAAACTGCAGCACGACCTGCAATGCAGCACGCTGCGGCATAATCCGCACAAGATAGCTGCCCGGCTTGAGTTTGGAGGCCGTAAAATATCCATCCTTATCCGCAACAGTGTTCGCCCATTCGGGCGAGGGAGTGGATGCGGGCGGATGCACGATCAGACGCAGCCCCGCCATGGGCGTGCCGTTTTCATCGATCACGCGGCCGCGCAGCTCACCGAGGCGGGTAAGCGCCAGCTGGAATTCCCGGGCCGGATGATCCGCACTGAGCTCGACGGACTCGCCGGCAAAATCGCGCATACCGGAGGCGTGCAGGTTCAAGTTCGCGTTTACGTACTCATATTTCCTGGCTTCCAGATAGTATTGCCCGCTGCGCTCGGGGTGAAACTGAAAGCTGCCGCGTCCGTCGGTGAACACGGTGGCGAACTCTTTACGAGTGGTCGCCTCGGCTGGCGTGTGTCCGAATTCATATAGAGTCACGGTCGCGCCCGCGACGCCTAGTCCTGCCTCGACTACGGTGCCGCGGATTTCAAGTTGCGGCTGCGCGCACGCAAGACCTGCCCCGCACAACAGTAGAAGGGCTTTCATCGCCATCCAGTCTATCGCTGTTTATTCGGGAAAGGAGTTCCTTTACGGCGCCAGCACTTCCAGGATCAGGCACTTAAGATACAGAGTTTCGGGCACGGTCAGAAGGATGGGATGGTCCGAAGCCTGCGTGCGGCGTTCCAGGACGCGGATAGTTTTGCCGGCGTCCAGCGCGGCTTCGGCGACGATCTGGAACAGCATGGCTTCGCTCATGTGATGCGAGCAGGAGCACGTGACCAGGATTCCGCCCGGATCGAGCATGCGAAGCGCCCGCAGGTTGATCTCTTTGTAGCCACGCGCGGCATCGTCCAGCATCTTGCGCGAGCGCGCGAAGGCCGGCGGATCGAGCACGATCATGGAGTATCGCCCGTCACGTCCTGCCAGGAACTCAAAGGCATCCGCCTTGCGGAATTGGATGTTCCCGATATTGTTGGCGCGAGCGTTGGCTTCCGCCATGGCGATCGCGGGAACCGAGGATTCGACGGCCTCGACCGACTCCGCCCGCCGCGCCGTGTGCAGGGCGAAGCCGCCGGTGGAGCTGAAGCAATCCAGCACACGTCCGCGAGCGTGGCGCTCGGCAGCGACGTAATTCTCGCGCTGGTCGAGATAGATTCCGGTCTTCTGACCGTGCAGCAGGTCGGCGTCGAGCTTCAAGCCATTCATGGTTACCGCGACACGCTCAGGGATGTCGCCGGACAAGACCGCGATTTCGGAAGCCAGACCTTCCAGCTTTCGTACGCTGGCATCGTTGCGCGCCAGGATACCGGCGGGCTCCACAAGCTCGCCCAAGCAGTGCGCGATGAGGTCCCGGGCGCGATCCATACCCTGGCTGAGCGTTTGCATGACCAGATAGCGGTCGTAGCGATCCACGATCAGGCCGGGAAGAAGATCGGCTTCCGAGAAAACCATACGGTAGGCCGTGGAGTTTTCGACGATGCGCTGGCGGTGCGCGATGGCCTGGCTGAGGCGGCGAAGGAAGAAGGGCCGGTCGATGGGCTCACGATTGCCGGTGAGCAGGCGCAGCGCAATCTGCGACGTGGAGCTGTAATGGGCGACACCCAAAATGCGCCCTTTAGGATCGGCTACACCGACGGCGTCGCCGGGCTGGGCCTGGCCGCGATCGGTAATATCGCTGGAGAAGAGCCAGGGATGGCCGCCGGCCGCACGATCGGCAGCCTTGCGATTTACCTTGATGAGATTCAATGCGTCTGGACCGGCGAGAGCCTGAACGCATCACCGCGCAGGGCTTCCAGGCGCGCGATCCGGTCCTCAGTGGAAGGATGGGTCGAGAACAGGCGCGTCATGCCGCCGGGCCGGAACGGATTCACGATGAACATGTGCGCGGTGGCGGGGGAGGCATCCGGCATGGGAACCTGCTCTACGCCGCGCTCCAGTTTGCGCAGCCCGCCGATGAGTCCGTCAGGCGAGCCGGTGTATTTAGCGGAAGCGGCGTCGGCGTCGTATTCGCGCGAGCGGGAAATCGCCATCTGGATTAAGCCCGCGGCGAGCGGCGCCAGCAGCATCATCAGCAGGCCGCCCCAGGGACTGCGCTCTTCGTCATCCCTTCCGCCGCCAAACCACATGGCCATGTAGGCTAAGTGGGTAATCGCGGCACCCAGGGTCGCCGCAATGGAGCTGGTCAGGATGTCGCGATGTAGCACGTGTCCCAACTCGTGGGCGATGACGCCTTCGAGCTCACGGTCGTTCATCAACTGGAGAATCCCCGCGGTGAACGCGACGGAAGCATGCGCCGGATTCCTGCCCGTAGCGAAGGCGTTGGGAGAAGCATCCTGGATCAGCCACAGCTTCGGCATCGGCAGGTTCATGCGCTGGACTAAACTCTGGACCAGTGGAAATACGCGGCGATAGATCTCAGGATTCTCTTCCGGAGTGACCGGCTGGGCCGAGTAGCTGGCCAAGGCGATCTTGTCGGAGAAGAAATAGCTGGTAAAGTTCATGACCACGGCGATCACCAGGGCGATTTCCAGCCCCGATCGTCCGGCGATCATCTGGCCGCCAAACAGCAGGACGCCGCTCAACAATCCAAGCAAAAGCGCGGTCTTAAGGCCATTCATAACAGATATCCTACTTCCATCATAGAAGAAGAGGCGGGCAAGCCCGCCTCTTCGCACTGCTACGCTTCTGATAGACGAAACAGACGCGATTTAGTTGTTGCTGATCTCCACCTTTACTTGCTTGGGCTTCGCGATCTCCTTTTTGGGCAAGGTAATCGTGAGCGTGCCGTTCTTGTAGTCAGCCTTCACCGCCTCGGCATTCACCGTCTCGGGGAGCGTGAATACTCGCTCGAAGCTCCCGTAGGAACGCTCGACGCGATGCCAGCCGCCTTCCTCTTTCTTTTCCTCAAACTTCCTCTCGCCCTTGAGGGTGAGGGTGCCGTTCTCCATCCGGACATCGATATCTTCAAACTTCACGTCCGGAATGTCGGCTTTCACGACCAATTCGTTTGCGGTCTCCCGGATATCGACCGGAGGCACCCACGGCCGGCCGTTGGGTTCGACAAACAGCCGGTTCATGGTGTCCTCAAAGGCCTTCAGAGCCGGAAAGGGCTCGAAACCGCTAAAGGGTGCATACTTGATGATCGCCATGATTGTTTCTCCTGTAATGATCTACTTACAGCAACAGTATAAAATCTGCTTGTCATCGTGTCAAGTATCTTGGAAAAGATTTTTGCTTCCAATCTGCGACGTTCCGATACACTGTTCCTATGCGTATTGGAATGATCGGGTTAGGCAAGATGGGCGGGAATATGGCGCAGCGACTTACGCAAGGCGGGCACGAGGTGATCGGCTTCGATTCCTATCCCCCGGACGCCACCAGAGTTCAGGAGATGAAGGCGACGCTGGTCAAGGACTTGGCGGGACTGGTTGCCCAACTCCAGGCTCCTCGGACGGTGTGGATCATGGTGCCGTCGGGAAAGCCCACGCAGGATACGGTGGACGCGCTGGCCAAGCTGCTATCTCCGGGAGATCTGATTATCGACGGGGGCAACAGCCGTTTCACGGACGACATCGCGAGGGCGGAAGCTTTGAAACCGAAGGGCATCCACTACATGGACGCGGGAACCAGCGGGGGCATCTGGGGCCTGAAGGTCGGTTACTGCCTGATGGTGGGCGGGCAGAAAGAAGACTTCCAGCGAGTTGAGCCGATTCTGAAGACACTGGCTCCACCGGAGGGGTATCTGTACTGCGGCGAGGTGGGATCGGGCCACTTCGTGAAGATGGTCCACAACGGAATCGAATACGCGATGATGCAGGGTTACGCCGAGGGCTTCGAGATCATGCAGGCGTCGCGATATCCGCTGGATCTGGCGGCGATCGCCAAGCTGTGGATGCAGGGCAGCGTGGTGCGGAGCTGGCTGCTGGATTTGACGGCGAACGCGCTGGAAAAGGATCCCGGCCTGGAACATCTTCAGCCGTGGGTGGAAGATTCGGGCGAAGGCCGCTGGACGGTGGAGGAATCGATTAATACTGCCGTTCCGGCTCCGGTGATCGGATTGTCTTTGATGATGCGGTTCCGCTCGCGGCAGGAGAATTCTTTCGGCGCGCGGATGCTGGCGGCGATGCGGCAGCAGTTCGGCGGGCATGCGGTGAAGCCGAAGTAAGGGCTAGCGGGTCAGGCGGTAGATCACGAAGTTGGGATCGCGGTACATTTCCACGGCCGGGCGTCCTGGCTGGTTGGCAGAGGGAGCCAGCAGCCAATCAAAGGATGCCGTACTCAGTTGACTTTCGATCTCAGGAGCGGTCCAAGGGCGGAAGGCGCACACGGAGCGATAGCGGGGAAACGGAGGGGCGTAGATGTCGGAGCAATTCTCCAGGCCCAGAATGCGTTCCTCGGAAGTCGTGTGATCGCGCAGCCACGCCAGAGGCGCGTAGGTAACGGTGGTCTGTGTCAAATACGCATCGCGCCCGATGGCACCGGTGAGATAGCGAACCTGCGGAAGATTGATTTCGACGATCATGGCGGCGCACACCGCCGGTATCAAGATCCACAGGCATGCGAGTACCAGACTGGCTTGGACGATAGGGGAAGTTCGCGAAAACCGGGCAACCCGGATCCCGGTCAAGAGCGCCATAACCGCGAGGGCCGGAACCGCGTAGCGAATAAGCGGACTCAGGAGTCCCCAAAGAAGAAATGCGGTGATCGCAAATCCGAGGCAGAGACGCGCGGCGCTTTCCAGTCGCCGCGTGGCTAGTAGCCACACCGGCCAGAAGATCACGAACGCGATGCCGAGGGGCGCGATGAGTACGGTTTCAGAGAAATCGTGTCCATGAACGTGTAAATCCCACGGCAGGCGAAGCAGGCGCAGAACGGTTCCAGTCAGGCTCGGATCTGGCGGCCAGCCGGGCACCATACTCTGCCCCGGCACCAAAGGAAAAATCGGATTCCCGGTGAGCAGGAAGCGGCGCACACTCCATATCAGGGCGAAGACCGTGAAAATCGCCGCTAAGGATCCGACCGCGCGCAGCCGATTCGGCCGGCGCCAGGCAGCGTAGAGAAAGACACCGCCTAGCGAGAACGCACCTAACAAAGCCAGGTCCTTGGTCGCGAATCCGCAAGCCAGAAAGAGCACGCCTGCCTGCGCCCACTTGAAGTCCGATGTAGCGCGCCAGCGCAAGGCGGCGATCAGCGAACTGAGCAGGAAGAACGTGAGAGCGGCATCGTTCTTCGGTACGGATTCGGACCAATGGATTACGGGTAGAGAGGCAGCGAACACCACGCCTGCCATTGCTTCGTACGCGTCCGATGCACAATCGCGCGCCAGAACCCACAGCGCCAGAAGTGTCAGCAAGAAAAAGAGAGGGGGGATCAACTGCGCCGCGGGCTGTCCGCCCAGCGACCACGCAAGAGCGAATATCGACTCGGTGGCCTGGGGAAAGAACGAGTAGGTTAGATCGGGCTTAGGCGCAAGCGCGTGGACATCCAGGTAATAACGGGCCAGGGGAAGATGCATCTTCATGGCGTCCCAGGAGAGAGTCGGCGCCAGCGTCGTTGCCGTTGTACAGAGCGCGAGGATCGCCGCGAACGGGATCAGGATGCCGGTTAGCGGACCTTGCAGCTCTTTTGATTCGCCCCAGCGGCGGAAGAGGGCGCGGACGGAATGAACGAGCTGGGGAAGATTGCGGCGGAAAATCAGGATCGACGCCAGGAGTATGAGCCCGAAAAACCACGGATACCAGAGCCGGGTGAGTCCGCTGGCGAACAGGGCGGTATTGAGTAACGCGAGGCCGGCGGCCGTGGAAATCACCAGGTCCGCCGCAGGGCCCTCGGTGGTCCAGCCGCAACGATCGCGCAAGGCTCGGCCGGCGCAGTAGCAGGCTGCGAACAGAATCGCCACAACCACGGCCGCACGCGGTTCCCGCAGAACAACGGCGACCACGGGGATGGCAACGATCACGGCCGGCTCGTATCGCCAAAGGAATCGTGTCCGCACGCGGGTCCAGACGAGCGCGGCGATGCTGAGCACGGGCAACGCGATCAAAGCGGCCCGGTAAACCTGCGGTCCAGGGCTGCGGAAGTATTCGACGTGCCAGCGAACGACGCCGACGGTCAGCGCCACGGCGATCGCGGCCCAAATAAGCCATAGAGCGATCTTGAATCGAGCCGACAATCGCCGATTATACCCGTTCGATATGATTGAACCGTGAACGAGTCCCTGCTGGTCAATACGCTGGGCCACTCGGCCGGCGTGCTGATCTTCGGAATTTTTCTTGTGCTGCTGGTGCGCGACCGCGCGGCCCGGCGCTTGCGGGGAGGCGTGAAATCGATCCTGGCGGCTCTGCTGGCGCTGGTCTGGAATGTGGCGTCGCTGATCGTGCTGGGCAGCGATTCGCCCAACACGTGGTACGTTCGCATCACCATTGCGATCGGGTTTTCGGTGGTGAGCCTGCTGCCGGCCGTGCTGTTCGACCTGTGCCTGGCGCAGCGCTATCGTCCACTGGTCCGCAGCGGATATATGCTGAGCGCACTCGCGACGGGTCTGCATGTGGCGGAACTGTTTCGCGAAAATTCGAGCTATCACCGCTGGGGGCTGACGTCGATCACGCTGGGGTTCGGGATCCTGACGTTGATCGCGGCGATCCTGGTATATCGCGATGAGCACGACCGGGCGACCACGTCACGGGTGGTCGGCACCATGTCCCTATTCTTGCTGGCGATGTCCTTCGTGCACCTGGGCAGCGGCCACGCGCAGCAGATCTGGTCGCAGGAGCTGGCCTTTCATCATGCGGCCATCCCTCTGGCGCTGCTGGTGCTGCTGCAGGATTATCGGTTCCTTCTGTTGGATGCCTTTTTCCGATTCTTAGCGAACGTTCTGCTGGCGGCCCTGTTTGTATTCGCGGCGGTGGCAGCATGGCGTTATGAGCTGTTACCCGCGGCCGACACGCCGTTTCATGCGGCGCTCCTGATGGCGGGCGCATGCCTGGTGCTGGTCTTGTTCGCGCTGGCAAGGGGAGGGGTTCAAAGGGCGCTCACACGCCTGATCTTTCGCCGGCCCAATGAGGAAGCACTGCTGCGGGACCTGAAAATTCCGGTGAGCAATGAGGACGAATACATCGCAGGAGCCGTTGCGCGCCTGGGCCAATTCATGGGCGCTCCAGCGCGGGCCGTGGACAATTCGCACGAACGCGAAGATCAGGGTGCGGAAGCAGTGATCGCCTTGCGCAGTGGATCGGGTGGCCCTCTGTATGCGGCGCTGGGGCGGCGCAGCGGGGGCCGGAGGTATTTAAGTGAAGACCTGCAAGCGCTGCATCGCGCCGCGGCGGTGATCGGCGAGCAGTTGGAGCAGTATCGCGACCTGGAATCGCGGCGCCTGGTGGCGCAGGCGGAGCTGCGGGCGCTGCAGTCGCAGATTCACCCGCACTTCCTGTTCAACGCATTCAACGCACTGTACGGAATTATTCCGAGGGAGGCGCGGGGGGCTCGCGAGACGGTTCTAAACCTGGCAGATATCTTCCGGTATTTTCTGGAAACCAAGAAATCGTTGGTGCCGCTGGAAGAGGAGATGCGAATCGTCAAGGCCTACCTGGACGTGGAGCGACTGCGGCTGGGCGACAAGCTTCGATTGGAAATTGACGTGACGCCCGAGGCCCAGGCCGTATTGATCCCGATTCTGTCGATCCAGCCGCTGGTGGAAAACGCGGTGAAGCATGGCATAGCGCCGCAGGCCGGAGGCGGATTGATTCAGATTCACGCCGGGATCGATGCACAAGGCTCGCTGCGGATTTCGGTGCGCGACAGCGGCCCGGGATTTTCGGAGGCTACGCGCAGCGGGGTGGGTCTCGAGAACGTCGAACGTCGACTGGAGCTGTGTTACGGCGGCGAGGCTAAGCTGGCGATCGATTCCGGCGCGTCGGGCACGGAAGTATGCGTGCGCATTCCAGCGGCCGCGGTAAAGCCCGTTGAGGCGCTTCGGTGAAAGTCCTCATCGCCGACGACGAACCGGTGGCGCGGCAAGTACTTCGCGAGCATGTCGAGTCGATCCCGTCGCTGGAAGTCGCGGGAGAAGCATCCACGGGCAAAGAAACTCTCCAGCGGATTCTGGACCTGGATCCGGATGTGGTCCTTCTGGATCAACAGATGCCGGAGCTGGATGGACTAGCCGTGGTGCGATCGCTGCGCGGTGCGCGAACGCCCCTGATCATCTTTGTCACCGCCTTCGAGCAGCATGCATTGGACGCCTTCGAAGTAGGCGCGGTGGATTACCTGCTCAAGCCGGTTCGCCGCGAACGCCTGGAGCGAGCCATCGAGAAAGCCCGGCGGCAGATGAAGAGTCCGGCGGCCGGCACTCCCAAGAAGATCGTCGGGCGGCGCGGCACGGATTTGTATTTGCTGGATCCGGCCGAGATCGTCGCCTTCCAGGCTGAGGGCGAGCTGGTGCATATCGTCACCACCGGCCCGCGCTACCAGTCGGACCATTCGCTGAAGGCTCTGGAGGACAAACTGGAGCGCCCGCGTTTCCGGCGGGTGCATCGCGGCACGCTGATCAATACCGATCACATCCGCAAGATCTCACCGCTTTCCAGCCGCCGATGGCTGTTGAAGATGTCGAACGGTTTCGAAGCGGTGGTGAGCAAGCGTCTGGCGACAGCCATCCGCGAGCAGTCCCGCTGGTAGTGTTTGCGGACACGTTAAGGCCGCTAAGGCGCCAAACTGTCCCGCTCATGGCGATATCCGTCCCGGCTAGCGGTTTAGCTTAGTTTTCGCCGCTTTTGCCGCGAATAATGGGACTGAGGACTCTTGCGATGCGATGTCACGTAAAGCTGCTGGCAGCCGTCTGTCTCATAGCGGGCGCTGCGCGCGGCCAAGCCACACAGGGGCAAGACAATGCCGCGCTGCTGGATCGCCTTCGAACTATGGAAGATCGGATCAAAGCGTTGGAGGCGGAGGTCGCCGGGCTTAAGGGACAACCGGCAGCCGCAGTCACACCCGCACCCGCCCCGGCACCTGCCGCGGTGGCTGCAGCGCCAGCCGCTGTTCCGGCTCCCACTCTCGGCGGAGCGCAAGGCGGAGCGTCCAAGGTTTTCAATCCGGACATGGCGGTGATCGGCGACTTTATCGGAGTCGGCGGCAAGAACAAAGTGAACCCGAGTCCGGCGCTTGAGATGCACGAAAGTGAAGTCGCGCTGCAGGCCATTTTGGATCCGTATGCGCGCGCCGATTTCTTCATCAGCTTTGGCGAGCATGGAGTGGATCTGGAGGAAGGCTATCTGACGTTTCCTTCGCTGCCGGGCCACCTGAACCTGCGCGCGGGGAAGATGCGGGCGGCTTTCGGCAAAATAAACACGCTGCACAATCACGTTCTCCCGTGGGTGGACAGGCCTCTGGTCATGCAAAACTTGACCGGCGGCGAAGATGGCATTAACGACGCGGGCCTTTCGCTCACTCGAATTCTGCCTGCTCCGGGCGGTCTTTTCCTGGAAGCGACGGGACAGGTATTCCGCGGCGATTCGGACAACGTGTTCCACTCCTGGCATCCGAACAATGTGAGCACCGTGGGACACGTTCACGGCTATCGCGATATCAACGAATCCACCAACGTGGATGTCGGATTCTCTTACGCGCGCGGCGCGTCCACGCAAACGGCCGGCCTGTTCAACAACCTTTACGACATCGACGCAACCGTACGATGGAAGCCGCTGCGGCGGTCGATTTATCACTCATTCACAGGCAGAGCGGAGATGGTCTGGGATCGCAATCAGGCGACTCTTCTGGCACCGGTGAAGCTGGGGAGCACAGTATCCCAGCAGACACCCTTCGGATATTTTGTTTCGGGCGAGTACCAGTTCGCGCGGCGCTGGTTTGCCGGAGGCCGCCTGGACTGGTCAGAGCGTGCCTTGAGCGCGTTCCAGCATGACAACGGCGGCTCGGCTGTGCTCACGTACTGGCCGAGCGAATTCAGCCAGGTGCGCGGCCAGTATCGCCGCACGCGCTATGCGGAAGGACTGACGGCCAACGAGATTTTGTTCCAGTTCTTGTTTTCGATCGGTGCGCACGGAGCGCACCCATTCTAGGAGTCGATGATGTCTATTCGTAACATCGTGATGGTTGCGGGCTTGGTCGCGGGCATGTGTTCCGCCGCGGGGAAACTCAACATAGTGACTTCAACGGAGGACTTGTCGGCGATCGGCCGCGAGATCGGCGGCGACCGCATCACCATTGAATCCATCGCCAAGGGCTATCAGGACCCGCACTTTGTCGAACCGAAACCCAGTTTTCTGCTGAAACTGCAGAAAGCCGACTTGCTGGCGGTGGTGGGGCTGCAACTGGAGATCGGCTGGCTGCCTCCGCTGATCACGCAGAGCGGCAATTCCAAGATCCAGGTGGGCGCGAAGGGCTATTTCGACCTCTCCGACTCTTGCGAGATTCTGGAACATCCAACGGGCACGGTAACCCGCGCGGACGGAGATGTGCACCCGCTGGGCAATCCGCATTACTGGCTGGATCCGGAAAACGGCCGCCGCATCGCTCGCGCCTTCAAGGCCAAGTTATCTGAGATGCAGCCTGCGGACGCGGCATTCTTCGATAAGAATCTGAAAGATTTCGAGCAGCGCCTGACCGATGCGGAAAAGCGCTGGGATATGCAGATGGCGGCGTACAAGGGCCGGAAGGTGGTTACGTATCACCGGTCGCTGCCTAACTTCGCCAAACGGTTCGGGCTGGATGTGGTGGATTACGTCGAGCCCAAGCCGGGGATTCCTCCGACGCCCAGCCACACGCTGGAAGTGATCAACAGGATGAAGCAGGAAAACATCAAGCTGATTCTGGTGGAGCCGTACTTCGATCTGCGCACGCCCAATTCGATCGCGCAGGCGGTGGGCGGAGCGGCCCTCGTTTTACTTCCGTCCGTGGGCGGTGAGAAGCAGGTGCAGACGTACTTTCAGTTGTTCGACTACGACATAAACCTGCTCGCGACGGCGTTTGGAAAGTACAAATAGCATGGACATATTGACGTTTCTGCTGGCTCCCTTTGTGGCGAGCCTGATTCTGACGGGCATCCATGCGTATTTGGGCGTGCACGTGGTGGAGCGCGGTGTCATCTTCGTGGATTTGTCGCTGGCGCAAATCGCGGCCTTCGGAACCACGGTGGCAGTTTTGGCGGGATTCGCTCCGCACGGCACCGGCGCTTACTGGATGAGCCTGGGGTTCACGTTCCTGGGCGCGGCCGTGTTCTCGACGGTTCGATTGCACACCTCCAAGATTCCCCAGGAAGCCATCATCGGCATCTGCTACGCCGTGGCATCGGCTGCGGCCATTGTGGCGATGAGCAAATCCACTGCGCAGACGGAAGACCTGAAGGAGATGCTGGTGGGCAACATCCTGGCGGTCTCCTGGGCAGAAGTCCGAAAAACCGCGTTGCTATACGGGGCGGTGGGATTGTTTCACTTCCTGCTGCGCAAGAAGTTCCTGATGATCTCGATGCATCCGGAAGAGGCCGAAAAGCAGGGAATGTCCATACGCCTGTGGGACTTTCTTTTCTATTCTTCGTTCGGCTTTGTGGTGACTTCGTCGGTGGCGATCGCCGGCGTGCTGCTGGTGTTCTGCTACCTGATCGTACCGTCGGTAGCCGCGATGCTGTATGCGGAAAATATCGGCCCGCGCCTGGCGATCGGGTGGACTATGGGAACCGTCGTTTCGATGCTGGGAGTGTATCTGTCGCTCAAAATCGATCTGCCTACGGGGGCCACGATCGTCTGCACGTTCGGCCTGGTGCTGATCATCATGGGACTGTTCCGCGGAGTGGTGAAGCGGGTTTTGGCATAGAGTCTCGACTGCCGATTGGTACTCTGGTAAAAGCGTGGCCTCTGCAGAGTCGCCTGTAAAAACCAGGCACGTCAATCCCTGGATTATCGCTTTCTCGGTGATGCTGTGCACCTTCATGGAGGTGCTGGACACCACTGTTGTCAACGTATCGCTGCCGCACATCGCGGGCGATCTCTCGGCCACCGTGGAAGAAGTCACGTGGGTGCTGACTTCCTACCTGGTGGCGAACGCCATCGTGCTGCCGATCACCGGATGGCTGGCGAATTATTTCGGCCGCAAACGCCTGCTGATGGCCAGCGTGGTGGGTTTTACACTGGCGTCGTTCTTGTGCGGGATTGCTCCGACGCTGCCCCTGCTGGTGGCCTCGCGCGTGATCCAGGGGCTGTGCGGCGGCGCGCTGCAGCCCATCTCGCAAGCGGTGCTGCTGGAAGCGTTCCCACCCGAGGGCCGCGGCAAGGCGATGGGCTTCTGGGGCCTCGGCATTGTTACGGCGCCGGTTCTGGGTCCGGTGTTCGGCGGATGGCTTACAGACAGCTACACCTGGCGATGGGTGTTCTACATCAATTTGCCCGTCGGGATCCTTTCGATCCTGATGGTGTATTGGTTCGTGTTCGACCCTTCCTATATCAAGAGATCAGAAACATCCCGCATCGATTATTGGGGCATCGGGATGCTGGCGGTGTGGGTGGCGAGCTTGCAGCTGGCCTTCGACAAGGGCCAGCAACTGGATTGGTTCAGCTCGCCGTTTATCGTGAGCCTGCTGGTGATCGCCGGAGTATTCGTGATCGCCTTCATCACGCGAGAGCTGATGGCCGAGCATCCGGTGGTGAACCTCAGCGTCTTCAAAGTGCAGAGCTACAGCGCGGGAGTGTTTCTGATGTCGGTGCTGGGATTCGTGCTGTATGGGAGCATCGTGATTCTGCCGATCTGGCTGCAGACTCTGATGGGGTATCCGGCCACGCAAGCCGGGCTGACCATGGCGCCGCGCGGGCTGGGATCGATGCTGGCAATGCCGATTGTGGGCATGATTCTGCCGCGCTTCGACCCGCGCAAGATGCTGGCGACGGGGCTGCTGATGGGAGCATGGTCCACCTGGGAGTTCTCGAGAATGAACCTCAACGTCGGCTACTGGGATCTGTTCTGGCCGCAGTTCATTCAAGGAGCGGGACTGGGGCTGATTTTTGTTCCGCTGACCACGATTTCCATGGCGCGGGTGCCGCGCGAGAACATGGGGAACGCCACCAGCTTGTTCAACCTGATGCGCAACATCGGCGGGGCGGTGGGGATCGCGGTGATCGCGATGCTGAACACGCGTTTCCAGCAGAAATACGTTAATATTCTCGGCTCCCACGTGGCCCAGGGCGATCCGGCGACGGGACAGTGGTTCAACGCGTTGCGGTCGATGTACCTGGGAACCGGGTCGGGCGCGGGATTAGCGGATCAACGAGCCTATGGGGCCATGTTCGGACTGGTGCAGCAACAGGCCGCCATGCGGGCGTTTGTCGACATCTTCATGGTGGTCACAGGGATGTTTTTGTTGATGCTGCCCTTGCTTTTGCTGATGCGAAAGCCCAAGCGCAATTGAGCATATGGAGGACGTTTATCATTGTATTGGGATCGGAGGTGGGTATCGGGATGGGAGGTGGCATGAGACCGCGCCGGTTACTTGCGCTGTTGTTTCTGGCGGCCCTGGCCATCACCCGCTTGCCGGCGCAGGTCCTGGAGTTCGAATCCGGAGGCTTGAAGTACAAAGCGCTCACGCGCGGCGGCGTGACCATCATGTTCGCCCCGCTGCCCACGCGGGTGCTGGGGTATACGATTCTCCAGGTGGCGATTTCCAACGGCTCGCCTACATCCTGGAGTTTCAAGCCGGAAGATTTCCGATTCGAGCAGGATGGCGGCCGCAAATTTCAGGCGGTGTCGGCGGGAAGCGTCGTCAAGCAACTGCTGGATCACGCCAGCCGGGGTGACGTAGGGCGGCTGATCTCAGCCTACGAGGCGGCCTTATTCGGCAACGCACGCGTGCATTCCACCAACGGCTACGAAGAGCGCCGGCAGGACTATTTGGCGATCGGTTCCACCAAACTGAAGGCGGCCTCCGCGGCGTCAGCCATCGCGCTGGTGACCACCAAGCTGATGCCGGGACAATCAACCGACGGCGCGGTGTTTTATCCCACCAGCGGAAAGCCTCTGGGCAATGGACGGCTGATCGTGAACGCGGCGGCGGAGGTTTTCGAATTTCCGGTGGAAGTGGAAACGCCGCAGCGGGCCGAACGCTAAACGACTCGCGCGGAAACGCCTTCGAGCGTCAGGCTGGTTCCAGGCTCTGAGAAAGGCGTGCGCACATAGGCCAGTGCGACGGTCTTGCCACTCGCGGGCGAGAAGGCGGCACTGGCGATCTCGGCTGCTTCTGCGTCGCCGGACTTGAGCCTGGTTCCGGCAGCAGGGGGCGTTTCGGTATCGATTTCGAGCTTACGCAGCACCCGATGGATTTGCGCGCGGCTGCGGACACGCTCGACGATCTCCTGTCCCAGGTAGCAGCCTTTGCTGAAGTGGACCGCCTGAAGCTGGCCGGTTTCCTGGACCAGATACCGTTCGGTGATTTCCTCGCCGTAGCGCGGGCGGCCGCATTCGATGCGTACTGTGCGGGCGTCGGCGGCGGTGGCTTGCGGGAAGCCGGCCGCTATCAGCTGCGCGGTTACTGCCTCTTTCTCCTCTATCGGAATCATCAGGAAGAACCCGCCGCGGCCGGTGGTATCCAATTTGGCGACGATGCGATCGCCCGCGAGCGTCGCCCATCCGGCAGGTTCCGGCAAACCCAACGCGGTGAGCGCCGCGGCAGCTTTTGGACCTTCGATGGAGATGGTTGCGACCCGGTCGGTTTCGTCTTCCAGCGTGACGTCATCGACGATGATATAGCGGTCCAGGTGTTCGTAAACCTTGGTTCGCGTCTCCGGCTCAGTATCGAGGAGGAAGGAGTCCTCAAAGCAGAGCACATTCACATCCGCCAGAATCCGCCCCTGAGCGCTCAGGAAGAACGCGTAGCAGCCCTCCCCGGGCTGGAGCGTTTCCACTTGGTTCGACGTCATGGCGTGGAGCAACCGCGCACGATCCTCACCCGTCACGCGGATCTTCGCGCGGCCGGAAAGGTCGAGCCAGGCAGCGCGCTCTCGCAGAGCGGTATATCCGTCGGTGATGATTTTTGGGTTCATTTCTAAGAGTTGGCAGACCATGCAGAATAGTGCGCGATGCGGGCCGACTTGCTCACGACTTTCTTTAGTGCCGCACCAGGATTCTACCGATACCCCGAGTATACAATCGGGTTAGTGATTCACGAGATTCTGCCTGTAGGGATGCTGCAATGCAACTGTTCGATCTTTGGCGACGAGCATTCCAGAGAGGCTATCGTCATCGACCCAGGCGATGATATCGCGAAGATCGTCGAATTGCTGGAAAAGCACAGGCTCACGGTAAAAGCCATCGTGATCACGCACGCCCATATCGACCACATCGGCGGGGCGGCCAGGCTTAAGGAACTGACCGGGGCGCCGGTCTATATGAACTCGAACGATGCCGAGCTGTACGCCCAGTTGGATGCCCAGGCCGGCTGGCTGGGGATCAAGCCGCCCACTCGCACTGAGATTGACAGTGAGGCTCGCGAGGGGGACCAGTTGCGGCTAGGCGGCGCCGGGTTCCAGATTATTCATACTCCGGGGCACACCCAGGGCAGCATCTCGATCTGGATACCCGACCAGAACAAGCTGATCGCCGGGGATACCCTGTTTCGCGACAGCATAGGCCGAACCGATCTGCCGGGCGGAAACCCCCGCCAGATTCTGCAGTCGATCCACGACAAATTAATGGCGCTGCCCGAGACCGCGGTGGTGATTCCGGGTCATGGGCCCAACACGACCATCGGCCGCGAGAAAGAGCGCAATCCGTTCCTGCAGGGACTTTGAGTTGGCTATACCCCGCTGGTGCGTTCCCGCGCCCCATGTACCACTGCCGCTGCGCGCAGCTTGGCGAGCTCCCGGCGGGCGATGCTGGACCAATGGCTGGCCGGATCCAGCTTGAGGTACTCGGTCCAATGCCGCACCGCGGTCATGGGCTGGTTGGCGGCCTGATAGAGCAGCGCCAGGTTGTAGTGCGCATCGGCGTATTGGGGCGAAATCTTCAGCGCGGCCTGATAATGTTCCAGAGCTTTGACGCGGTCGCCGCGCTCGTCATATAGATTGGCCAGATCAAAGTGCGCCAGCGCGTAGTTCGGATCGGCAGCCAGGGCACTTAAGTAGTAACGCTCGGCGTCCTTCCAATTGCGCGCATTGAACTGGATGGTCCCCAGGTTCACCAAGGCGCCGGCCGAAGTGGGATCCAGCTCTACTGCTTTTTCGTAGGCTTCGATGACTTCGGCCAGCAGCGCTCCGGTTTGCTCCAGCTCGAGGCCGCGCTGAAACCAGTGCTCGGCGGCCGCACGGCGAACGCGGTCGGCATCGGGCTGATCCGGCACGCGGAACTCGAGCAGACGCTTCAGCTCGACCTGATCGAAATCCAGAAGCAGTTGTCCGGATTCGGCCTCCATCGCGCGGCCGTCCACCTCCACGCGGATGCGTTTGCCGTCGGCGTAGATCTTCAGCTGGGTTAAGGGATCATGAATGCCGCGAAGCTTCTTGCCGAGTGCGGCAAGCGCGCGCCGGATCTGGACGGGAGCCACACGCGCGCCGCGAAGCTTCAGCAGCGTTTGCAGCGCCAGCAGTTCCTTGAATCCGTAGGATTCCGCGGCCGCAACCAGCTTTTGGCTTTCCCAACTCTTAAGCTGGCGCTCCGTAATCTTGAGAAGACGGCGCGCCCCTGCCCTCGAATACGCCTGCTTAGCCGCCACGCCCGTCACTGAATGGAATTTTATCAACTCCAGGCGAAGCGGATCGTACTATTTTTGGAATAGTGAGATTCCGGCGACGCCAGCCGCTCCCGCGGAGACACACGCACCACTGTTCGCACGCGTGACGCCGCCCAGCGCCAAAACCGGAATGCGCACCGCAAGGGCTGCCTGGGCGAGGCCTTCCAGACCTCTGGGCTCAAGAACGCTGGATTTCGAAAGCGGCGCGAAGACCGGCCCGAATAGGGCGTAATCCGCGCCTTCGGCTTCGGCCTCGCGAACATCCTGGAGACTGTGGCAGGACACGCCAATCAGGAAGCCGGGCCGACGCCAGAATCGCGCCG
>Ga0207687_10001133_pt1 | contig 18142 bp, 17 predicted proteins | sample KBSM54metaG_FD_184399 | JGI IMG/M metagenome (GOLD analysis project Ga0207687, IMG submission 184399) | Miscanthus rhizosphere microbial communities from Kellogg Biological Station, Michigan, USA - KBS M5-4 metaG (SPAdes) (version 2) | ecosystem: Host-associated > Plants > Roots > Rhizosphere >...
ACGCCCATGTTCGTCAGGCCGCCGTCGATCGTCACGACCGTGCCGCTGGTGTAGCCCGACAGATCGGACGCCATGAACACCGCTGTCGCGGCGACCTCGTCCACCGTGGCTGGCCGGCCGAACGGCATCTTGGCGTAAGCATCCTTCCACTTGCTCTCGTCGCCGGTCTTGGACGCGCGCTGACGCGCCAGATATTCCTGGCGCGCGGTCGCGACCGGGCCGGGATTGATGGCCAGCACGCGCACGCCGTAGCTCGGGCTGGCGCCGCCCATGGCGCGCGAGAACGCCATCAGCCCCGCATTGCCGGCCGCCCCGGCGATGTAACCATAGGTGAGGCGCTCGCCGCCGGCGCCGCAGATATTGATGATGACGCCGCGGCGCTTCTCCTTCATGCGCGCGACGTAGAGCCGCGTCATCCCGACATAGCCATAGACCTTGAGCTCCCAGCCGGTGCGCCAGGCCTTTTCGTCCACGTCCTCGATCGAGCCGCCTGGAATGGCGCCGGCGTTGTTGATCAGGATGTCGATGTCGGGGAACGCCTTGAAGACCTTGTCACGCGCCGCGGGATCGGAGAGATCCGCCGCCATGGTCTGCACATTGACCTGATGCTTGCTGCGAATGCCGTTCGCGACCTGCTGAAGCAGGTCGGCCGAGCGCGCGACCAGCACCACGTTCACGCCTTCCTTGGCAAACCACTCCGCAATCCCGGCGCCAATGCCCTTCGACGCGCCCGTAATCAGCGCGGTGCGACCGGTGAGTTTGAGATCCATCTGTCCCCCTGAACGCTACTTTTTATCGCGGTCGTAATTCTCGAGCCCCGGACGATACGTCTTGTCGTCGAGGAACTGCCCCATCCCGCGCTTGCGGCCCTGCTCGGGATCGGTGGAGTAGGTCTGCTGCGCCTTGGCGTAGAGATAATCCTCCGACTCGTCCCAGGTCATTTCCTTCACGCGCCGGTAGGCGAGCTTGATCGCGCTCAGCACGTGCGGGTTTTTCTCCATCAGCTTCCTGGCAAGCTCGGTGGTGCGCGCCTTGAGCTGCGCGCGCGGCACCGACTCGTTGACGAGGCGGGTGCGCGCCGCCGTCTTGCCGTCGAAAGTGTCGCCGGTCAGCAGATAATATTGTGCGTCGGCCGGCAGCATCTTGTAGGCGACCGCTTTGGTGACGTTGCCCGCGGGGATGATGCCCCAGTTGATTTCGGAGAGGCCGAACTGGGCCTCGTCGGCGGCTATCGCGAGATCGCAGGAGACCAGCGGCGTAAACGCGCCGCCGAAGCACCAGCCGTTGACCATGGCGATGGTCGGCTTCGGGAAGAACATCAGCCGCCGCCACTGCCAGCCCATCGAGTCGCGCTGCACACGCATGACGCCGACCGGCGTCGCCTTGTCGACCTCGCGGAAATATTCCTTGATGTCCATGCCGGCGCAGAACGAGTCGCCGGCGCCGGTCAGCACCAGCACCTTGCAGCGATCGTCGACCTCGAGCGCATCGAGCACGCCCATCATCTCGCGGTTGAGCGCCGGCGACATGGCGTTGCGCTTCTGCGGGCGGTTGAACATCACCCAGGCGATGCCGTCCTCGAACTCGACGGCAACGTTTTCCGTGGACGGCGGGGCTGGCATTTCGAGGTCTCCTGGGCCGGGCGCGATGCGCCCTCATGCGTTTCCTTTGAGCGCCATCATCGGGCAGAATACGCAAGGCAAGCAAGGCGTTTGCCGACATAGCGGACCTTTGGGGGCGTGATGCCGAAAGCACTGGTGCTGGGCGCGTTGGGCGTGGTTGGCCGCGCCAATGTGGAATACCTGACAACGTTGCCCGACTGGGACGTGGTGGCGGTGTCGCGGCGCAAGCCGGACTTCGACACGCGTGCCGCGTTTGTCTCGGCCGATCTGACCGACGCCGCCGCAACCCGCGCTGCGCTCAAGGACCATTCCGATGTAACCCACGTCGTGTTCGCAGCGCTGCACGAGCAGCCGGCGCTCGTTGCCGGCTGGACCGAGGTCGACGCAATCCGCGTCAATGTGGCAATGCTGAAGAACGCGCTCGACGCCGTCGAAGAAACCGCCCCCAGGCTCAAGCACATCGCGCTGATGCATGGCGGCAAGGCCTATGGTGTGCATCTCGGCCCGCCGCCGCGCGTGCCGTCGCGCGAAACTGACCCGCGCCACATGCCACCGAACTTCTATTTCGACCAGGAAGACCTGCTGAAGGAACGCCAACGCGGCAAGAGCTGGAGCTGGACGGTGTTCCGCCCGCCAGCGGTGTGCGGCTTTGCGGTCGGCAGCCCGATGAACACGATCCTCACCGTCGGCATCTTCGCCGCGATCAGCCGCGCGCTCGGGCAGCCGCTGCGCTTTTCCGGCACCCCCGGCCATCTCAAGGACGCCTGCGACGCACGGCTGCTGGCGAAAGCCGTGCACTGGGCCGGCGGGAGCCCGAACGCCTCAAACCAGATCTTCAACGTCGCAAACGGCGACAGCTTCCTGTGGGAGCAGGTGTTCCCGCGCATCGCCGAAGTGTTCGCCATGCCCTGCGCCGAGCCACATGCGATGTCACTCGGGCGCGTGATGGCCAACAAGGGGCCGGTGTGGGACGACATTGTCCGCAAACACCAGCTCAAGCCTTACGCGCTCACGCAGCTCGTGCCGTCATGGGAATATGCCGACTTCACGTTCCGGTATCGGCAGACGCCGTTCGAGTCGGTGCAGAGCACGATCAAGATTCGGCAAGCCGGCTTCCACGACTGCGTGGACACGGAAGAGATGTTCGTGCGGCTTCTGCGCGACTTGCAGAAGGCCAGGATTTTGCCGGCGTAAACCTAGCGCAAATCCCACCAGTAGAAGCCGTTCGCCGTGCCCGTTCCTGCTTGCGAGCGATAGCACGGCACATAGTCGATTTCGTTCATCGGCGCCTTTTCGTTTTCCAGCGCGCCGGCGAGCGAAATCCACGACTTGAGCTCTGACGTTCCCGATTGCAGCGTCTTGAGCGGGATGGAGGTCAGGTAATTCTTGTCGCGGTTCTTGAGGCCATTGACGAAGCTGCGGTCGAATTGCTCGTCGATCACGAAGTGGCTCATGCCGCCCGAGGCGAAGATCGCGACCTTCTTGTCGGATTGCCATGAATCGATCGCCTGGCGCACGATCTGGCCGAAGCGATAGGCGCGCTTGGCGGTCGGCTGGTTCGGCGGGAAGAACGTGTTCTGGTAGACCGGTACGTTCGGCACGACCTGGTCGCGCATCACCTGACGATAGATATGGCCGAAGGCGTGCGAGGCGCCATTGCGCGCATGCTTCGGCCAGATCTTCGAGGCCGCCACATCGATCTCGTTCTCGACCAGCGTCTTGATGATGTGCTGACCGAGATCGGGCAGGCCCTTGTACTCGGTGTAGACGTCGGTGGCGTGGCCATGCTCGGCCTCGGCGATGCCCGGCGGCAGATTGGCCTTGTCTTCCTCGGACTGCGGATAGTTCGGGATGATGTCGCCGTAGAACACCATGAAGGGCGGGTTGAGCTGGTCGGTCTCGTAGACCTCGTCCTGATCATTGCCGAGAATGACGGCGACGTCGGGCTTCACCTCTTCCCATTTGTCGGCGAGCTTCTCCATCGCGGCGTCGCAGCGCGCGTGATAGCTGTGCTGCGCATCCATCGACGACTTCTTGTCGAGGCCTTCGGGCTTGCGCATCTCGACCAACTCGTCGAACGAATAGACGCCGTCACGGAACGGATGCTTGCGCTGCTTGTCGGCCTTTACCCGCAGCTGCCATTGCTCGACCGTCGTGTGCAGTTGCGGTCCGTGGGTCGTCGCCATCGCCAGCACGATCTTTGCCATCGCTCGTCTCCGTCACCTTGTTACTGTGTCAGCGCCCGCCGACATGCTCGGGACGCCACTTCTGGAAATGCTTGCGCACGCGCTCGCCCGCGACGGTGAGCGCCATGCCGGCCATGGCCACCACGACCACGCCGACCAGCAGGGCGTCGGTCTGGAACATCTGGCCGGAATAGGAAATCATGTAGCCGAGGCCTTCGCTGCCGGCGAACAGCTCGCCGATGATGGCGCCGATCAAACCATGGGCCACGCCCTGGCGGACCCCCGTCAAAATGAATGGCACCGAGTACGGCAGCGCAACGGTCGTGAAAATCTGGTCGTCGCGCGCGCAGAACGCCCGTGCCGCCTTTAGCAGATCGGGGTCGATGTTGCGCACGCCGGCAAGCGTATTGATCAGGATCGGCAGCACCGCCGACAGGAATACGATGAAGACCTTCGAGCCCGAGCCGATGCCGAACCAGATGATGATCAGCGGATAGAGCGCAATGCGCGGCATGGCGTAGAGTGCGTTGATGATCGGGTCGAACAGCATGTTGAGCCGACGGTACCAGCCGAGCAGCACGCCCATGGGGACGCCGACTGCCAACGCCAGGAAAAAGCCGATGAAGAAGTTCTTGCCCGTATAGGCGGCGTCGGAGAGGAGCGAGCCGTGCACCAGAAGCTCCCAGAAACGGATAGCCACCGCCGTCGGCCCTGAGAAGAACAGCCCGGAAATCAGCCCGGCCTGCCAACAGGCCTCCCATATGACCAGCAACACGATCACCGAGATAGTGCCGTAAACGAGCGGCTCGTGCCGGTCGAACCATGTGCGGCGGCGGCGCGCGCGCGTCGTGAGCGGCAATGCGCTCGCTCCCATGCGGAGTTCCTGGTTCATGGCCCGTCTCCCCGGATGATGTTGATTCGCTCGGCCTCTTCCTCGATCAGCCGCCAGATGTCGTCGCAGATCGCGAGAAATTTCGGATCGCGCTTGAGCGACAGCGCGCGCGGCCGCTCGAACGGGATGCGGAATTCCTGCTTGATGCGGCCTGGCCGCGTGCCCATCACGATCACGCGGTCAGCGAGGAACGCCGCCTCGTCGATCTGATGGGTGATGAACAGCACGGTCTTTTTCGACGCCGTCCAGATCTTGAGCAGTTCGGCCTGCATGAACTCGCGCGTCTGCGCATCGAGCGCAGCGAACGGCTCGTCCATCAGCAAGACCTCCGGATCGGTCGCGAGCGCACGGGCCAGATTGACGCGCTGCTGCATGCCGCCGGAAAGCTCGGACGGGTAGCGCTGCTCGAAGCCCGACAGGCCGACCAGTTCGATCATCTCGCGCGCCCTGGTGTTCATGCGCACGGCATCGAAGCGGCGCTGCATCTCCATGCCGTAGCGCACGTTGTCGACCACCGTCCGCCACGGCAGCAGGCTCGCGTTCTGGAACACCATCGAACGATTCGGGCCTGGACCCGCGACCGGCACGCCGCTGACGGTCAAAGTCCCCTCCTCGTAAGGCAGCAAGCCGGCAACGATATTGAGGAGCGTGGTCTTGCCGCAACCGCTTGGCCCAACGATCGACACGAATTCGCCGTCGGCGACCGACAGCGACACGTCGGTGAACGCGAGGAACTCGGTTTCCTCGCGCTCGAGGTAGTAGCGGTAGGACATGCGATCGATGACGAGCTTCGGCGCGCGCGCGTCGCGCGCCGCCGCCTGCGTCGTCACCGCCGCCGTTGCCGTCACGCGAATGCCGCCTTCAGAAGCCGGTCCTGCTCGGCCTTGATTCCGTCGCCGAACACTTTGACGTAGAAACCTTCATCGATCAGCTTGCGCACCGGACGGTTGTCGATGCACTGCTGGAAATCGAACGTCTTGAGCGCCGGGATGTCATTGCCGATGCGCTCGACCACCGCCTCCGCCGACACTTTCTGCATCAGCGGGATGCGATCGATGATGCTCAGCCGCACGGCGCTGTCGTAGACACGCGAAGCGTCCTCCTCGCTCACCGCCTTGTCGTATTTGCGGTACACCGCCACGGCCTGCGCCTTGTCGCTGTAGAACAGCTTGATCGCCTCGGCTTGTGCCCGCAGGATCTTTTCCGGAACGTCGGGATTAGCTGCGACCCAGCTCTTCTTGAAAGTGTTGCCGACGGTGAGCACGATCTTCTCGTGCTCTTCCATCAGGGTGAGCGGCTTCAGGCCCTGCGCTTCGAGGCGATACCATGCCGGCGGCGTCACCAGGGCGGCGTCGATCTGGCCGGTGATCAGCATGGTGACGCGCGCCGCCGCGTCGGTGCCGGTCGGCACCCACTGCACGTCGGTCGGCTTCATGCCGTACTCTTTGAACAGCCCCACCGTGTAGTGATAGGGCGGATCGCCGACGCGGCCGACGCCCATGCGCTTGCCTTTGAGATCCTCGACCGCCTTGAATTCCGGGCGCGCCATCAGCGCAAACGACCCGCGCCGCAAGAGCCCGCCGATCGAGACCAGCACCGGATCGCGCGCCGCCGCGGCGGCAACGTCGTCGAGCGAATAGTTGCTGAAGGTGACCTCGCCGCTGATCAGACCGGCGATGCCGACCGGATGCACACCGAACTCCGGCGTGACATCGAGGCCGTATTTCTCATAGAGCCCCGCTTCCTTGGCGATCCACATGGTCCAGGAAGAACCCGAGCGGGTCGGATAAATGCTCTTGAGCTTCATCGCGCCCTGCGCGCCGGCGAGTTGCGGCGTCAGAGCGGCTGCAGCACCGGCGGCCAGAAAAGTGCGGCGATCGAGTGTTGACGTCATCGCGTTGTTCCTCCCAGTCCGTTCCGCTTTCCGCGGCTTAGAAATTCGTGCCCAGCAACCGGTTGACCATGGCCACCGACCGGCTTTGATCGTAGCGCGCATAGACCGCCGCCAGAAGCGTATTCGGGTCGCCGGAATGCAGGCGCTCATAGAGCAACTGGCGGCTGCCGAAGGAATCCCCGGTCATTTCCCAGGCGAGCTTCGACAGCTTGGTACGGTCGACCGCATTGGTGGCGCGGCCGCGATAATAGATGTCGAGCGCCGGCCGCAGCTCGGGAGCGTCGAAGTCCTTCTCCGACGGCAGGAAGATGAGCCCGCTGGTGGCGACGTGCTCGAGGATGGCCCCGACCCGCTCGCAGATCAGTGTGGTGAAGGTGCGCTGCTGCAGCAGCGGCCCCGGCGCGATCCGCCCGGTTGGGGTGGTGACGCAATTCTGTTCGGCGTCGCGCACCACCGCTTCCAGCACCAGCTTGTAGGTGACGAGTTCACCGAGCAGCGTCTGGACATTGGGCCGGTTGTCGATGCCGCCGACCTTGGCCATCAGGTGCGCGACAGCGACGAACATGTCGAGATGCGCGAGCTGCTGGATGGCGCCTGCGTGCGCCGCCCAGGCCATCACGCGCGAACGGAACAGGCGATTGGCAAGCAGCGGCTGGCGCGCGAGGAACACGCGTTCCCACGGCACGAACACGTCATCGAACACCACCAGCGCGTCCTGCTCCTCGAAGCGCGACGACGCCGGATGATCGAACGAATTGCGCCCAGAGAAGGCCTCGCGGCACAGGATCTTCAGTCCCGGCGCGTTCGACTGGACAGCGAACCACAGCGACATGTCGGCTTCGCGCTCATTGAGCATGTAGGTCGGCGCGATCTGCATCTCGTGCGAGAACGGCGCCAGGGTCACGAAGCGCGCGCCGCGCACGACGATGCCGCCGTCCTTTTCCTTGACGATGCGCAGGCAGCGATCGGGGTCCTGCTCGGGCCGCAGTGTCTTGTCCATGTTGGGATCGTGCAGCCCGTGGCCAAGGCAGAGATCGTTCTCGGCGGCGAACTGATGATGCCAGGCGGCGTTGCGCGCGAAGGCCGGATCGACCTTGGCGAGCTCGTCACCGACGTCCTTGAAGCCGACGGCGATGGCGGCGCAGAAATCTGGATAGCGTCCCATCAGGCCGTAGCTCTCGCGCGACCAGGTCTCGGCATTGCGCCGGCGCGCCAGCAGATCCTCGCGCGACCGCGGCTCCAGGAACGAGGTCGAGACCCGCACGCCATTCTCGTTGACGAAAGTCATCACGTCGCGGGTTGCGGCAGCGTGCTGCAGGTCGTAGAGGCGCGCCAGCTCCTGCGCCATGCCGCGCAGCAGCGGGTGGGTGGTGACGTCCTTGACCTTCTCGCCGTTGAGCCAGACCTCGCGCCCGTCGCGCAGGCTCTCGAGAAAACGCTTGCCGTCGAGCGCGCCGGACCCGAGTGGCTTCGTCGCCTGCGCGGCGAGATTGGCGGATGGGGTCATAGTGTCCTCCCTGGCAGCCGCAGCGAGGCGGCTACGCGTTACACCGGCTTGATCAATTGCTTGGCGCGGACCGCTTGCAGGCGGCGGCGCATCAGCGCGCAGGCACGCTCGGCGTCGCGCGCGCCGACAGCATCGAGCACCGCCTTGTGCGAGGCGATGACGCGCTTGGCCACTTCGTCGGTGGTGCGGCGGCCGTAGACCGGCTCGAGCACAACGGCGATCGCGCGGAATTGTGCGATCAGCGCGCGGTTGTGCGAGGCCTCGACCAGCGCTTCATGGAAACGCATGGAGTCATGGGTGAAGCGTGACGCGGCAGCGGGGTTCATCGGGCGCTGCGACAGTGCGCGCAATTCATCGAGCAGGCCGCGCAAGCGCTCGAGATCGTCGTCATCGGCGCGTTCGGCGGCAAGCTCGGTCGCCATCACTTCGATGGCAATTTGCGCGTCGAACATTTCCTCGACGGTGATGCCGACGAGCTTGAACTGGATCGCCAGCGCGTCGGCGAAACGATCGGGATTGCCTTGCGCGATAAAGACGCCGCCCTTGGCGCCAACGCGGATGTCGACGACGCCGCCGGCCTCGAGCGAACGGAGCGCGTCACGCATGGCCATGCGGCTCACCCCGAAACGCTCGGCCAGCTGGGCCTCGCTGCCCAGCCCTTCGCCAGGCTTGATCTGACCGGCGAATAGGGCGGCGCGAATTTGCTCGACAATACGGGCGGATAGCGTCGTTCCGCGGACCGAAGAAAACGTCCCCGATGCCGCCTTGGCGCCGCGCGCACGTCGCGATGAAGCTGTCGCCATCCACCGTCTCTCCGCCCTCAAGGCTATTATTATAATATATTTAAACCGGTCAAGCAGCCGGCGGCCGCAATGTGCATGAACAGCGGAGGGTCTAGGGGTCGATCAGCGCGCGCGGCGCCCAGATCTTGCCTTCGGCAAGGCCCAGCAGCTCGCGCGCGCATTCGCGCAAGATTCCAAACGACACCGACGCGTGCTGGGTGCCGGCGTTCATGTCGCGGAAGCAGCGCTGCATCACGCCGTCGCGCAATGCGATGCCGCCGCCGTAGTGATAGGCAAAGGCGCAGACCTCCGCGACCGCCGTCGTGGCATAGTTCAACCCGAGACGCGCCAGCGTTATCTGGCGCGTGCTCGGGCGGTCGCCGCGCGCCAGCACTTCCTCGATCGCGGCCCAGTTCTCGTAAGCGAACGCGCGCGACATGCGCAGCTTGGCCTCGGCCTCGCCGAACTTCTCGAGGAACGCCTCGCCACCCCCGCGCACCGGCAGCGTCTGCGGCCGTCCGCCTTCGGCGGCCGCGAGCGAGCGCAGTTCGTCGAGCATGCGGCGGCCGACGCCGAGCGCAAAACCGGTGTGGCCGATGCAACTGATGCCATAGATCGCCAGGGTGAAGATCGAGCCGCCGTGGATCGGCTCGCTGGCGGTCTGCATGTGCGTGTATTCTTCCGGCACGAAAACATTGTCGATCGTGTAATCGACGCTGCCGGTCGCGCGCAGCCCCATCACATCCCAGTTGCCGGTCAGTCTCGATTCACTCACCGGCAGGATGAAGATGCGCACCTCCGGCAACTTGCCGTCCGGACGCATGCGCTGCGCCGCGCCATCGAAAATGCTGGCGCCGGTGTGGATCCACGACGAATGCAGGAGCCCGCTGCCGTAGGACCAGTTGCCGGAGAGGCGATATCCGCCCGGCGCCGCAACGCCCTTATTGGCGAGCGGCGCCCCCTGCCCCGCGATCAGCGGCCACTTGCCCTTGCCGAACAGTTCCTTGGCGGTGCCGGCGGGCAGATAGGCCGCAGCCGAGCCCATGGCGACCTGCAGCGCCATGAACACCCAGCCGGTCGAACCGTCGGCGTAGCTCAGGTTTTCGACGGTGCCGAGCGCTTCCACCGGCGCGGCTTCGACACCACCGAACTCGCGCGGGATCCACATGCCCATGAAGCCGCCGTCCAACAGCGCCTGGACTGTCTTGTCGGTGAGCCGTCCTCCGGCGTCGCCGTCGGCAGCCTCGTCTGCAAAGACCGGCTGCATGTCTTTGGCGACATCGGCCAGCGATCGCCGCGCCTCACGCCGTCCCGTTGCAGCCTGCGCCATCATTGTTGCTCCTAAAGGCACGCCGAGCTTAGCGCAGCTCGCGCCCCGGCACCTAGCGGACCGGAAGAAGGCCCGGAATGCGCGAAAATGTGACGGATGTCATCCCCGCGGGGGACCGCCCGGCGCACCCTGCCCGCGTTTTCACGAGGCGGAGGGAGCAGTGAAATCCATAGCAATGGTCATGGTCGCGGCGGGAGCGACCATCATCGCGACGACCGCAAGCGCCCGCGATCAGACCAAGGTCCACGACATGTACGGCAAATGCCGCGATGCCGTGAAGGCGTCGCATTCCGACTCGCTGAGGAACGTCAGGCTGGTGCATGCGGCGGCGCAGCGCTGCGCGCGGCGCGGCGGCGTCCTCGACGACGGGACGCAGTTGAAATAGCGGCCCCGCAAACGAAATGGCCGGGCGGAAGCCCGGCCATCCTTATTCGCGAGGTGCGCAGCGCTATTCCGCGGGTTGGGCCGACGGCCGCGGCGCGGCCCCGGTCTGCGCCTGCTGCTCCGTGAGCCACAGGTCGTGGTGTTGCTTCGCCCAGTTGACGTCGACCGTGCCGGTCCCCATCGACTCGAACGCGCCTTCCATGCCGATGGTGCCGATGTAGATGTGCGCCAGCATCACAGCGACGAACAACACGGCCACGATGCCGTGGATCGACTGGACGGTCTGCATGCCCGCGATGTCGGTCGCATAGAACGGGAACATCAGCAGATAGCCGGTCACCGCCGCGGCGCCGCCGCCGAAGACCACGATCCAATAGATCGCCTTCTGACCGGCGTTGAAGCGCTTTGCGTGCGGGTGCTTGTCGCCGACAAGCCCCCCGCCTTCCTTGATCCACTCGACGTCAGTTCCGTCCGGGATCTGCCAAGCCAACCACATCAGCAACATCATGATCACCCCGATGGTGAACGGGAAGCTCAGGAAGTTGTGCGCGTACTTCGCCATCTGCGACCAGGTCGAGAACGCCTCGAGCCCGATCAGCGGCAACAGCACCGGCCTGCCGAAGGTGATGTTGAGGCCCGAAAGGCCGAGGATGATGAAACAGGTCGCCGTCATCCAGTGCACCGACCGCTCGAATGCCGTGAACCGCACGATGGTGCGCCCCGACCGCCCCTTCTCGATCCGCACCATGCCGCGGATCAGATAGAAGGCGGTGAGCAGCACGAGCATGCCGAGGATGGCGATGGCGCCGATCCAGCGCAGCGTCACCTCGTGGAACTCGCGCCAGGTGCGGCCTTCCGGCTGGATGAGCGTGGCGGCCTTCTGGTCGGGAATTGTCACCCGCCCGCTGATGTTGCCGCTGCTGCCAAGCGCCTTGAGCAGCTGATCTTCCTTCACCGAGCTGGCAGTCGGATTGACCTGACTGGGCTGCTGCGCCTGCGCCGGAACGGCGGTGAGCGCGAACAGCGCAAGCATTGCCCCCACGATGGCAAAGCGGAAAAGCGAGAACCGCGTGGCCATGGCACTTCCTCCTCTGGGTACTTTCTTGTCTCGTGTGCGGCGCCCTGGCGAAGCAGGCCACCGCGTTGATCGTTACGACGCGATCGTTTCGCGATACGCCGTCTGCCAGCCCCAGGCGCCGGAGCCATAGCCGCGCTTCGTTACGCGTTCCTTGTAGATCTGGGCGATGATCTCGCCGTCGCCGGCGAGCAGCGACTTGGTCGAGCACATCTCGGCGCACAGCGGCAGCTTGCCTTCGGCGAGACGGTTGGAGCCGTACTTCGCGTACTCGGCGGCGCTGTTGTCCGCTTCCGGACCGCCGGCGCAGTAGGTGCACTTGTCCATCTTGCCGCGCGAACCGAAGTTGCCGACCTTGGGATACTGCGGCGCGCCGAACGGGCACGCGTAGAAGCAATAGCCGCAGCCGATGCACAGGTCCTTGGAATGCAGCACGACGGCGTCGGCCGTCGTGTAGAAGCAGTTCACCGGACACACGGCAGCGCAGGGCGCGTCGGTGCAGTGCATGCAGGCCATCGAGATCGAGCGCTCGCCGGGCTTGCCGTCATTGATGGTGACGACGCGCCGGCGGTTGATGCCCCACGGCACCTCGTGCTCGTTCTTGCAGGCGGTGACGCAGGCGTTGCACTCGATGCAGCGATCGGCGTCGCAGAGAAATTTCATCCGAGCCATGGTCGTTTCTCCTTACGCCGCTCTGACCTGGCAGAGGGTGGCCTTGGGTTCTTGCATGCCCGTCACCGGGTCGAAGCCGTAGGTCGTGAGCGCGTTCACGCTCTCGCCCAGCACGACCGGATCGGAGCCCGTCGGGTATTTGCTGCGCTGGTCGACGCCCTGGAACCAGCCCGCGAAGTGGAACGGGCACCAGGTGACGCCCTTGCCGACGCGCTCGGTGACGAGCGCCTTCATGCGCGCCTTCGAGTTGTTCTCCGCGCCGGTGACCCACACCCAGCCGCCGTCCTTGATTCCGCGCTCGCCCGCGTCGGCAGGATTGATCTCGATGAACATGTCCTGCTGCAGTTCGGCGAGCCACTTGTTGGAGCGGGTCTCTTCGCCGCCACCCTCGTACTCGACCAGGCGGCCCGAGGTGAGGATGAGCGGGTACTGTTTGGCGATGCCCTTCTCGACCGCCGCCTTCTGCACGTCGAAGCCGACGTTCGGCACGCGGAACTGCCGCGCGTTCGGCAGCGTCGGATATTTCTCCACCAACTCCGGCCGCGGCGTGTAAATCGGCTCGCGGTGTACGGGAATCGCGTCGGGCAGGCCGAACGCATTGGCGCGCGCCTTGCCGTTGCCGTAGTGGATGCAGCCGTGGGTCATCGCCACACGCTGGATGCCGCCCGACAGGTCGATCGACCACGACACCGAGTCGGGGTTGGCCGAGTTGACCTTCTGGATGACAGCCAATTCGGCCTCTGTGAGATCCTTGTCCCAGCCGAGCTTCTTGAGCACGCCCAGCGTGAATTCCGGATAGCCGTCCTTGAGCTCCGACCCGAGAGAGTAGGAGCCTTCGGCGAGCAGGTTGTGACGCTCTTCTTTCGTCACCTCCTGACCGTTTTCCATAACCTTGGTCTGCACCACGCGCTCGACGCCGAAGCGCGCGCGGAAGGTGCTGCCACCGTCGAGGACGTGCAGGTTGGTGTTGTAGAGCGTGTGCGTGCCCGGATGCCGGAACTCGGGCGTGCCCCAGCACGGCCAGGGCAGGCCGTAGTAGTCGCCGCCGATCTCCGGAATGTTTTTGGGCGCGCGCAGCGAGACCAGGTCGAACTTGTCCTGGTTCTTCATGTGCGCCTTGAGGCGTTCCGGTGACTGGCCGCAGTAGCCGGTCGACCAGCCGCCGCGGTTGATCTCGCGCAGGAGATCTTCGGCCGACGGTACGTTGTCGGTGACCTTGATGTTCTTGAACATCAGGTCGGCGAACCCAAGCTTCTTGGCGAGGAGGTACATGACCTCGTTGTCGTCTTTTGCCTCGAAGATCGGCTTGACGATGCGCTCGCCCCACTGCAGCGACCGGTTCGACGCGGTGCGTGAGCCGTCCACCTCGTAGCTCGTCGCGATCGGCAGCAGGTAGGTGTTGTTCTTGCGCTCGGAGAGCACCGCCCAGGTTGTCGGCACCGGGTCGGCGACCACGAGCAGGTCGAGCTTCTCGATGCCCTTCGCGGCTTCCGGCATGCGGGTCACGGTGTTGCCGCCGTGGCCCATGATCACCATGGCCTTGAGGTTGTCCTTCTGCGAGACCTGATCCTTCGGCAGCGTGGCCGCGTCGAACCAGCGCGTCGACGGAATGCCGGGCGCTTCCATGATCTGCTTCGAGTCGAAGCGGCCGAGCAGCCAGTTGTAGTCGACTTCCCAGACGCGGCCCCAATGCCGCCACGCGCCTTCGGCAAGGCCGTAGTAGAGCGGCAGCGTCACGATATCGAGACCGAGGTCGGTCGCGCCCTGCACGTTGGTGTGGCCGCGGAAGATGTTGGCGCCGGTACCAAACTGACCGACGTTGCCCGTGGCGAGCAGCGCGATACAGAACGCCCGCACGTTGGCGGTGCCGACCGTGTGCTGAGTCGCGCCCATGCACCAGATCAGGGTCGAGGGTTTCTCGGTGGCGAACAGCTTGGCGACGCGCTCAAGTTGCGCGCCCGGCACGCCGGATACGCGCTCGACTTCTTCCGGCGTCCACTTGGCGACTTCCTTTCGGATGTCGTCCATGCCGTAGACGCGCTGCTTGATGAATTCCTTGTCTTCCCAGCCGTTCTTGAAGATGTGGTGCAGCATTCCGTAGATCACCGGAATGTCGGTACCGGAACGGATGCGCACATACTCGGTGGCGTGCGCCGCGGTGCGCGTCATGCGCGGGTCGATGACGATGACGTTGGAGCGGTTGAGCTCCTTGCCCTCGAGCACGTGCTGCAGCGACACCGGATGTGCTTCCGCCGGATTGCCACCCATGATGATCATGGTCTTGGCGTTGCGGATGTCGTTGTAGCTGTTGGTCATCGCGCCGTAGCCCCACGTGTTGGCTACGCCGGCGACCGTGGTCGAGTGACAGATGCGGGCCTGATGGTCGGAGTTGTTGGTGCCCCAAAACGCCGCGAACTTGCGATTGAGATAGGCGGCCTCGTTGGTGAACTTGGCCGAGCCGAGCCAGTAGACCGAGTCCGGTCCCGACTTCTGGCGGATCTCGTTGAGCTTGTCGCCGATCTCGTTGATCGCCTGGTCCCACGGGATGCGGGTCCATTGGCCGTCGACCATCTTGAGCGGATACTTGAGACGGCGGTCGCCGTGCACGATCTCGCGCGTCGCCGCGCCCTTGGCGCAATGCGATCCGCGATTGATCGGCGAATCCCAGCCGGGCTCTTGTCCAACCCAGACGCCGTTCTGCACTTCGGCGATGACGGTGCAGCCGACCGAGCAGTGCGTGCACACGTTCTTGCGCAGGTCGACCGGGGCGCCCGGCGTCGGTCCGGCGGCTTCCGCCTTGCGCACGGCCGAGAGCGAGATCGAGCCGAGCGCAGCGAGACTGCCGGCGGCGAGGCCTGAGCGGCGCAGGAAGCTGCGGCGATCGACGGTGTTGGACTGGTCGGCAAGCGCAACCGCGAGCGAGTTACGGCGTGCCTGGCGTTCTGTTCTCTTGATCAGCACGGGGGCCTCCTCACTTCGCCGGATAACGGTTGACCTGGTAGTACTTCTTCACGTGCGCGGTCTCGTTATAGCGAGCCTTGCGCTTCTCATCGTTGTTCTCGGTGTCGGCCTTTGCCGCAGTCGCGAGCGGTGTCGCAGCAGCGGCCGCGGCGCCAACGCCGGCGACCCGAAGGAACTCTCGCCTGCCGACTTCCGTCTTTGGCTTCGATGTCATCGCGATGTCCTCCTCAGTGTCCTGGTGCTGCTGCCCGTTACGCTGGCAGCGCGAATGCTTCCGTTTCGATATCGATGAACACGCGTCCGAGCGCGCCGACCGCGCGATAGAATTCCGCGCCGCTCGCCTTGCTCAGGTCGTCGAAGAACCGCCCCAGCCACGGCGCCAGGTGTTTCTCGAAGATGCGCTGCTGGGCATCGGACGGCGCGCCGAATTTTCCGCCGGCAAGTGCCGACATGATTTCGCACAGCGTCGCCGCGTGATCTTCCGGCTCGTGATTGCCGTCGGCATTGACGATGCCGAGGAGCTCGAGGTCCTGACGCAGCCGCGCGAGCGGCCGCTCGTACAGAAAGCCACTCAGATAGAACGAGCCATAGGGCATCAACTCGCCGCGCCCCACGCCTACGAACAGATTGAAATATTCGCGCTCGACCCGCTTGGGCGTGGTGTTGGAAGCTGCTTCGGCGAGCGCGCGATGCGCGGCTGCAAGCGCCGAGTCTCCGCCCGCAATCCGCGTCAGCGCATCGAGCAGGCGGGCGTCGGGCGCGCGCGCCAGCAGCACGGCGAGCAGAGCGTATTCCTGAGCGCGAGCCGCATCGACTTCGTCGACGTGAGCAGCTTCCGGTTTGGCGTCACCATAAAGATCGGGACGAAGACGAATGCGCGGGACGCCGGTCGCGGCTTCCACGGCGAGCACCCGCTCGGCCGGAACGCGCTCCCAGTTTGTGACGGCGGGTTGTGAAATGCCGATACGGCGCGCGAGCTCACTCACGCCGCCCGCCACGCGGATCGCATCGTTGAGCCCCGGATCGCGCATTTCTTGTTACGTGCCTTGGGTTTCCACGGGGCGCTAACGCGCCTCTTAAGAACAGTTCCAAGGCTAGGCCGTGCTGCCAAATGTGGCAACAGGCGAGTGATAACTGCAGGCTATACTTGTGTATCAGCGCGGGAGCGCCGCACCGCGAGAGCGACGCGGTCGCGGATGATCATCGTCGTCGTGCGACGGCTCCTGCTGCATCGCAACATCAATAGGACGTGACGCGGCCGCCGGCGGAGGTAGCGTGTTCGGGGCCGGCTCGGGCGCCAGTTGCGGCGGCTCCGACGGTCCCCTCACCCCAGGTTGTGGGGCCGATTGTGCAGCGGTGTGAGGCGCTTCGGCATCGGAAGAAACGGCCTCGGCGAGATCGCTGGTGCGGCTCATGATCCGGTCGACCAGCGCCTTGATCTCCTCCGCGCTGGCGTTGAGCGGACCGAAACCAGGGATGGCATCGGGCGCGGTGAAGTCCCAGGAGTTCTCCGCGAGCCCGATGAAATCCCGGATTGCCGGATCAGCACTCCAGGCGCGTCGAAGCGCCGCACGGGTTAGCTCGGCCGGCACGCCCGCGCGCAGGAAATCGCGCACGTCCGTGATGGCGTTGATTGAATCGATCGGTGGCAAGGTCGCCGGATCGAACGCCTCGGCTTCCGTCGGCGCGGGCGCTGCCGGGGCACCCTCGCGCGCGGGCTCGTCCGCCGCTTCCTTGGCGCGCTTGGCGTCAGACGCAGCCGCCTGCTTGCGGCGCGACCAGCGCTTGAGGAAATCGTCGTCCCGTTCAGTCATCGTGGTCGCCATAAGCGCGCCGCGCCAGTGACTCCGTGTCGGCGCGATCGCGTTCGCGTTTGTAGAAAGGTCGCTCGACGTGATGCTCGGCGACAAACGCCGCAATGAGCTCAACGATCGTTGCCGGCATCGGCACTTGTTCGACCAGATTGGCGGCGGCCTCGGCGAAGGCCTCGCCCTCGAACGGATCGGCCGTCACAGCGATAACCTTGTAAGGCGGGTCGGCATCAGTCGGCGCCAGCGCGACCCACAACGACGGCGCGCCCGATGCAAGATTGTCGCGGTAGTAACCCGTCTCCGGCCGATGCAACGCAATCGCCGCAGGCCCGGCGTAGAAGGTCGTGACGTCACCGTCGGCGGTGAGCGGCGTCCATGGCTTTGCCTGCGGCTCGCCGTGCAACACCGCGGCCGCTCGCCACAGCCAGTCGGCCCATTGCGAGGCCGCCTTGCGCCGCTCGATCACGACGCCGACTGGAATCGTCGCGAGCGGAGCGGCGCTCATCCGACGGCCTCGAGATGCTTGATCGGCAGACCCGTGACGAGATTTTGCGGCTTCAGACGAATAAGTCGGTCGTCGTCCATGGCCATGATGAGATAGACGGGCTCACCGCGCACCTGGTCGTTGACCACGGACGGATCACGGAACGTCAGACGGAACAGCCCGACCACGCGGGTGAGCAGCGCCTCGTCGAGCTCCTCGCCGTTCCACAACTTGTCGCCGATGCGCGTGCCTTCGGCATCGAGCCCGACGTACCAGGTGAAGTTGGCGTCGCGCACTTCGGAGAGCGCCTCGACGTCAACCGCAACGCCGAGCAGATGCTCGATCCAGCATGAAAGAACCTCGCCAAGCGCTGCGAGCCCGCGTTTGCCGGCGGTAAGATCGATCGCCATGTCGTGTAGATCGCTGCGCTGCCAATAGGTCGCCGCATTGTCCGCGCCGAGGACGTCGATCTGCGCTTCGGCGGGCAGGCCCAGCATGGACACGAGCGGCGACACCGGCTGGTGGCCGGCGCCCGCGACGGT
>Ga0207687_10001134_pt1 | contig 18142 bp, 12 predicted proteins | sample KBSM54metaG_FD_184399 | JGI IMG/M metagenome (GOLD analysis project Ga0207687, IMG submission 184399) | Miscanthus rhizosphere microbial communities from Kellogg Biological Station, Michigan, USA - KBS M5-4 metaG (SPAdes) (version 2) | ecosystem: Host-associated > Plants > Roots > Rhizosphere >...
CCACATAGTCGTCGACTTTGAAGTAGTCGAGCGCTTCATTGCGGTACTTACGATCCGTATAGAGCCCGGTCATGATGATCGCCTTCACGCCTGCGGTCGCCGGATCGAGTTTGAGCAGGCGGCACATCTCGCGGCCGTCGAGTTTCGGCATGAACGCGTCGGAGAGAATGAGGTCGGGCGTGTATTCGCGCGCGAGCGTCAGTCCTTCCTGACCGTTTGCGCCGACGACGAAGCCGAAGCCCATCGACGTCACGACGGTACGCACGATGAGCTGCACGTTCTCGTCGTCTTCGACCAACAGAATGAGCGGACGCTTCACGTTGTCCGGCGCGGGATTCACACCGGCGGTGATGTGCCGTTTCGAGCCGAGCATCTTCCGTTCGAACACCGACGGCGGCGCATCGGTCCAGAAGCGCTCGCGGTATTGCGCCGGCGCCTTGCAGAAACATCCGTGACAATGTGGGCAGACGAGCGTGTTGTCGCGGCCGACGCAGCTGCACCATTCCGCGCGCGTCGCGTCGAACACTTCGCCGCAATTGAAGCACGCGACGTTGTATGCGTCCTTCACCTGGATCTTCGGAGCGACGGGACGTTCGACTTCTTCCTCCATCAACGTCGCGAGCGGAACGTCCTCGTCCCCTATTTCGGCGTCGCGGCGATGCGCCTCATACATGTCTTCCTGCGCCGGCAATCCGGTGACGCCTTCGAGATGCTTCTGCAGAAGATTGATCAGCTCCGTCACCGCGACCGGTTTCGACAGGTAGTCGTCGACATGGAATCGCTTCAACGCTTCGCTTCGATATTTCGTGTCGGTGTACAGCCCGGTCATCACGACCATCTTGGTGTCGGCGGCGAGCTCCTGGCGAAGGACGCGGCACATCTCGCGTCCGTCGAGCTTCGGCATGAACGCGTCGGAGAGGATGAAGTTCGGCTTGTACTCGCGCGCGACGTCGAGCCCGTCCTGTCCATTGAGCGCGTGGATGATGCCGTATTCGAGGTTCGTGCAAACGCGATGGACGATGAACTGGATCTCTTCATCGTCGTCGACGCAGAGCACGAGCGGACGCGTGACCGCATGCGGCGGCGGATTCGGCGGCAGCGTCGACGCGCGGCGCGCATCGGTGGTCTTGCGCTCGAACAGCGCCTGCGGCGCGCCGACCCAGAACCTCTCCTTGTACGACGGCGGTGCCTTGCAGAAGCACACCAGACAATTCGTGCAGAGGAACGTGCGCTCCTTCGTGAGGCAGCTGCACCAATCCGCTTCCATCGCATCGAACACAGCGCGGCAGGAGAAACAGGTGACGTCGTAGCCGGTGCCTTCGCGCTGTTGCGCGTCGGGCGAAATCGTTTGCTGCGGTTGCGGCGCGACGCGGATCTGCGGCGCTGCCACCGGCGTCGGCGCCGGCGGACGAATCTCCTTCACCACCAGATCCTCGGGGCGCTCATACGCGCGCCGCGCGATCGACGCCAGCTCGTCGACGTCGTACGGACGAACGACGAACTGCACGTAGCGAACAGACTTCGGCGCGTGCAGCGCACGGCCCGTGATGAAGAGCGGCAGCTTCGAGTTCTGCTGCGTGAGCGCCTGCACGTGCTTCTCGAAGTCGGGAAGATCGGAGTCAATGAAGAGCGCGTGCGGACGGAAGCGGAACATCTCATCCGCTGCATCGACGAGACGCTCGACGACTTCGACTTCGACGCCGCGCTGCCGCAGCTTCGGAACGATCGTGTCGGCGGTGCCGCGCCGGCGTTCGAAAAGCAGAAGCCGCGGCGTCGTCTCGACTTTTTTCGGCGTCGCGCGAGCAATCCGCTTCCGCCGAACCGGCGGCGCCTTCTTCGGCGCCAACAATCTCAACGCAGATTTCCTGTGGAGGACAGGCGCCTCGCCTGTCCGGACGGGCGGCGGTGCCGGCGGTGGTGGTGGCGGCAGAGCAACAAGAAACGGCGCCGGCATCGGCACAATCGCCGCGCGCCGCTCCGCTTCCGCGCGCTCCCGCTCTTCGAGCGCGCGAATCTTGTCGTCAATGTACGGATCAGCGGCCGGCGGCGCCGACGCGATCGCGCGGAACGCCACGATCGATCGCACGCCCCACGCGATCGCCACCGACGCCGTCGCGATCAGCGCGATGCGCGCGCCTTCGAGCACCTCGCCGAACATCGCAAACTCCACGATGATCGACGCGAGAATCGCGGTCCACGCGCCTCGCCATCTCCCCTTCCATGCGGATAGAGCAGCCGCACCGGCGAACGCGGCGAACAGCACATCCGCTTGCGGATAGAGCAGTCCAACGCCGGCCGCGAGAATGACGAGATCGATCGCGATCCCGTATTGGATGACTTCGCGCTTGCTGGGGCGCACCTTTTCCTTCTGAAGAACTCAACTGCCTCTCGACTACCGAGCGACCTATGTTCAATTTCCGCGCCGATGGTGCGCGTTTGGCAGGAGCGCGACGTGGTGAACGAGAATCTCGTCCGATTTTTTCGCAGCCATCCGGAGGTTTTCCCTCTGGCGAGCGATGCGGACGTCGATCGTTTGCTCGTCGACGCGTTCGAGCAACCGGCATCCATTCTTCCAATTCCGGCGAAAATTTTTCTCGCCGACGACGTCGCGCTCCAGGGTTACGGCTTCCCGCTCACGCGTACGCAGATCCTCGATGACCTCGAGGCGAAGCTGCAGCGATGGCTCGACAACGAGATCGCGAAGAAGCGCTCCGACGAATCGCTGATGTCGTACTGCGAAGCGGTCATGAAGGTCGCGCGCAACGCGATGCAGGCCAGCATCCTCTCCGACTATCACTCCGTCTTCTGGCTCGTGCTCAGCGGCCAGGTCGCGCGCGCGTTCACCGCGTTCCCGCGCCGCGCAATGGACGGCAACCCCACACTGAACCGCGACCAGGCCGAGGCCGCGAAGCACGCGCTCGCCGCGAAGTGGACGCGCGCCATTCGCGAGTCCGTCGCCGGCGAAGAGAAAAAGAGCCGCTTCCTCAAACTGATTCTCGACAATCCGTTGATCGTGGCCGAGGAGTTCATCGGAAGCGACTTGCGCGAGCTGCGGTCGTCGCATCCGAACGCGCGGAAGTGGATCGATGGATTGCGCGCCCGCGTCAACAAACTGATGACGTCCGATCGCATCTTCCGGCGTGCGATCTCTCAGCTCGGCTATCCCGCATCGGCGCCGCCGCCCTTCATCGCGCTGCTCGATCGCCGCGTGCAGCAACTCGCCTTCGACGAGCCGCAGGACGAAGCGCTGTCGAAGCGCCTGCTCGAGCACACGCTCGTCCATCATCTGCGCCGCGGCGCGATCTGGATGAAGACGACGACCGACGGCGACAACGTCAGTGAAAGCACACCGCCGATCGTCTACTCGCGCGCCATCCGTCCGATGAACTTCGGCCGGCGCGGCATCGTCGAGCCGATCATCTATCGCTTCGGGCTCGTCTACGACATCACGTCCTTCACGCAAACGCTCGGCGAGCTCGCACGCGCCGGCAAGGAAGAAGAGCAGACGTCGTACAAGCAGATGCTCGACTTCCAACGGCAACTCGCTGACGTCTCGCATCGCAACGGTCTCCAGTTCGAAAAGTTCCTCGGCGACGGCGCGTTCTACACGACGCGCCGCGCGATGCGCGTCCTGCAGGCGGCAATCGAGATTCAGTCCGGCTACTCGCAGGCGCGCGCGAACGGATTCGCGTTCGACAAAGGAATGCGCATCGCCCTCAACTACGGCTACTACCGATTGTTGCCGATGCAGGTCACGCTCGACGGCAACGAGATCAAGGAGTTCTACGGTCCCGGCATCGTCGAGCTCTCGCGTCTGACGAGCGGCAAGGCGACGAAGGAGCTGGAAGACATCCAGCATCTTCTTCTGTCGCACGGCTACGATCAGATGGAGGTCTACAAATTCTTCGCGCCGCTCTCGCGCGCGGAGCGCAGCGATCAGATCGAACAGCGCGAGTTCTACGCGTTCGTCAACGAGAACGGGCATCTCATCAATGAAGGCATCGTCGCGTCGATCCCATTCGTACAGCGGCTTTCCGCTGAAATCGAAAACGAGAACCTGCGCCTCTATCGCCTCCGCACGCCGTGGTCGAGTTACCTCGGCATCTCCGCGCATGAGCCAGCGACGTACATCGGTCTGCGCATGCTCGGCGCCGTTTCGCTGAAAGGGATCGGCAATCAGGAAGTCGTCGAGATCGTTCGACTCGCCGCGAACGAGGCCGAGGTCTCGCTCGTCGACGAAGCGAAGCCGCTCGTCCAGTTGCTGCAGCAGGAGCGGCATCGCAGCACGGTGCAGTCACTCGATCAGAGCGACGTCGGCGTCGGAATGGCGGATCTCGTCGTCTGCCAGTCGCATGAAGAAACGCCGCTGTTGCTCGTCGGAGAATGGGATCCGGTATCCGAGGAAGTGCGGCGGCCGGTGCAGCTCGAGGCGGTGCGATACGGATTGCAGATGCCGCTCACCGAGGAGAGCGTGGAGTCGCAGAGCATCGCGTTTCAGAAGTTGTACCGGCGACTGAGCCGTCTCGACACGCTTCCGAATTTCTCAGTGGCGGCGATTCGCGACAACACGAACTTTTCTGGATTCATCATCGGGGCAACCGTCGAGCGGTTGTGAGCGTCACGCACATCCGCGGATGTTGACGATCTCGCCCGAGTCGCCGACGCAATTGCGCACGGCGCGCAGCAACCGATTCGGGACGACCGGCTTGCCGAGCGCATCGCAGACATCGGGGAAGAGCTTGCGGATCTCTTCGACGTCGAGGCCGGTCACGACGACGACCTTCGTCAGCACGTGAGGCTTCGTGCAGTGGAGATACTCCATGATGTCGGTGCCGCTGATCTTCGGAAGGATGAGGTCGAGGACGACGACGTCGTAGGTGTTGCGGGTCAGGAGTCCGACGGCAAGCTCTCCGTCCGATGCCTGGTCGATGTCGAACCCGGCATTCGCGACCAGATCCGTCAGGGCTGCCCGGGTCGGTGCGTCGTCTTCAACGATGAGAGCTTTTCGACGCATATCAGTAACTGTTTATAGCAGCAGCGTAGCACCAACGGCAAGGTGGAACTACTTCGCAGCGATAAACTTGGTGGCGATCGCTACCGCGCGCGCGATGTTGTTCGCTTCCGTGACGCCCGAGGATGCGCGCGGCTTCAACGAGTGATCGCCGTCCTCGATGAACTCTACGTGGATGGATCGCGAAAGTTTGTAACCTTTCACGTCCTCCTTTGTGCCGAACGGATCGCGCTCGCCCTGAAGAATGAGCGCGGGCGTTTTCATCGTCTCGAGGTGCTTCGTGCGCAGCTTGTCCGGCTGTCCCGGCGGATGAAACGGATAGCCGAAACAGACGACGCCGCGGACGTTCATCTCGTCCGCGACCATCGTCGCGATCCGTCCGCCCATCGACTTTCCGCCGATGAAGATCGCTCGTTCGCCCTGCGAGCGAATCGCCTCGCGCCACGTTTCGAGCAGCACCGGCTCGCGATCGGGCGCTTTCTTCTTCGCCTCCATGTACGCGAACTCGAATCTCACGACTCGAATCCCGCCTTCGGCGAGTGCTTTCGCGACGCGCGTCATCCACGGCGTTCGCATCGGGCCGCCCGCGCCGTGCGCGAAGATGTACGTGCGTGGCGCGCCGTCGTCGCCGTCGATCAGGAACTTCATCGCTCAGACCGAGCATACAATCTTCTCCATGATTGCAGCCGTCATGGTGTTCGCCGCAATGACCTCCGTCACACCGAGCTCCGCGGCGCCGGAAACAATTCCGCACGGCGCGGCGATGTTTTTGGCGTCGCTGTCGAACGATGGAAAGCGAAAGGTGACGTTTCGCGCGCAAGGCGTCGGGACGCATTACTTCTTCGAAGAGCCCGGCGGAGTGAGCGTGTATTCGTACGACGGCACGCAATACAGACGCGAGAAGTTCCTCAAAGGAACGACTTTGGCGGCGGCGATCAAGAAGTACAAATAGGCAGGCGGCCAGCGGGTTGCGGGACAGTTTGGCAGCTGCACACCTACAGGTGGAACGGTCCCGGCCTCCCGCCAGCCGCTAGCCTTCAGTCTGGCCCACACTTCGCACATTCGTCCGCGTGCAGTCTCAGCGTCCTCTTCAGATCGGCTGGCGCCGTGGCGAAGACATCGAACATCTCATCACTCGTGAGTGGCTCGTCACCAACGGCATCGGCGGCTATGCCTCCGGCACGATCGGCGGCGCGTGCACGCGGCGGTTTCACGGACTCCTGATCGCGGCGCTTCCCGCTCCCCTCGCCCGCTCGATGATGTTCAATCATCTCGAGGAAGCGATCCTCCTTCCCGACGGAAGAACGTGGAGCCTGAGCGCCGACGAGATGGCTGGCGGACGCGCCATCGATTATCCGGAGCCCGATTTCCTCGAAGAGTTCGCGCTCGAGCACGGCACGCCGGTCTGGCGATGGTCGAAAGAAAACATCCGCATCGAGAAGCGGCTCGTGATGCCGCATCTGCAGAACACGACGTACGTCATCTATCGGCTCATCGAAGGTCCTGACGGCGTCGAGCTCGTGCTTCGTCCCGCGTTGCACTTCCGTCCGCACGAAGGACTCCTCAGCAATCCCGTCTCGCCGAAGTGGTCCATCGAAGAGAAAGACGGCGGCATCGAGATCTGCGATCACAGCGACTACCCGACGCTTCGCATCGCGCTCCTCGGCCAAGGCGCACGGCTCGAGCGACACGCGTCGTTGCACGATCACGTGATCTATCGCATCGAGAAGAGCCGCGGCTACGAGCACGAAGGCGCGATGTGGAGTCCCGGTTCGATCCGCATTCCGATGCCGCGCGGCGGGAAATGCGGATTCATTGCCTCGGTGGAAACGTGGGAGATCGCACACGCGCTCTCGGTCGATGAAGCGTTCGAATCGGAAGACGTGCGCCGCGAACGTCTCCTCGAAATTTCGAAGTCGCAGCGCGACGACGACTTCGCGTCGCAGCTCGTCCTCGCGGCCGATCAGTTTCTCATCCATCCGCGTACGCGCGTCGTCGACGAGATGCGCGCTTACGCCGCGGGCGAGAGTCCGCGCACGGTAATCGCTGGCTATCACTGGTTCACCGACTGGGGCCGCGACACGATGATCAGTCTCGAGGGACTGACGCTCGTCACCGGACGCAATCGTGAAGCGGGCCGCATCCTGCGCACGTTCGCGTCGTACGTGCGCAACGGTTTGATCCCGAACATGTTCCCGGAAGGCGAACAGAAAGGCCTCTACCACACCGCCGACGCGACGATGTGGTTCTTCCACGCCTTGTATCGCTACGTGAATGCGACGAATGATCGCGACACCCTCGCAGCGATTCTGCCGAAGCTCGTCGAGATCATCGACCGGCACATCGAAGGCACCGACTTCAACATTCATGTCGATCCGAATGACGGCCTGCTGACACAAGGCGCCGAGGGATATCAGTTGACGTGGATGGACGCGAAAGTCGGCGACTGGGTCGTGACGCCGCGCCGCGGAAAAGCCGTCGAGATCAACGCTCTCTATTACAACGCTCTACGAATTGCAGAGCGCTTCCTGCGCGATGCCGGCGATGAAAAGACCGCGCAACGCTTCAACGACTACGCGAGCCGCGCGCGCAAGTCTTTCAACGAGCGCTTCTGGTACGAGGATGGTCAACATCTTTACGATGTGCTCGATCCGAATGAAAACTGCCTTCGTCCGAATCAGATCTTCGCGATCTCGCTCGACTTCCCTGTGCTCGATGAATCGCGATGGAAACGGATCGTCGAAGTCGTGCGCGACGAGCTTCTGACGCCGGTGGGATTGCGTTCGCTCGCGCGCCGCGACAAGGAATACAAGAAGGCGTACGACGGCGATCTTCGCGCGCGCGACGCCGCGTATCACCAGGGAACGGTTTGGGGCTGGCTCATCGGACCGTTCATCGATGCGTGGCTGAAAGTGCACCCCGGCGATTACGAACACGCGCGCGAGCTCCTCGCCGGCTTCCGCCCTCACCTCGGCGACGCCTGCATCGGCACGATCAGCGAAGTCTTCGACGCCGAGGCACCCTTCACGCCGCGCGGCTGTGCCGCGCAGGCGTGGAGTGTCGCGGAAGTGCTTCGTTGCTGGGTAAAACTGCAGAAGGCCTAGCGATTACTTCGCGTCGGCCATCACGCCATTGATCGAATCCCAAACTTCGGTGCGCTCGGCGTTGTCGTGCGCGGCGGCCATCGCTTTGTCGAATGCTTCCTTCGCCTTCGCCGTGTCGCCCTTCGCTGAATACGCTTCGCCGAGGAACGAGTAGACGCGCCAAGCCTGATCGGAGTTCGGGTGCGCGACCATGTAGTTGCTCAGGTACGAGATCGCTTCATCCGTTTTCTTCGCGCTCATCGACGCGCTGTACGCGAGGCTGATCGTCTCCGCCTCGTTCGCGATTCCCTTCGCACGGTCGCGCAGTTCGGCGGCGCCTTTCGCATCGCCCTTCTTCTCGAGCACCGCGGCCTTCGTGCGGAGCGTGTTCACGTTGATGCCGAGGTCGAGCGCGTGGTTTGCGTATTTCAGCGCGGTGTCGGGATCGCCGTTGCGAAGTTCCCATCGCGCCGCCGCGGCCCACGCCTGATTGTCCCAATGCTTGCCGCCGCGCAGCGTGCTCGCAATCGACGAGCGCACCGTCGCCGGCAGATCGACTTCCATCTTCACCGGAACGCGCAGCTTCTCCCAGCGCAGCGACGCCGTCGCGGACTTGTTGGTCACGTCGTCGAACGTGAACACCATCCGCTCTTCGGAATCGTTCGTCGCCTGCGGCGTGACGTTGACGCGCAGCGCGTCTTCCGACTCGTCGTAGTTGTACGCGCCCCAGTCGCCCGTGAATTTGCTGAGGACGACCGTCCACTGCGACGCGCTCGGGATCATGTACAGCGCGTACGTTCCCGCAGCGAGGTCTTTGCCTTCGATCTTCACCGGCGTCGAGAACGTGATCGTCGTGTTCTCGTTCGCGCCCGCGCGCCACATCGTGCCGTACGGCACGAGGCCGCCCCAGATCTTGCGTTTGTTCACCGCGGGGCGGTGGTAAGTAATGTTGACGTCGGTGATACCGATCGTCTGTCCGACGGTCGCGCCCGGACTCGCTTCCGGCAGCGGAATGGGACCTTGCGCGAATGCGGACGCACACACGAGGAGCAGGACGAACCCGAATGCGATTTTCTTCATGAGCGGCAATGTAAAGCGGACGGCGCCGCGCGATGTATCGATCGTGTGAAAATCGCGGGAACGATCTAACGCAACAGCTCGAGCGCCATCGTCGTCATCCCCTTGATCGCGGTGCGCAGCGTCGGCTCGGGCACGGGCGTGAAGCCGCTCGAATGCAGACCCGGAACACGCTCGCCGCTCGCGATACGCGCAGGATCGGTGGCGCCGACGTGCATCATCACCGTCGGTATCTTGCCGCCGAGGCCGAAGCGGCCGAAGTCCTCGCTGACCATCAACGGATCGATCTTGATGACGTTCTCCGCGCCGAGCGATTTCTCGAGTGCCGATGCCAGACGCTGCGTCAACGCCGGTTCGTTGTACGTCGCCTCGCTCGCCTCGGCACTCACCTGCTCGATGACCGGCGCGAGCTCGTCGGGAATCCCCGCGGCCATGGCAACGCCTTTTGCGATGCGCCCGATCGCTTCGAGCACGCGCTGCCGCACTTCCGGTTTGTACGTGCGAACGGTGAGCTGGAGTTTGACGTCGTCCGGAATGATGTTGCGCTTCGTGCCGCCGTGAATCGATCCGACAGTGACGACGACCGGATCGAGCGGCGAACGCTCGCGACTGACGATCGTCTGCAACTGCAGGATGAACTCCGCGGCAACGACGACGGGATCTTTCGCGTTCTGCGGACGCGCGCCGTGGCCGCCGAGTCCGCGGATCGTGACGTTCACGGAATCGCTCGCCGACATCGTGTAGCCCGGCGTGTATCCGATCTTGCCGTACGCAATGTCGGACGAATCATGCATAGCGATTCCGTACGTGGGCGTGCCGAATCGTTGATAGATGTCGTCCTTCAACATCGCCCGCGCGCCCGCGACGATCTCTTCCGCCGGCTGTCCGACGAGCATCACCGTGCCGTGCCACTGCGACTTCAAGTCGGCGAGCATCTTCGCGGTGCCGAGGAGCGTGGTCATGTGGATGTCGTGTCCGCAGGCGTGCATGACGCCGGTGTTCGCGCTCGCGTACGGAAGTCCGGTTTGCTCCGTGACGGGAAGCGCGTCCATGTCGCTGCGAATGAGCAACGTCGGTCCGTTGCCGTTCTTCATGACCGCGACGACGCCGTAGCAGGTGTTCTTCGGATCGTCGTACTTGCCGACGCGCTCCGTGACGTCGTAGCCGAGCTCGCGCAATCGCGACGCGACGAACGCCGATGATTTCTCTTCTTTCATCGACAGCTCGGGCGCGGTGTGCAGCGATTTGTAGGTAGCGAGAAGCGACGGCAGCTCGCGATCGATGCGTTGATCGAGCGTTTGCGCGAGCGCGGGAAGGGCGGCAAGAAGAAGGAGCAAGGCGCGTTTCATGCGCGCGAAGTATCGCACCTGCGAGGGGATCCTTCGCCGTCTTCGCGGCTCAGGATGACAAAGGCAGGCTGTCCGATATCTCGCCGGCCGCAGCCACCTGATTCTTGCCGTGCTTCTTCGCGTAATACAACGCTTCGTCGGCGCGCGCGATGAGGTCGGCACTCGTCACGCCGTCGCGCGGATATGACGACACGCCGATCGTCACGGTGATGTGCAGCGTGCGGCCAAGTTGCGCGAGGTGGAACTCGCGCTGCTCGATCAACTCGCGAAAACGATTCGCGGCATCGCGCGCCGACGGCGCGGGCGTGTCGGGAAAGATGATCGCGAACTCTTCGCCGCCGTAGCGCGCCACGACGTCGGTGTCGCGCGCGTTGTTCTGCAACTCGTCGACGAGTCCTTTCAGAATCTCGTCGCCGATCGGATGGCCGAACGTGTCGTTGATGCGTTTGAAGTTGTCGATGTCGAGCATCGCCAGCGCGAACTCGTGGCCGGTGCGCGAGTGGCGATGAATCTCTTTCGCCAGCGCTTCCTGGAAGTATCGATGGTTGTACGCGGGCGTGAGCGCGTCGATGAACGTGAGGCGCTTGATCTCGTCGACCTGCCGCGCGGACTGCAGCGCGGTCACCGCCTGCGCCGCGAAGATCTCGAGCGTCTGCACCTTCTCGATCGACGGCACGCGGCGATCTTGCGGCTTTCGCACGGAAAGGTAGCCGATCACCTGTTCGCCGCTCGTCAGCGGGACGATGAGCATGTCGTTGTCGTGCCACTCGTCGGCAAGCGGCGTTCGCTCTTCCGACACGACGAAGAACTCATGCTCCGTCTGCCGCACGGCATTGTGCGAGACGAAGTACGAGTTCGAGATGCGGAACTCGGGATTGAGCAGGTCGTTGATGCCGCTCGCTTCGATGCGCTTCTTGCGCACGTCTTCCCAAACGTCGTCAAGGCCCGCATGCGCGCGGCGCACGTAGTCGCCGTGCTTCGCGTCGAAGAGGCCGAACATCACCACCTCGAAGCCGAGGGCTTTGCGGACGGCGTGAGCGATGCGGGTGAGCGCGCCGTCGATGTCGAACGATCCGATGAGCGACGTCGCGACGTCGAGAATCGTGGCCGTCGTCGCTGCCTGCGCTTCGAGCTGCGTCGTCTTCTCGCTCATCAAACGGCGCAGCAATTGATCCTGCAACGCGAGCGCAGTTTGATTCACGAGGAGCGTGAGCAGATTGAGACTGCCCGCTTTCAGAATCGAAAGATCTTCGGTCTCGAAGATGAGGATGCCGTAAATGACTTCCGGCGTCTGAATTCCGATGAGCACTTGAATCGCGTTTCCGTCGGATAGCGGAAAGCGCCGCATCTCATTGTGAAAGACAAACGCGCGGCTCGGCGCCGATTCCGCGAATCCGGCAGCATCGACCCAACGCAGGATCTCCTGATCGCTCGGAAGGCATTCGCCGTAGCGATAGACCGTCGGCGGCAGGTCGGGATTGGCCTGCCACGTCACGACCGCGCACGCTTTCATGCGCGCGAGCTTCGACAACAGATTCATCAGGCGCCGCAGCGTTTCCTGATCGTCTTCGGCGGAGAGGATGTGCGTCGAGCTCTCGGTCAGGATCGACAGCTCGCGGTTGCGTCGAATGAGATCGGCGTTCTGCAAAAGCGCGTCGGCTTGATTGCGCATCGCGTACGCGACGAGCAGCACCGGCAGAAACGCGACGGCGATTCCGGCGATCGAGAACGCGTTGTACAGCATCACCTCGATGCCGACGACAGGACTCAGAAGGAGGAGAATCTTTCCCTGCGTCGTCATGACGCGGCGATAGTCGACCGCGCCCTTCATCGTCGCGAACAAGAGAACCGCGACGATGTAGCCGACGACGAGAAGAATGTAGCCGGAGACTTTCGCCATCGGCGGCGCGCCGCGCATGACGGCGGACGTGTAGAGCATCGCCACGAGCGCGTACGCGAGCGAGGACTGCGCGGCGCCTGCGACGTCGTCGAATCGCCGCGACTTCAGCGCGTGGAGTGCGAGTCCGAGGAAGGTGGCGAGGAGCGCAAGCGTCGGATCGTGAAAGATGATGATCGCGCCGAAGACGATCGGCGCTTCGAAACTGATCGGCGACTCGTCGGCGTCAATGCGCAGAAAGGCCGCGCACAAGATCAGTGCCGCGAAGAAGCCGGCTAGCGCGACGTCGTGCGGTGTGTGCGTCGCGAGCGTCCACACCGAGACGATCACAGCCAATGCCACGGCGGTGATCTGCCACGCTCGATAGATGTTGCGGTTCACGGGGGCGGGGATAGTTTAGCGCCGTTGGTCTGAGGTTGCTTGGTTGCGCAGCCACTACAATCCCCCACACGATGTCCTGGGAACCTGTCATCGGCCTCGAAGTCCACGCGCGCCTGCAGACGCGGACGAAGATCTTCTGCGGCTGCTCCACCGAATTCGGCGCCGCCCCCAACACGCACGTCTGCCCCATCTGCCTCGGCTATCCCGGCGCGCTGCCGGTGCTGAATCGCAAAGCGGTCGAGCTGGCGATTCGCATGGCGCTGGCAACCGAATGCGAAGTGCACACGCGCTCTGTCTTCGCGCGCAAGAACTACTTCTACCCCGATCTGCCGAAGGGCTATCAGATCTCGCAGTTCGATCGCCCGCTCGCGACCGGCGGTCATATCAATGATGTGCGCATCCGGCGCATTCACATGGAGGAAGACGCCGGCAAGCTGCTGCATCACGGCGACGTCTCGCATGTCGACTTGAATCGCGCCGGCGTGCCGCTGATCGAGATCGTCAGCGAGCCCGATGTCCATTCGTCCGATCAGGCCGTCGCCTATCTCACGCGTTTGCGTCAGATCCTCATGTACACGGGCGTCTGCGACGGCAACATGGAGGAAGGCTCGCTGCGCTGCGACGCGAACGTCTCCATCCATCGCGCCGGCGAGCCCCTCGGCACGCGCACGGAGATCAAGAATCTCAATTCGTTTCGCTATCTCAAGAGCGCGGTCGAATTCGAGATCGCGCGACAGACTAGAGTCCTCGAAGGTGGCGGCACGATTGCGCAGGAAACGCGGCTCTACGACGTGAAGCTCGATGAAACGCGCGTGATGCGGACGAAGGAAGAGGCGCACGACTATCGCTACTTCCCCGATCCCGATCTGCTCACGCTCGAAGTCGACGACTCGCTGTTCACGCAACTCCCGGAGCTGCCGCATCAGCGCAGCGCACGCTATCAGCGCGATTGGAACATTTCGATGGTCGAAGCCGAGGCGCTGGTCGCGGAGCGCGAGCTCGCGGAGTACTTCGAAGCGACGGTCGAAGCAGCGGGAAGTGCGCGGCTTGCGGCGAACTGGGTGCGCAACGAAGTACTGCGCGTTCTCAACGATCAGAAGATCGGATTCGATGCGTATCGCGTGACGCCCGCAATGCTCGGCAGTTTGATTCGGATGGTCGACAGCGGCGCGATCGGCGGCAAGTCCGCGAAGGAAGTATTCGACGAGATGTCGTCGAGCGGCGAAGCGCCCGATGTGATCGTCGAGCGCAAGGGACTCGCGCAGGTGAGCGATCCGTCCGTCATTCGCGAAGCAGCGCAGCGCGTGCTCGAGCGCAACGCGACGCAGGTCGAGCAGTATCGCGGCGGCAAGGCACAGGTGTTCGGGTTCCTCGTCGGACAGTTGATGAAAGAGACGCGCGGCAAAGCGAAAGCGGAGCTGGCGAACGAGATTCTTCGCGAGCTGTTGAGCGAAGTCCCCTCACCGTAGTCGATCGACGACGAGCACGCACTCCGCTGCCCCGCGATGCATGCAGCGTGTCTCGTGGATCGACACCGTCTCGCGATAGTGCCCCGCGAGTCCGCGCACGATTCCTTTGGCCACGTCGCACAGTTTGCGCGCGGAGTTGTACGTCACGGTCACCTGCTCGGGTGCGGTGCGCACCGCGTGGAGATACGGCGGCGCGGCGGCGACGTAGTCGCGGCGCACGATGCGATGCGCGGTCGACTCCGCGTTCTCGATCACCTCGAGCGTCGTCCACTCCGGCTTCATCAGATTGCGATACATCGCGACGAGATCGGGCGCGATGAACTGTCCGAATTCCTGAAGGATCGCGCCGGGCGTCAGCCCCGTTGCCTGCGACGCTGCGCCGACGATCTTCGCCACGTCATCGTCGGGATAAGCCTGAACCGGCAGATAGATCTTCGGCCCGAGGCCGGCGTCGTCGAGAAGCTTCTTCCAGGTGTCCGCGCCGAACTTCGTGTCGACGTACTTCTTCAGTTCCGCAAAAATAGTTCCGTGCACGCCTCATTGGAGTGGGCGCGCACGGATTGGTGACACGTCGCTCAGTGCTGCGGCGCTCCGCCTCCAGCCATCGACTTCATCATCTTTTCCATCGGGGAGTCGGTCTTCGTGAAGCCGGCGGGGATCACGAACTCCGACGCGGCGATCGGCTTCTTCTGAAGGCCGCTCACGGTGGTCGTCGTCTTGACCTGCATTTTCGACTCGCCCTGCGTCATCAGAATCGTCGTGATCTGCTTGAGCGGGAATCCGGTGACTGCTTTCGCCTGCGCGGCGATCAACTTGTCGACTTCATCGAAACCGGTGTGCAGCTCTCCGGTCTGTAGAAAACTGGCGGATTCCATCGGAATCTGATCCGTCACCCACGCCTGCGTCGACGTCGACATCTTCATCGTCATCGGCTGCCCGCCCATGTCGATGTTCATGTCGTACGACACATCGATGCTCTTCTTCTGTGTGGCGTAGCCTTCGATCTTGTCGCCGGCGCCGAGGTCTTTGACGGACATCTGCGGATTGGCGACCTGTATCTTCAGCACGCCGACCATCGCCGAGCCGATCCCCGTGGCTTGATCGAGCGCGAACTCGAAATACGTTTTCGAGGCAGGAGTGACGACGCTCAGGGTCTTGCCGCCGTCGCTGGAGATGATGAACGACGCATCGGGGAGGACCATGCCGTCGCCGTGCTCGATGTTGAAGCGCGAGCTCTTCCCTTCCACTTCGACCGAGCCGCTGATCGTTCCTTCGCGGACGCCGCTCGAAACGCTCTCCACCTTGTAGGTCAATCCGGCGAATGCGCTCTGCGCGATCACCACGAAAAGCAGCGGAAGAATGAACCGTTTCATCATCGTCTCCTTGTCACAATCCACGGTGTCAACACGCAGTTCGGTCAAAAATGCCTGTGCTATGATTCGCGCCATTCCACAGCAGCCGTCGTTACGCGGAGATCTTTCAATTTGAGGAGGTTACCCTTGCGTCCCACCTGCAGACTCCTGGTCCTCGTTTTGTGTCTGGCCATCAGCAGCACGGCGTTCGCCGCCGGTTTCTCGATCTTCGAACAGGGAGCGAAAGCGACGGCCATGGGCGGCGCGTTCGCAGCGACGGCCGACGACCCCAGCGCAATCTTCTACAACGTCGCCGGCATCGCGCAGCAGCGCAAGATGACGGTGCTCGCCGGCGGCACGGTCATCAATTTCGCCAACGAATTTCAGGGCGATCCGAATGACAACTTCACCAGCGGATCGACCGGCCGCTACAAACGCCACACCTTCATCCCGCCGAACGTCTACGCGATCATGCCGATCGGCAACAACCTCACCGTCGGCGTCGGCGCGTTCGCCGCATTCGGCCTCCGCACAAACTGGGAGGATCCGTGGATCGGCCGCTTCGTCTCGCGCGACGCCGATCTCCGCACCAAGTCGATCGAGCCGGCCATCGCGTGGCAGTCGACCGACGGCCGCATCGCCGTCGGCGCGGGCTACGAATACCGCGAGTCGACCGTCGTTCTGAATCGCAACAGCGCGGCGCTGAATCCGTTCACCGGCCGCATCATCGACGCCGCGAACGCTTATCTGCGCAGCAGCAAGGGCCACGACAACGGATACAACGTCGGCGTGCTCTTCAAGCCGAATCAGGCGTGGCGGATCGGCGCTTCGTATCGCTCCGAGCAGACCATCGACTACAAAGGCACCGCGAAGTTCACGCAGTTCCCGAGCGGCAACGCGCAGCTCGACGCCGTCATCAAGTCGCAGCTTCCGCCGGACCAGAAGATCACGACCTCGATCAACTTCCCCGCCATCGCCATCCTCGGCATCGCCACGACGGCGATTCCGAACTGGGACGTCGAGTTCGACATCAGCCAGATGACGTGGAGCCGCTTCAAGACGCTCAACATCATCTTCGAGACCACTCCGGCCGCGAACCTCACGCGCCCGCAGAATTGGGAAGACTCCGAGGCGTATCGCCTCGGCGCGAATCACCGCATCAATGAGATGTGGGACGTGCGCCTCGGCGCGGTGTACGACAAGAACCCGCAGCCGACCGAAGGCGTCGGCCCGCTCCTTCCCGACTCGGACCGCGAAGGCGTTTCGTTCGGCGTCGGATATCACCAGGGACCGTTCACGGTCGACCTGACCGACTTCATCCTCCACTTCAAGAAGCGCAGCACGCAGGGCATCAGCAGCGATCGTTTCAACGGAACGTACAAGACGGACGCGAACCTCATCGGCATCAACCTGGGTTATCGCTTCTAGCCAAAGGAGACCAACGAGATGAAACGCATCATCAAGATTGCAGCGACACTCACACTCGTCGCGCTCGCCGCTATGCCGGCCTTCGCGGCTGTTCGCGGAAATGCCGACTTCACCCGCTTTGTCGCCATCGGCGACAGCTACGGCGCGGGCTTCGAAAGCGGCTCGCTCAACCTCAATCACCAGCCATTCAGCTGGCCGGCGATCATCGCCAGACAGGCCGGCCTGAAAGTCTGCGCGCCGACTGCCGCAGCGACCGACGTCTGCTTCGCCGAGCCGCTCGTCAGCTTCCCCGGCATCAGCAACGAGCTGCAGCTTCTGAGCATCACCGGCTCGATCGCGCCGGCACCAGGAACCGGCGCGCCGCTCATGACGGCGTTCGGCCGTCCGTACAACAATCTCTCCATTCCGGGAGCGAACGTCGCCGACACGATGACGCTCAAGGGACTCGATCCCGCCACGAGCACCGCGAAAGCGTTCGCGCAGTTCATCCTCCGCGGCCTCGGCACGGAAGCCGATCAGGCGCTCGCGCAGAACCCGACGTTCATCGCGGTCTGGATCGGCGGCAACGACGTTCTCGGTTCCGTGCTCGCCGGAACGCCGGCGCTCCTCACGCCGACCGCGAACTTCTCCGCGTCGTACAACGCGCTGCTCGACAAGCTCGTCGCGGGCGCGCCGAACGCCGGAATCATCGTCGGCAATCTTCCGACGAATCCGCTGGCGTTGCCGTACCTCACGACCGTTCCGCGCGTCCTCGTCGATCCGTCGACTCGCCAGCCGGTCCTCATCGGCGGGCAGCCGGTTCCGCTCATCGCCGATCTCGGCGGCGGCAACATCGGCCCGCTTCCCGCCGGCAGCTTCGTGGTCCTCTCCGCCTCGAGCAAGATCGCCACGGGTCAGGGACTGCCGCCGGCGCTCAAAGGGATTCCGCCATTCAGTTCGTTGCCGAACACCGGCGTTCCGCTGACCGACAACGACGTGCTGACGCCCGATGCGGAACTGATCACCAGGGAGAGACCACGATGGGTGACAAGCAACACGATCCCGATCGCGACCGCGTCTTCGTGCGGGCGCTCGAAGGCAAATACAGCCTCAACG
>Ga0207687_10001136_pt1 | contig 18122 bp, 16 predicted proteins | sample KBSM54metaG_FD_184399 | JGI IMG/M metagenome (GOLD analysis project Ga0207687, IMG submission 184399) | Miscanthus rhizosphere microbial communities from Kellogg Biological Station, Michigan, USA - KBS M5-4 metaG (SPAdes) (version 2) | ecosystem: Host-associated > Plants > Roots > Rhizosphere >...
CGACACCGGCCAGCTGGGGCGTCCGGAGTACGTCGAGCCCCGTGAGTTCGTGATCGTCGAGGGCCTGCTGCCCCTGCACACCAAGGTGGCCCGGGCCTGCTTCGACATCACCGTCTACCTCGACCCGCCGGAGGAGATCCGCATCGCCTGGAAGCTGAACCGGGACACCAAGAAGCGGGGCTACACCCAGGAGCAGGTCCGGGCCGAGCTCGAGAAGCGGGAGCCGGAGTCGGCCGAGTTCATCCGCCCGCAGCGGGCCTTCGCCGACATCGTGGTGCGGTTCGCGCCGATCGAGTCCCGGGGCGAGACGCCGGCCGACCCGCTCAGCGCCTACCTCCTGCTGCGGCCGACCATCAGCCATCCCGACCTGACCAACATCCTCGGCGACGACGTCCGGGAGGCGATGCACATGAGCCTGCGGCGCGACGACGACGGCAAGCCGGTCGACTCCGTCCACATCCACTCCTACGCCGACCGGGAGGACACCCGGAAGGTGGAGCAGGCCATCTGGGACGAGCTGGGCGTGGAGGAACCGGTCCCCGAGTCCCTCGGCCGGATCGACTCCGACACCAGGGACGAGCCTCTCGCCCTCACCCAGCTCATCCTGCTCTACCACCTCATCCAGGCCAAGGGGGCGATCGGGGCCCGGTGAGCCGGTAGCCGCCAGCGCTCCCGGGTGCCCGGGCGGTGGCACCGCTAGGCTCCGCCGGCATGGACCTGCCGCCCCCGGTGCAGGACCCGGAACGACGGGACGACGCCGACGGTCCGGATCGCCGGCTGGCCTCGGTGGAGGCCGAGCTCGTCGCCCTGGGCGCCCGCCTGGAACAGCTGGAGGCGTCGCTGCAACAGGCGGTGCGGGACGAGACGCGGCGGGCCTCGAACGAGATTCGGCACACGGTGAGCGAGCTCGGCCGTCGCCTGGCCCTCGACCTGCCCCAGTTCCTCGACCGCCACCGCCAGCTCATCGTGGGCGAGCTGCGGGGCGGGGGGACGGCCGCCACCCCGGCGGCCGGGGCCGGAGCCGGGGCGGGGGCCGGGGCCGGGGCGACCACGCCGGCAGACCCCTCGGCGGCCGCCGCCACCTCGACCGCTGACTCCGAGACCGGCGCCGACGCCGACTCCGACGACGGCGGCAGTTCCGCCGACGACGCCGCCGGCGGCCGCCGGAAGCGCCGGCGGCGCAAGGACGGCTGACCGGTGCGCATCGGCTTCGACGGCACCCCCCTGCTCGGACGCAAGACGGGCGTGGGGTGGTACACCCACGAGCTGATCGACGCCGTCGCCCTCCTCGCCCCCCAGGACGACATGGTCGTGTTCCCGATCTCCTGGCGCACGGCCCGCTACCTCAACCTCGACCCGCCCCACCGGCCCAACGTCGGCGTCGAGCGCAAGCTGGCCCCCGCCCGCCCGCTGTGGGCCATGTGGGACCGGGTGCCGTTCCCGCCGGTCGAGTGGCTGGTCGACTGCGACGTCTTCCACGCCACCAACTTCATCGCCCCCCCGTCGCGGAAGGTGCCGGTGGTGGTCACCGTCCACGACATCGGGTTCGTCCACCATCCGGCCGACGTCTCCCCCGGAGTGCGGCGCATGGCCCGCCTCCTGCCCCAGATCCTGTCCCGGGCGGCGGCGGTGGTGACCGTGTCGGAGTTCACCCGCGACGAGCTCCTCGACTGGCAGCCCCACCTGGCCGACCGGGTGTCGGTCATCCACAACGGGAGCCACCACCGGGCCAAGGCGCTGAACCCCAGCCCCGCCACCGCCGTCGGGGCCCCCTACGCCCTCATGCTGGGCACGCTCGAGCCCCGCAAGAACCTGCCCCTCGCCCTCGACGCCCTCAGCATCCTGCGCCGGCGGGGCGTCGACCTGCGCCTCGTGCTCGCCGGCGGGCGCAGCACCCTCATCGACCTGCCGGCGATGCTGTCGGAGCGGGGCCTGGGCAGCCCGGAGGTTGTCTGCACCGGCTACATCGACGACAACCGGGTGGCCTCGCTGCTGGCCGGCGCCCGCATGCTCGTGTTCCCCTCCCTCTACGAGGGCTTCGGGATGCCGCTGCTGGAGGCCATGCAGGTCGGTGTGCCGGTGGTGGCGGCCCGGGCCGGCGCGTCCCCCGAGACGGTGGGCGACGCCGGGCTGCTGGTCGAGCCGGGCGACGCCGAGGGGTTCGCCGACGCCATGGCCCAGCTCGTCTTCGACGACGAGCTGCGCACCACGCTCATCAAGAAGGGGAAGGCCCGGGAGGCGGAGTTCACCTGGGAGCGGGCCGCCGCCGCCTGCCTCCGCATCTACCGCCGGGTCGCCGCCTGACGGCGAAGGGCCCCCTCGGTGTCGTCGTGATGGCCGACCAGCTGCGGCGGACCGTCCCGGGGGGAATCGGCACCTACGTCCGGGGGCTGGTGGCGGGGCTGCGGACGGCCGGTCCCGAGCTGGTCGACCTGACCCTCTGGACGGGACGGGCCCGGGGCGGCCCCGATCCGGTCGCCGGCCTGGGCCGGGTGGTGGCGTCGAGGCTGCCCGGCCCCGCCCTCACCCGGCTGTGGGACCGGGGCCTGGGCCGGCCGCCGGGGGGGGCCGACGTGGTCCACGCCCCGTCGCTGGCCGTGCCCCCGTCGGGACCGGCGCCGATGACGGTGATGGTGCACGACCTGGCCTGGCGCCACGAGCCCGACGCCTACCCCCGCCGGGGCCGGGAGTGGCACGAGGCCGCCCTCGGTCGGGCCCGCCGGCGGGCGGCGCTCCTGTTGGCGCCCTCGGCCGCCACCGCCGACGACCTGGCCGCGGCGGGCGTGCCCGAGGACCGGGTGGCGATCGTCGAGGAAGGGTGCGACCACCTCGACCCGCCCGACCACGAGGGGGCGACCTCCCTCCTGGCCCGCCTGGGCGTCGAGCCCGGCGGCGCCTACCTGCTCACCGTGTCCACCCTCGAGCCCCGCAAGAACCTGCCCCGCCTCCTGGAGGCCCACGCCCTGGCCCTCTCCCGCCTCCCCGAACCGTGGCCGCTGGTCGTGGTCGGGCCGGCGGGCTGGGGACCGGCGGTGGCACCGCGCCCGTCGGTGCTGCTGGCCGGCTCGGTCGACGGGGGCGTGCTGTCCGCCCTCTACCGCGGGGCCCGGCTGGTGGCCTATGTCCCCCTCCGGGAGGGATGGGGGCTGCCGGCGGTGGAGGCCATGGCCTGCGGCGTGCCGGTGGTGGCGACCCCGATGCCGAGCACGGGCGGGGCCGCCTTCGAGGTCCCGCCGATCGACGTCGAGGCCATCGCCGAGGGGCTGGTGGCGGTGGCGGGGGACGAGGCGCTCCGGGTCCGCCTGGTCGCGGCCGGCGACCGTCGAACGGCGGGGCTCACCTGGGCGCGGGCCGGGGCCCGCCACCTCGAGCTGTGGCGGGGGCTGGCCGCCGGATGAGCGGCGCCGTGCGGGTGAGCGTGGACGCCACCGCGGTGCCGGCCAAGCCGGGCGGCGCCGGCCGCTACGTCCTCAACCTGGTCGCCGAGCTGATCAGGCCGGAGATGGCGGACGCGGTCGAGGTCACCGTCGTCTGCCGCCACGGCGACCGGGCCCGGTGGGAGGCCCGGGCGGGGGCGGGGCGGGTGTTCGACATCGCCCCCGCCCGCCGTCCCGTCCGCCTGGCCTGGGAGCAGACCGCCCTGCCCCGGCTGCTCAACCGCCTACCGATCGACGTCCACCACGGTCCGCACTACACCATGCCGGTGGCGGCCCGGGGCCCGAGCGTGGTCACCATCCACGACCTGTCGTTCTTCTCCCACCCGGAGTGGCACCAGTCGTCGAAGGTCGCCTTCTTCCGGGGGGCGATCCGGGTGGCCGCGGCCCGGGCCGCCGCCATCGTCGCCGTCAGCCGGTCCACCGCCGACCGCCTCGCCGACCGCACCCACCCCAAGGGGCCGGTGTACGTCATCCCCCACGGCGTCGACCACGACCGGTTCCGGCCGCCGACGGGCCCCGAGGAGGTGGAGGCCGACATCGCCGCCCGCCAGCAGCTGGGCATCGAGCCGCACCAGCCCTACATCGCCTACGTGGGCACGCTCGAACCCCGCAAGGACGTCCCCTCCCTCGTGCGGGCCTTCGACCTGATCGCCGCCGGCCACCCCGACACCGTCCTCGTGCTGGCCGGGCAGCGGGGATGGGGCGCCGACGCGGTGGAGGCGGCCATCGTCACCGCCCGGGCCCGGGGCCGCATCTCCGTCGCCGGCTACGTGACCGAGGAGGAGAACGTCGCCCTCCTGCGGGGGGCGACGGTGGTGGCGTACCCGTCACTGGAGGAGGGCTTCGGCCTCCCCGCCCTGGAGACCATGGCCTGCGCCACCCCGCTGGTGACCACGTCGGGATCGGCCATGGAGGAGGTGGCGGGGACGGCCGCCCTCCTGGTGGCCCCGGGCGACACCGTGGCCCTGGCCGAGGCCCTGGAGGCCACGCTCGCGGGCGGGCCCGAGGTCGACCGCCGCCGGCGTGAGGGACTCGAGGTCGCCGCCCGCCACACGTGGTCGGCGACGGCCGCGGCCCACGTCGACGTCTACCGCGGGGTCGCCGGTTAGCGGCTGCGGAGCTTGCTCGCCAGGCGGAGGAGCTCCAGGTAGAGCCACACCAGGGTGACCAGGAGCCCGAAGGCGCCGTACCACTCCATGTACTTGGGGGCGCCCTTGGCCGCTCCCCGCTCGATGAAGTCGAAGTCGAGGATGAGGTTGAGGGCAGCGATGACCACCACCGCCAGGCTGATCAGGATGCCGATCGGGCTGGCGTCGTGGATGAAGGGGACGTCGGCCCCGAACAGCCGCAGCACCAGGCTCACCATGTAGACGACGAACACGGCGCCGGTGGCGGCCACGATGCCCATCCGCAGCTTGTCGGTGACCTTGATGACCCGGGTCGCGTACAGGAACAGGAGGATGCCGAACACGGCGACCGTCAGCCCCACCGCCTGGACGACGATGCCGCCGTAGGCGAGGTTGTAGACGTGGGAGATGGCGCCCAGGAGGAGGCCCTCGACCACGGCGTAGACGGGGGCGGTGAATCGGGCCAGGCGGGGCTTGAAGATGGTGAGGAAGGCGATGCCGAGGCCGACCAGCAGGGCCGGGAGGAGCCAGTCGGGGTAGCGGACGCCCTCGGGCGAGGGGTCGACCTGGGCCCAGCCGACCCACCCCGCCGCCAGCAGGACCATCAGGAGGACGGCGGAGGCGCTGATGGTGCCGCTGATCGTCATGGTGTCGGCCGACGAGGGCGGGGTCCAGGGCGACACCTGGTCGTCGACCGGCGGCCGGGTCATGCGGCCCCCGGCCCCCGAGGTGCGGGCGGCCTCGATCTCGCGGGTGAAGACCTTCTCGTTCAGGGCCGGGTTGCTGGTGCGCATGGGCGCCAGCGTACCGCCGCGGGGCCGACTATCCCGGGCGGGTCATGCCGGGAAAGGCGCAGGTCAGCCCGGTCGCCGCCGGCTCCGCCAGGCCGTGATCAGCTGCTCCCGCCACACCAGGACCGAGATCAGCGACACCGTCCCCGCACCCACCGCGCCGAGCACCAGCGGCTCGTTGTCGGAGACGAACCCGATCACGAGCAGCACCGTCCCGATCACCCCGAACACGACCGACGTCACCAGCGCCGGCGGCCGGGACGGGGCGGGCGAGGACACGCCGCCACTGTGCCACGCGAGGCCTGACGCCGCCCCCCTCCGATCAGTTCATCGAGGGGTCGAGGGGGTAGTCGGCGAAGAGGGAGATCGTGCCCGGCTGGCGCCGGAGGACGTCGCGCCACAGGTCGTCGGGGAGGGGGGACAGGGCGTCGCCCGGGTCGGCGTCGACCACGAACCAGCCGCCTTCGGCGATCTCCGCCTCCAGCTGCCGGGGGGCCCACCCGGCGTAGCCGGCGAAGATGCGGACCTCGGCCACCGCCGGCACCGCCTGGCCGGGGTCGGCGCTGAGGTCGACGGTGCCGACCCGGCCGACGAGCGGGTTCCAGCCGGCGTCGTCCATGTCGGCGTCGACCCGGGCCAGACAGAGGGCGGCGTTGGGGCTGACGGGCCCGCCCAGGAACACCACCGGGGGCGACACCACGACCTCGGTCCACCCCGGGAGGTGCTCGGCCACGTGGATCTCGCTCGGCCGGTTGAGGACCACGCCCATCGCCCCCTCGTCGTTGTGCTCCAGCAGGAGGACGACGGTGCCCGCGAAATTGGGGTCGCCGACGGAGGGGGTGGCCACCAGCAGGCGTCCCCGCAGGGCCCGGGGCGCGGGCGTCTCGTAGCCGTCCATCACCCCGCCCCCACCGCCGCCCGGGCCCGCCTGCCGAACATGACCCGCAGCGCCACCAGCGCGCCCAGGGCCGTGGCCAGGGCGGCGAGGTACGGCACCCGGGGCAGGCGGCCGGCCCCGCCGAAGTCGTCCGCCGCCCGCAACGCCCCCAGCCCCACCAGGGCCAGGCCGAGGGCGGCCGTCTCCAACGCGACGGCGAACGTGCTCCACCGGTCGTCGGCGAGGAACCAGGCCAGCATCAGGGCCGGGAAAGCCAGGAAGGCGCTCATCGAGCGGGCGCTCAGGATGGTGAGCGCCCACGGCCAGCGCTCGGCGAAGGGCTGGGGGTGGACGAACATCGCCAAGGCCGTCGCCAGCCAGACCACCCCGACCCCCCCCACCGCCAGCCGCAGGGGCCGGGGCACGATCACGTCGTCCGGCGCCGCCACCCGGGGGTCGGTGCGCCGGTTCACCGCCCACAGCCAGGGCAGGAGCACCGGGGTGATCGTGTAGAGCGCGAGCCAGCCCCAAAAGCTGACGTGGCCGTGGTTGAAGCGGTCCCAGTGCAGGAAGGTGGCCACCCCGAGCATGGTGGCGAACAGCCACGCCCCCACGAACCCGACGGCCACCCGGTGCCACTGGCGGGCGGTCGCGGCCCGCAGGAACAGGTACGCCCCCGCCAGGTAGCCCGCGCCCATGGTGAGGGCGCTCATCGACGGGACGATCGTCCACGCCCACAGCTGGCGGGTGCGCCCGGGAAACAGGTAGAGGATCACGAAGGCGGCCGTCAGCACGGGCACGATGAGCGCGGCCACCCACCGGGCCGGGGCCAGGACCCGGTCGTCGGCGAGGTTCGGCGCGGTGGAGCCGGGCACCGGGCTCAGGCCACGATGCCCCGACGCCGGTAGAGGCTCTGGTCGGACACCGCCACCAGGAAACCACACCCGTTCCCAGGAGACCACGGAGAGAGGACGGCTAGCCTCGGCCCCGAGCATGGAACCGCAGCCCTCCGCCCCTCCGGTGGTGGCGGTCGTCGTGGCCAACGAACCGGGCGACTGGTTCGAGGAAGCCCTGGTGGCGCTGGGCAGCCAGGACTACCCCAATCAATCGGTCTTGGTGATGGACGCCGGAGGCGACGCCGATTCGGCCCGCCGGGTGGCGTCCATCCTGCCCGACGCGTACCTGCGCCGGGTCGCCACCAAGCCCGGGTTCGCGGCCGTGGCCAACGACGTCCTCCAGACGGTGCAGGGGGCGTCGTTCCTCGTCTTCTGCCACGACGACGTGGCCATGGAGCCCGACGCCATCCGCCTCCTGGTCGAGGAGGCACTGCGCTCCAACGCCGGCATCGTCGCCCCCAAGGTGGTCGAGTGGGACCATCCCGACCGCTTGCTCGAGGTCGGCCTGGTCGTCGACAAGACCGGGGCCTGCGCCTCGGTGGTCGACCGGGGCGAGCTCGACCAGGAGCAGCACGACGCGGTCAAGGACGTGTTCGCCGTCTCCAGCACGTGCCTGCTGGTGCGCAGCGACCTGTTCAGCGAGCTGGGCGGCTTCGACCCGGAGATGGGCGACCACGGGGCCGACGTCGACCTGTGCTGGCGGGCCCAGGTGGCGGGGGCGAGGGTCGTGGTCGCCCCCGCGGCCGTCGTCCGGCACCACAACGGCGGCGGCGGTCACCGGGAGGACCCGCTCGACATGGAGGCGGCCCAGTCCCGTCACCACCTGCGCACCATGTTCAAGAGCTACTCGTTCGTGACCCTGCTGCGGGTGGTGCCCCAGGCCATGATCGTCACCCTGGTGGAGACGATCGTCGCCCTGTTCTCCCGACGCTGGGGCGAGGCCCGCCAGCTGGTGTCGGCCTGGTTCTGGAACGTGCGCCAGCTCAAGCGGCTGCGGCCCCTCCGCCGCGCCGTCCGCCGCAGCCGGAACGTTCCCGACAGCGAGGTCCGCCGCCTCCAGGTGCGGGGCAGCGTCCGGCTCACCAACTACCTGCAGCGCCGCCTGCACGCCGAGGAGCGGGCCCGGGCTCTCGTCTCCGCCGGCCAGGAGCTGGTGGAGTCGGTGTGGCAGGGACCGGCCCGGGCCGCGGCCGCCCTGCTGGGGCTGGTGACCCTGGCCTTCCTCATCGGCAGCCGGCAGCTGTTCACCGGGCGCCTGCCAGCGGTGGGACAGCTGGCGCCCTTCCCCCGCCCGTCGACCTTCCTGCTCCACTTCGTCGACGGCTGGCGCACCACCGGCTTGGGCTCCCCGTCGTCGGCGCCACCCGTGTTCGGCCTCCTCGGCTTCGCCGGCACCGTGCTGCTGGGCGGCGTCGGCCTGCTGCAGAAGCTGCTGGTGCTGGGGGCGTGGCCGATCGCCGCCGTCGGCGCCTGGCGGGTGGGCCGCCGCCTGGGCTCGCCCCTGGCCCGCCTGGTGGGCGTGATCGCCTACCTCACCGTGGCTCTGCCCTACAACTCCCTGTCCCGGGGCCAGTGGGGGGGACTGCTGGCCTACGCGGCCGCCCCCTGGCTCCTGGGATCGCTCCTCCGCCTCACCGGGCTGCCGCCGTTCCGGGCCGACGACGACCCCCCACCGGGTGCACGCGACGTCCTCGTCCTCGCGCTGGGGCTGGCCATCGTGGCCGTGTTCGTCCCGTCGATCGCGCTGGCATTGCTGGTGGCCGCCCTCGGGCTGCTGCTGGGCTCGCTGGTCGGGGGCGAGCCGACGGGCACGTCCACCGCCTTCCTCGGCGCCCTGGGGGCCGTCCTCGTAACCGTCGTCCTGCTGGTGCCGTGGTCGGTCGAGCTCCTCCTGCCAGGGGGCTGGTCGACGGTCACCGGCGTGTCCCGCCTGCCCTCGGTGCAGCCCGGACTGGGCGAGCTGCTGCGATTCCAGGTCGGCCCCATGGGCGCGGCCCCGCTGGGCTGGGCCCTCCTGGTGGTGGCCGCCGTCCCCCTGGTGCTGGGGCGGGAGTGGCGCCTGGCGTGGGCCATCCGCCTGTGGATCACGGCCCTGACCTGCATCGGCGTGGCCTGGGCCGGCGGCCAGGGCTGGATCCCGCTCCAGTTCCAGGCCCCCGACGTCCTCCTCGCCTTCGCCGCCGCCGCCCTGGCCGGCTCGGTCGCCCTGGGCGCGGTCGCCTTCGAGACCGACCTCCGCTCGGAACGGTTCGGGTGGCGGCAGGCGCTGTCCGTGGTCGCCGGCGCCACCGTCGCCGCCCTCACCCTCCCCGTCCTCGGCGGCGCCACCGACGGCAAGTGGAACATGCCCTCCACCGACCTGGCCCGCTCGGTGGCGTGGATGGACCCCGAGGTCGACGCCGGGTCCTTCCGGGTGCTGTGGCTGGGCGATCCCGAGGTCCTGCCCCTCGACAGCTGGCGGCTCCAGGAGGGCGTGGGCTACGCCACCTCCCGCAACGGGGCCCCCGACGCGTCCGACCTCCTGCCGGGCCGACCGTCGGCGGCCACCGAGACCATCGCCGCCGTGCTCCGGGTGGCGCAGAACGGCGGCACCGCCCGCCTCGGGCGCCTGCTCGCCCCCATGGCCGTGCGCTACATCGTGATCCCCACCCAGACCGCCCCCCGGGACTCCGTGCCACCCACCCCCGGCATCCCCCCCGCCCTCACCCGCGCCCTCGGCTCCCAGCTCGACCTCCGCCTGCTCCCGGCCGACGCCACCCTGGCCGTGTACGAGAACACCGCCTGGGGACCGGGCCGGGCCCTCGTCGCGGGAACAGTCGCCGGAGGAGTCCCCGACCGCCTCGGCGGTGGCGTCGACCTGGCCGCGGCCAAGCCCATCCTCGGCCAGGGAGGACCGGTGCGCTTCACCGGCCCCGTCGCCGACGCCGGCACCGCCGTCCTCGCCGAGACGCCGTCGGCCCGGTGGTCGCTGGAGGTCGGTGGCCGGGGCGCCGACCGCACCCGGGCCTACGGCGTGGCCAACGCCTTCGACGTGCAGCGCCCGGGCAACGGCCGCCTCCGCTTCAAGACGCCGATCCTCCGCTACGGCCTCGTGCTCGTGCAGCTCGCCCTGTGGGTCGGCCTGGTCCGCTACCTCGTGGTCACCCGCCCCCGGCCCGTCGGGGGCGACGAGCCCACCGACCAGTGAGCGGCCGGCGCATCCCGGCCATCGTCGTCATCGTCCTGCTGCTGGTGGCCGGCGGGGCGATCGACCGGTGGGCCCGCTCCTCCTCCGACTCGATGCCCGACGACCCGGAGGCGGCCATCGCCCTGGCCGGGCCCGCGGCCGCCCCCGCCTCGGCCCGGTCGTCGGCCTGGTACTGCGCCGGATCGACCGGCAAGCCCGATGCCGTCGCCGACGGCACCGTCGTCATCGCCAACGCCGGCGTTCGGCCGCTGCGGGCCGACGTCGCCGTCCTGCCCATCGGCGGAGCGGCCGGCCAGACCTCGGTCGACGTGGCCGCCAACGGGCGGGCGGCCGTCCACCTGGCCGACGTCGTCCAGGGGGACTACCTGTCGGCGGTGGTCGAGCTCGACGGCGGCGACGCGGTGGTCGAGCTGTCGACCACCGGGCCGCTCGGCACCAGCGTCACCCCCTGCGCCTCGACCGCCTCGCCCACCTGGTACTTCGCCGAGGGGGTCACCACCCGGGACGCGACCGAGGTGCTCCTCGTCTTCAACCCCTTCCCCGAGGACGCCGTCGTCGACTTCTCGTTCACCACCGAGGAGGGACAGGTCACCCCCCAGGCCCTCACCGGGCTGTCGGTGCAGGGCCGGGGCATGGCCGCCATCAACGTCGGCGACTACGTCCAGCGCCGGGAGGCGGTGGCGGCCGCCATCTCCGCCCGCACCGGCCGGCTGGTGGTGTCCCGGCTCCAGTTCTTCGACGGCAGCGTCGGGCGCAAGGGCCTCGCCGTCACCCTCGGCATCCCCGCCCCCGAGCCGCTGTGGTACTTCGCCGACGGCCTCGCCGCCGACGGGCTGGCCGAGCGGTTCCAGGTCTACAACCCGCAACAGTCCGAGGCCCAGGTGGAGCTGGCCATCGGCCTCGACGACGGCCAGGCCGAGCCGCTGCGCATCACCGTGCCCCGGGAGTCGAGGGTGAGCGTGGTCGCCAACGACGAGAGCCGGGTGCCCAAGGGCGTCGGCCACTCGGTCGTGCTGCGCAGCACCAACGGGGTCGACGTGGTGGTCGAGCGCAGCGTCGACTCGGCCGGGGCCGCGGGCCGGTCGGGGGTGGGATCCTCGCCCGGGGCCCGGGCCACGGCCAAGGGGTGGGTCCTGGCCGCGGGGCAGGCGGACGAGTCCCTCGACGAGTTCGTGGCCGTGTCCAATCCGGGACCGACCCCGGCCCGGATCACCGTCTTCCAGCTGGCCGACGGCGTGCGGCGGGAGGTCCCCGGCCTGAAGGACGTCGAGCTCGCCGCCGGCGCCCGCACCGTGGTGCGCCTCGCCGACCACGTCCCGGTGCCCGCGGCGGCCCTGTCGCTGCTGGTCACCGCGACCCAGCCGGTGGTGACCGAGCGGCTGCTCCTGGCCCAGGGCGGGAGCCTGGGGATGTCGATCACCCCAGGCATCGCCCTCCGCGACTGACACTGACACACGAAAGGGGGCCCCAGCCCCCCTTCCGAAGCCGCCGCCCGGAACGCCCGCAGATGCTCCACTTTCCCGACCGCCAACGTCAATAGCGACTTTCGACACGTACCGCGGCCGCGCCCTGTCGGCCGGTGGTCGATACTGGCCCCATGGAGCGCCTCGTCGTCGTGGCGGTGGTGGTGGCCGCGGCCGCCGCGCTCGCCCTCCTCGTCGAGCGGCGGCGGCCCGACCCCCCCACCCAGGGAACGTGGCCGGTGCCTCGCCAGCTCGACCGGGCCGACTTCCACCGGGCCGACGCCCCCTGGCTGGTGGCCGTCTTCTCGTCGGCGAACTGCGACTCGTGCGCCACCGTCCTGCAGAAATCGGCCGTGCTGGCCAGCGCCGACGTCGTCGTCCAGGACGTGGAGGTGGGCGCCCACGGCGACCTGCACGAGCGCTACGGGATCGAGGCCGTCCCCACCATCGTGGTGGCCGACGCCGAGGGCGTGGTGCGAGCCTCGTTCGTCGGGCCGCCCTCGGCCACCGACCTGTGGGCGGCGGTGGCCGAGGTCAGGGAGCCGGGATCGAGCCCCGAGCCCGGGCTGGGCCAGCCCGAGGGTGCCCGAAGTGGCGAAACGGCGCCGTAGTACCGTCCGTCCGTGACCATCGCAGGCGTCGAGGAGCTCTTTCGCGCTCGCGAGCTCACCGCCAACCTGGTTCGCCGCGACCTCAAGGTCCGCCACCGGGGGACCTTCCTGGGGATGCTGTGGTCGCTCACCACCCCCCTGCTCTTCGTCGGCCTGTACTGGTTCATCTTCACGTTCATCTTCCAGGCGGGCGACATTCCCGAGGCCACCCGCACCGACGGCACGGTCGTCCCCTTCGCCCTCTACTTCTTCGGCGGCCTCGTCATCTGGAACCTGTTCGCCACCGCCGTCGGGGGCTCGACCGGCAGCGTCATCGGCTCCGGCTACCTGCTGGGCAAGGTGTACTTCCCCCGGGCCATCCTGCCCCTGAGCACGGTCCTGTCGTCGGTGGTCACCTTCGGGTTCGAGCTGGCGGTGCTGGTGGTGGCCACGCTGGTCTTCGCCGGCCTGCCCGGCCTCCACATCCTGTGGCTGCCGCTGATCGTGGTGGTCGTCACACTCCTGGCGTTCGGCCTGGCCCTCATCCTGTCGTCGGTCACCGTGTTCCTGCGGGACGTGGCCCACTTCATCGGGGTCTTCCTCCAGCTGTGGTTCTGGGGCACGCCGATCATCTACTCGCTCAGCCTCATGGCCAAGCGGCCCGGCCTGCTCACCCTCCTGAAGCTCAACCCGATGACCGGCATCGTCGTCTCGTTCCGGAACGTCGTCCTGCTCAACCGCCCGCCCGACTTCAAGCTGCTCGGCTACGACTTCCTCGTCGCCCTGGTGTGCCTCGCCGTCGGCACCAAGCTCTTCGGGCGCTGGCAGCGACAGTTCGCGGAGATCGTCTGATGGGTGATCCAGATGGGTGACGTCGCCATCTCCTGCGAGGGCGTCTGGAAGAGCTACCGGATCTACCACCAGCGGGCCCACACGCTGAAGGAGAAGGTCCTGTCGCGGGCGCACCGGTACGAGGACTTCTGGGCCCTCAAGGGCATCGACCTGGAGGTGGAGACGGGCACCACCATCGGGATCATCGGGCCCAACGGGTCGGGCAAGTCGACCCTCCTCAAGACGCTGGCCATGGTCCTCACCCCCAACAAGGGCAGCCTCACGGTCCGGGGCCGCATCTCGCCCCTCCTCGAGCTGGGCACCGGCTTCCACCCCGAGCTCACCGGCAAGGAGAACGTGTTCCTCGCCGGCTCGCTCCTCGGGCAGCCCAAGAGGGAGGTCGAGAAGCGCTACGACGGCATCGTCGACTTCGCCGGCATCGAGTCGTTCATGGACATCCCGGTCAAGAACTACTCGAGCGGCATGTACGCCCGGCTCGCCTTCGCGGTGGCGATCAGCGTCGACCCCGAGATCCTCATCGTCGACGAGGTCCTGGCCGTGGGCGACGAGGGCTTCCAGATGAAGTGCTGGGAGCGCATCACCGAGCTGCGGGCCGAGGGCCGCACCATCGTGCTGGTGTCCCACAGCCTGCCGACGGTGCGCACCCTGTGCTCCAAGGCGGTGTGGCTGGAGAAGGGGACGGTGCGGGAGACGGGCAAGGCCGCCGACGTGGTCGCCGACTACCTGGCCGAGGTCCACCACGAGACGGCCGACCAGGACGGTGGGGCCGGGGCCGGGTCGCACGGGCGGCGCTACGGCGCGGGACCGGCCCAGATCACCGAGGTCGCGGTCCTCGACGGCGACGGGGGCCACACGGGCACCTTCCGCACGAGCGACCCCCTGATCATCCGGGTCACCTATGACATCCCCACCGGCCTGGCCGACACCATCTGCGGCATCGCCGTCATGCGGGGCGAGAACCTGGCCTACGTCTTCGGGCAGAACTCGGGCCAGGCCGGGCTGACCCTGCCCCCGGGCTCGGGGACGGTGGAGTTCCGGGTCCCCTACCTGCCCCTCCTCCGGGGCCACTACGTGATCACCGCCGTCCTCCACGACGAGGCCGCGACCAAGATCTACGACTGCCACGAGCGCCGCCACTGGTTCTCGGTCTTCGACAACCCCTCCCTGCCCATCGAGGGCGGGATGGTCCACGTCGCCACCGAGTGGAAGGCCAGCCTGTCGTCGGACGCCCCGTCGTCGGCGGCCCCCGCCGAGCAATCCGCGCGCTGACCCCCTCACGCGTGTAATTGCGCGGAGCAATCGGCGGGACCACACTGCCTCGATGCGTGGCACGTCCGTCCCGACGATGATGACCAGGGTGGAGACGGCCCTGGTGCGGGCCGCCCGCCAGCCCGGGGGGGTGAGCGCCGGGGGACCGATCTTCGTGCACACCGAGGGCGACGACGAGCTCGGCATCGCCAACCTCCGCGACCCCGCCACCATCCGGGTGGAGTTCCTCTCCGGGTCCGACCGGCCCGTGGTCGGGGATGCCATCCGCTTCGGGAAGAAGGCCGTGCGCCGGGCCCTGCGGTGGTACACGACACCCCCGTGGGACCAGCAGACCCGCTTCAACCACGCCCTTCTCGACCTGGTGGAGAAGCTGCGCCTGCAGAACGAGCGCCTGCGCAACGAGGTGGAAGAGCTCAACCGGGTCCTGCGGGACGAGGCCAAGACGTCCGCCGATGACTGAGGCACCGGCGCCGGCGCCCCGCAGATCGGTCGCCATCGTGATCCTCACGTGGAACGCGATCGAGTTCTCCAAGCGGTGCCTCGCCGCCCTCCAGGAGATGACCGACCACCCGGACTGGCGGCTGATCGTGGTCGACAACGGCAGCGTCGACGGCACGCCCGAGTGGCTGAGCACCCTCCCGTGGATCACCCTCGTGCGCAACAGCCGCAACCTGGGCTTCACCAAGGGCTGCAACATCGGCATCACCGCCTGCCTGCCGGACGAGGACGTCGTCCTCATGAACAACGACGTGATCGTCACCGACCGCCACTGGCTGACCAAGCTCCAGGACTCGGCCTACGCCGACGTCCAGCCCGTCCGGGGGGTGGTCGGGGCCCGCCTGGTCGACGCCCAGGGGACGATCCTGCACCTGGGCGCCCTCATGATGCCCCTCACCCTCATGGGCCAGCAGATGGGCGGCTTCGAGCTCGACGTCAACCAGTGCAACGCCACCCGGTCGGTGGAGTCGGTGGTGTTCGCCCAGGTCTACATCCGCCGCGACTGCCTGCGCGAGATCGGCCCCCTCGACGAGGACCTGTTCGCCTACTTCGACGACTCCGACTTCTGCCTGCGGGCCATCAAGGCCGGGTGGGACGTGGTGTGCGAGGGCTCGGTGACCTCCGTCCACCACCAGAGCACGTCGACCAAGGAGAACAAGGTCGACTTCTGGTCGGTCTATGGCAAGTCCCGCAAGGTGTTCACCCGCAAGTGGGCCCAGTACCTGGAACACGACCGGTACGACCTGGAGATGGCGTGGCACTCGGTGGTGCACCAGCCCATGGGCTACGGGGTCCAGAGCCGCCACATCATGAAGGCGCTGCACTTCGCCGGGGTCAAGGTCGCCTACAAGAACGCCTACAACCAGGAGGACGACCCCACCGACGACTTCCTCCTCGACGACATCATGAAGCGGGCCATCCGCGCCGACGTCACCCAGGTGGCCCTGTGCCAGGCGGACGCCTTCTTCCCGGTGGCGGGCAGGCACACCGTCGGGTGGACGATGCTCGAGGTCACCGGCCTGCCCCCGACGTGGGTGGCGGGGTGCAACTCGATGGACGAGGTGTGGGTGCCGGCGTCGTTCAACGTGGACACGTTCCGCAACTCGGGGGTGACGGTGCCCATCCAGGTCATGCCCCTGGGCGTCGACGTCGACTACTTCCACCCCGAGATCACCGGCTACCGGCCGTCGACCCGCTTCACGTTCCTGTCGGTGTTCGAGTGGGGCGAGCGCAAGGCGCCCGAGGTGCTGCTGCGGGCCTTCGCCGAGGAGTTCAAGGACTCGGAGGACGTGCTCCTCCTGCTCTCGGTCTTCAACCGTGACCCTCAGGTCGACGTCCAGCAGCAGATCGCCGACCTCGACCTGCCGCCGACGGCGCCCATCGTGGTCATGCTCAACCCGAAGTTCACCGCCCACCAGATGGGCAGCCTGTACCGGTCGGCCGACGCCTTCGTCCTGCCCACCCGGGGCGAGGGTTGGGGCATGCCGGTGCTGGAGGCCATGGCCTGCGGCCTCCCCACCATCGCCACCCGGTGGAGCGGCCCCGCCGACTTCCTCCACGAGGGGATCGGCTACCCGCTGGAGCCGTTGCGGCTGGTGCCGGCCGAGGCCCGCTGCGAGTACTACGCCGGGTTCGACTGGGCCGACCCCGACGTCGAGCAGCTCCGGTCGCTCATGCGCCAGGTGGCCGACAATCCCGAAGCGGCCCGCGTGAAAGGCCTGGCTGCGGCGGCCGAGGTGGCCTCCACCTGGACCTGGGACCACGTCGCCCGCAAGGTGAAGGCCCGCCTGCTCGAGATCGGCTGACGCCCTTCCCGCTACCGTCGGGATCGTGGCCGAGGACGGGGTGGTCGTCGAGGCGGCGGGGCGGGAGATCGTCGTCACCCATCCGGACAAGGTGTTCTTCGCCGAGCGGGGCGACACCAAGCTCGACCTCGTCCGCTACTACCAGTCGGTGGAGGGGCCGCTCATGGCGGCCATGGGCGGGCGGCCGGTGCTCCTCCAGCGCTTCCCCAACGGCGCCGGCGGGTCGTCGTTCTTCCAGAAGCGGGTGCCCGAGGTGCGCCCCGACTGGCTGGAGACCTCCATCGTGAGCACCCCCAACGGCACCACGTCCCAGGCCCTCGTCACGGCCGACCTGGCCCACGTGCTGTGGGCGGTGAACATGGGCTGCCTCGGCTTCCACGTGTGGCCGTCGCAGGCGTCCGACCCGGACCATGCCGACGAGCTGCGCATCGACCTCGACCCCAGTCCGGGGGTGACCTTCCCCATGTTGCGGGAGGCGGCGGTGGAGGTGAAGGGCCTGTTCGACGAGCTGGCGGTGGTCGCCCTGCCCAAGACCACCGGGAACCGGGGCATCCACGTCTACGTGCGCCTCCAGCCCCGGTGGACGTCGTACGAGGTGCGCTCGGCGGCGGTGGCGGTGGCCCGGGAGTTGGAGCGGCGCCGGCCCGACCTGGTCACCGCCGCCTGGTGGAAGGAGGAGCGGGGCAGCCGGGTGTTCGTCGACTTCAACCAGAACGCGCCCCACAAGACGATCTTCGGGGCGTGGTCGGTCCGCGCCCGGCCCGGCGCCCAGGTGTCGACGCCGTTCCGGTGGGACGAGCTGGAGGCGGTGCATCCCGACGACTTCACCATCGCCAACGTCCCCCGGAGGGTGGAGGAGACGGGGGACCCGTGGGCCCCGATGGCCGCCGCGCCCCAGTCCCTGGAGCCGGTGCTCGCCCTCCACGAGCGGGACCGGGCCGCGGGCCTGCTCGACGCCCCGTGGCCGCCCGTCTATCCCAAGATGCCGGGCGAGCCGCCCCGGGTGGCCCCCAGCCGAGCCCGGAAGGTGGTGGACGAAGGATGACCGCCGTGCGCCGGACCGTGGTCGCCGTGGCCGTCGCCCTGGCCGTCGCCGTGGCCGTCGGAGGATGCGGCGGCGGGCACTCAGCCAAGGACGGGGCGACCGTCACGACGGCCGTGGGGCCGACGACCACGCCGTCGACCGCCCCGTCCACCACCGCCGCCGCCTCCGCGACGACGACCACCCTGACCCGGCCGACGGTGGCCGACAGCACGCTCACGGGCGGGAGCGAGCCCGGCCGCTACACCTACGAGGTCACCTACCCCGAGGTCACGGGCCTGGCCGACG
>Ga0207687_10001138_pt1 | contig 18110 bp, 17 predicted proteins | sample KBSM54metaG_FD_184399 | JGI IMG/M metagenome (GOLD analysis project Ga0207687, IMG submission 184399) | Miscanthus rhizosphere microbial communities from Kellogg Biological Station, Michigan, USA - KBS M5-4 metaG (SPAdes) (version 2) | ecosystem: Host-associated > Plants > Roots > Rhizosphere >...
GTGACACCGGCGTCGGGATGACGGAGGCAACGCGGGCGCGACTGTTCGAGCCCTTCTTTACCACCAAGGAACCGGGAAAAGGCACGGGCCTGGGGCTCGCGACGGTCTTTGGGATCGTCAAGCAGAGTGGGGGAAGCATCGAGGTGGAGAGCACGCTCGGGCACGGCACTACCGTGAAGATCTACCTGCCGATCGTCGAGCACGACGAGGCGGCTCCCATATCGACGGTACCGCCTGCTCAACCGAAAGCGTTCAACGGAACGGAGACAGTGCTGCTCGTCGAGGACGACGAGGGGGTGCGGGTCTTGGCCCGGACGATCCTCCGAAAGTACGGCTACAACGTGCTCGACGCGCAAGGCGGGGGTGACGCGTTTCTGCTGTGTGAACAATACTCGGGCTCAATCGACCTGCTGCTGACGGACGTCGTCATGCCGCGCATGAGTGGCCGTCAATTGGCCGAACGGCTCATCCTCGTTCGCCCGAACATGAAAGTGCTGTACATGTCCGGCTATACGGATGACGCCGTCATGCGCAATGGCATCTTCTATTCCGCGATCGCTTTCATTCAGAAGCCGATCACACCCGAAACGCTCGCGCGCAAAGTGCGGCAGGCCCTGGATGCACCGCGTCGAGCGTTGAGCTAGCTACGCCTTCTAGGACGGCACTGCGGGGCGCCGGTATCAGGTCAACCTGGCAATCAACTCGGCGAGCTCGCGAGCGCAAAACGGCTTGGCGAGAAAGTGGAGAGCGGCGTCCCCGACGAGAGCCGGGGTGTTGCGCGGGTCGCAACCTCCAGAAATCAGGATGACAGGGACCAATAGTGCGTGCTCGCGCACCGCGGCTAAGACCAGTGTGCCGTTGGTGGCGGGGGCGAACAGGTCGGTCACGACGGCGTCGAATGGGAACGCTTCGATTAGCCTCAGCGCTTCTGCGGAGCTGTTGGCACTGTGCACGTCCAATCCGGCGTGGCGCAAAACGCGAACGATGACGCGCAAGACTTGCGGGTCGTCATCCGCGACCAGGATGCGCGAGGTTTGCCGATGCGACTTGGTCGGCCATGTTCCTGATGGCTCGGTGTGCTCTTCGGAGTGCTGCTGCTCGCGCAGAATCTGCATCGCGGAAACCCTCTCGAGTATCTTGGTGCGCTAGGGCACCCTCCGTGCCAACGGCGCAGCCGAGCGTGTTCGCCGGTTTATGCTGCGGGCTTCGCCTGGATTCGCAACATGACCCGTTCGATTTTGCGCATCAAAAGGCGCGCATCACTCTTCTCGATGTAGTCTTCGGCGCCGAGTTTCAGGGCAATTCGGCTCCGCGATTCGCTGTCGCCGTGCCCGGACCAGATCAGCACCGGAATGTCTCGGGTGCGTGCGTCCGCTTTTAGCTGCGCCAATAAATCACGCCCATCCGCGTCAGGAAAACTGAGGTCCAGAACAATCAGGTCAGGTTTTGCCGACACTGCCGTCAGCAAAACGGTCTGCCCTGACAATACTTGGATGAGCTCGAAGCCGAATTCGCTCGCCATGCGGCTGATCGCTCGCTGAACCGATGGATCGTCGTCAGCAAGGAGCAGCCGGCAGCCCTTTGATGTCATTAGAGACGTTACGCGATCCTCGCTGAGATTCAAGCAACGCTGGCAACGATCTCGCGCGTCGCCGGTGGCGGGTTTCGCGGTGTCCTTCTGCCCCGTTGCAGAAAGGCTTCGCAGCGGCGTCGCCGTGCGATCACGCGACTACGAAGCGTTGGGTGCACCCGGCGGCTTGGTCTTGAAGCGTGACGAGCGAGCCAAGCGTAGCAACTCGACGCTGATCTCCTCGGCGGACAGGATCTGGTCGACATCCCCGGTGGCGATGGCCGCGCGCGGCATGCCCTCGGTCTGAGCGTCGTCGGGGCGCTGTGCGAGCGTCACTCCGCCGACTGCCTTGATGGCGCGGAAGCCCTGGGCTCCGTCACTCAGTGCGCCCGAGAGGACGACCCCGACGGATCTCGCTCGGTAATATTCGGCGATCGAGCAAAAGAGGGCATCCACTTGCACGGACCGGTTGCCTTCCGGCCGTGGGCGCACGCGCAGATGCCCATCGATCAAGGTCATGTGGGTGTCTGGAGAAATGACGTACACGCAGCCTGATTCGAGCTTCGTCTCGTCCACGGCGCGCACGACGCGGAGCGCGGTTCGCGTCGCGAGGATTTCCGGCAGCACGCTCGGCTGGGTTCGGCTCATGTGTTGGACCAAGATGAGCGCGAGCGGCGCATCACTGGGCATGTCGTGGAGCAGCTTCGAAAACGCTTCCAGACCGCCCGCCGAAGCGCCCACCGCTGCCACCAGAAAGGGCGGCGTGACGTAGTCTTGTGAAGAACCGCTCTTCGGTGCGTCGCATGAAGTTGGCGGCGAGCTGGTCCCTGACATCTCAGTCTTCCCCTTTTTTGGCGACGGTGTCGTCTACGGGCAGGGGGCGATCGCTCTTGGCTTCTCGCACGCGCTCTGCGACGACGTGCGCGAAAGCGCGATTGTCGAACGGCTTGTCGATCTTGAGATTTCCCGCGTCAGTCAGGTATTCAGCCGTCACCGGCCCGAATATCCCGCCAGAAATGAAGACAATGCGCCGCGCGAGCTCTGGGTTGCGGGCGCTCAGCCATTGGTGGACGGCCATCCCCGTCACATCCGGCATCATCAGATCGCACAAGATGAGGTCGAAGTCCTCGTCCAGCTCCAGAATTGCTTGGGCTTCCTTGCCGGACGACGCCGTGACGATCTCGTGAGAGCTCAGCAGACGCTTCATGACCGTTCGCAGCTGCTCTTCGTCGTCGATAATCAAGACGCGCCCGCGCACGATGGGCAGTTCCGGCGCTCGAGCTCCGGCCGCCGACGGTCGGGACTTCGGCGCTTCGGCTCGCACCGGCAAGCGCACGACGAACCGCGTCCCTTTGCCGACTTCGCTCTGCACCTGAATCTCGCCGCCGAACTCGCTCAAGATATTGCGGCAAATGGAGAGCCCCAGGCCCGACCCCATGCCGATTCGCTTGGTGCTGAAAAACGGCTCGAAAATGCGCGTGAGATTTTCCGGAGCAATGCCGGCGCCGTTGTCTTTGATCTCTGCCCACGCGCCGGCGTTTTCCACCCAAGTGCGGACGGTGATGCAGCCGCCCTCGCCGCCCTTTTCGGCGACTGCGTGTGCCGCGTTGACGAGCAAGTTCAAAAACACCTGCACCAGCTTGCCCTCGGATGCCCAAACCGCCGGTAGCGGTTTGAAGTCAGTGACCAGCTGGGAGTGGAACCGGATTTCGTTGGCGGCCAGGGTGATCGCGAATTCGACCGCCTGCTGAACGTCCACCTTGGATAGGTCTTCCGCCTCCATTCGCGAGAAGCCGCTCAGAACTTTGGAGATACGCGTGATGCGTTGGATGCCGTCGAGGGCCGCGCGAGCTTGCTCGGTCGCCGCCGTCAGCAGCGTGGGTTCCAGCAAGAGGTTGGGCAGCAGTTGGGCCAGGCTTTCGACGTTCGAAAGCACGTAGGTCAGAGGATTGTTGATTTCGTGTCCCACGCTGGCGGCGAGCAGGCCCATGGCCGCCAGGCGCTCGGTTTGTGCGGCCAAGGCTTGTTGGTTCTTGGCGTGGGTTTCGTCACGCACGGTCGCTTGGAAGAGTGGTGCGCCGACCCTCGCCATGCGCGCGATCGAGACGGTCGCCTGGAACTCCACGCCAGGAGCTCGAGTATAGGTCCATTCGAAGGAGTGAGTGCCATCGCGCAGCGCGATGTCCATCAGGCGCGGGCCCTCTTGTGCGGAGAGGCTCCCGTTCGGTTGGCGTTCCGGCGAAGCGTCCCAAGGCGTCCGCGAAATGAAGTCCGCTTCGTCCCGCGCGCCAGACAGAGTAATGGCCGCGGCGTTGCCGGATTTGAACCGCCAGCTCGGTGGGGCCAGCGTCATGAGTGCGGCGGGCGAACTTTCGAACAAGGCCCGGTGCCGTGCTTCGCTCGCCTCGAGCGCCGCTTGTGTCCGCTTGCGTTCGGAGATGTCGCTCACGGTCGTGCGGCAGACGCGAGTTCCGTCCTTACCTTGCGCTCGGCGAGCGTCGAGCCGCGCCCAGAACGGCTCACCGTCGCTCTTCATCAACCGCAGTTCGCAGCCCTGCGGGGCGCCACTCTGCAAGAGTTGCTTGCGATGGACGAGATACACGTCTTGATCTTCGTGGAAGATGAAGCGCGTCCAGGGCTGCTTGACGAGGGTGCTCCGGGCCACGTCCAGTAGACCGGCGATCGTCAAATTTGCCTCCAGAACCAGCCCTTTTTCGCCAATCGTCACATAACCGACAGGAGCGAGATCGTAGAGATCGAAATAGCGTGCCTGCGATTCCTCGAGTTCCTCTTGCGAGCGCCGGAGCTCGTCGTTCTGGAGCTCGAGTTCGATTTGATGCACGCGGAGTTCGTGGAGGAGCCGGCTACCGGCCTCCGCTGATAAACCACTCAGCTCGTCGCGGAGCAGCCCAGGGCGGACCTGCGCTTCGCGTTGAGCGCGCTCGCGCAGAGTCTCTGGGGCTTCGTTCGGTTCGGAGAACGCTTCGGGCTCTTGCGCCGGTTCTGCCTCGGGAGGTCGGTCAGACATGCGCAGGATCGCTTGCTTCGCGCTCCGTGGTGAAGATCGCGTACACCTCGCCAGACTCGTTCACGAGCGCCGTCGCAGTCAGCCAGATTTCGATGACCTTGGCTTGCTGGGTCAGGCGTCGGGTGCGAAACGGTTCGACCAGCTCCGAGTGTACGAGGCGCCTCACCACCACCCGGGCCGCCTCGCGCTCATCCGTCGGGATCAGGCTGTCGATGTTGATCGTCAAAGCCTCGGCTTCGGTAAAGCCGTAGAGTTTCGTTGCGCGCCGATTCCAGGCCAAAATGCGGCCGTCCAGCCCCTGCACGGTGATCGCGTCGCGTGCATCTCGCATCACGGTGGCCATCCGTCGTAACGCTTCGTTTTCGAGCAATACCGCTTGTGCGCGTTTCTGCTCGGTCACATCCATGAACGTGATCACCGCGCCCTCGATCACGTTTTCGAGCGTTCGGTAGGGGCGAATGCGCAGCAGATGCCACGCACCCGCGCGAGTCCTCACTTCGACTTCTTTGGGGGTGAGCGTGTCGAGCACGTCTTGCACGTCCAGAACCAGGCGGTCGTAGCCCTGGAGGTTCGAGACGATGTGACCGAGGGGGCGCCCGACGTCGCTTCGAATCAAGTTGATCAACTGCGTGACGGCAGGCGTAAAGCGCTGGATGCACAGCCGATGGTCGACGAAGATCGTGCCCACGCCGGTGCCCGCCAGCAGGTTGTTCATGTCGTTGTTGGCGCGGGAGAGGTCTGCGACTTTGGTCTGTAGTTCGGTGTTCACCGTCGCGAGCTCTTCGTTGACCGACTGCAGTTCCTCCTTCGAAGTCTCGAGCTCCTCATTGGTGGACTGCAGCTCCTCGTTGGTGGATTGCAGTTCCTCGTTCGAAGAACGCAGCTCTTCGTTCGAGGTTTGCATCTGTTCTTGCGTGCTCTGCAGGTACTCGTCCTTGAGCCGCAATTCCTGCGTGAGGGAAGCAATGCGCTGGTCGACGTCGCCGCCCGTTTTCGGGTCGTCGGCTGACGCTGTGACCGCGCCGTTGCTTGCGGTCACCTCTTCGAATGCGACCAGAAAAAGGCTTGCTTGGCCCGGGTCCGGCAACCCTGCGAAGACGGGCTGGACGGTCAGATTGATGGTCGTAAAGTCGCCGTTCGTCTTGACCCGCACGTTCGGGTACGAGACGAGCTCCTTCTGGGAGGCCGCCCGCTGCAGCGCGTTCGAGAGATCTTGCCGGAGCCCCTCGCGCGCCATCTTGAGAATACTCAGGCGGGCTTCACCGGGCGCCGGTTCCAGATATTTGCCGGTGTGACCGTGGAGATACAGCAGGTCGCCTTGTTCGTTGATGAGCGCGCCGACGGGGGCGCGTGACAACAGTGCTCGCTCGGTCAGCTCCCGAAGGGGAAGCTCGGTCGGGCGTGACGATGGGCGCGCGGCGCTGGAACCCGATCCCCCATCGCTCGTGCGCGGCTGAAACTTGCCGATCGGTGGGCGACTCGGGCGATGAGCGTCGTCTTTGCGCTGGTAGAGTTTGGCTTTGCGATCGATGGTCGTGAACAGGTCTGCGAAGTCACCGACCGTTTCGGACGAGCCGAGGAAAAGTAGGCCACCCGGATTGAGCGCGTAGTGAAAGAGCGGGATCAGTTTGCGCTGCAGATCGGCGCCCATGTAAATCAGCAGATTTCGGCAGCTGATGAGATCGAGCTTGGAAAACGGCGGATCTTTGATCACGTCGTGTTCCGAGAACACCAGCAGATCGCGGATATTCTTGTGGATGCGGTAGCTGCCTTCGTCCACCGAGAAGAAGCGCGCTAGCCGCTCGGGAGAAACGTCCGTAGCAATGCTCGCCGGATAGACTCCTGTTCGCGCGACGTCGATGGCCCGGCTGTCGATGTCGCTCGCGAACACCTGCAGCTTGAAGGTCCGTTTCATGACGTCCATCTGCTCTCGCAACAGAATGGCCAATGAATAGGCCTCTTCTCCCGTAGAACAGCCGCAGGCCCACACGCGGAGCGGCGAATCGGCAGCTTTGGTCGCGAGCGAGGTCGCGAGCTGTTGCTCGAGTGCGCCGAAGGCGTCTGCGTCGCGGAAAAAGTTCGTGACGCCGATCAACAGGTCACGAAACAGTGCGTCGATTTCTTGCGGTGTTTCCTGGAGAAAGCGCAGGTATTGATCCAACTGCTCGATTTGGTGGACGGCCATGCGCCGCTCCACTCGGCGGCTGATGGTGTTCTGCTTGTATTGAGAAAAATCGTGACTGGTGTGCGCGCGGAGCAAGATGAAGATCTTCTTCAGCGCATCTTCCGCGGAGGGGGCGGCCGGCGAAGGCCGAGTGCTGTCTCTGCCTAGCGCGTGCCGCGCGTAAGCGATGAGTTGCGCGGGCATCTCCGCGGGTGGCAACGTATAGTCGACCAGGCCCGTCGCGATGGCGCTCTGTGGCATCCCGTCGTATTCCGTAGAGCCGGGATTCTGGGCCATGGCCATCCCGCCCTCGGCTTTGATTGCGCGCATCCCTTGCGTGCCATCACTGCCTGAACCAGACAAGATCACGCAGATCGCTCGATCGCGCTGATCTTGCGCCAAAGACCGAAAGAAGAAGTCGATCGAAAGGCGCAGGCCGCGCGATGCCACTGCCTCGAGGAGATGCAGTGTGCCGTTCAAGAGCGCCATGTCGCGGTTGGGCGGGATGATGTACGCGCAGTTGGGCTGAACACGCATGCCGTCTTCGACTTCGAACACCCCCATCCGCGTGTAACGTTTGACGAGTTCGACGAGGATGCTTTTGTGATCGGGCGCCAGGTGCTGCACGAGCACGAAAGCCATCCCGCTGTCGATGTGGGCGGGCATGCCGGAAAAGAAGGCCTCGAAGGCTGCTAGGCCGCCCGCGGATGCACCAATGCCCACGATCGGAAAGCGCGTCTCCGCGTGGCTCTCGACGCTGCTCGTGGCTCCGTCCGTTGTCGGTGTGTTTCGATCGTCGTTTTCCCGCTCTTGAATGCTCATGATGGCCTTTGAACGGATCCCGCCGCGCTGCAGTGGTGCTCGATGAGCGCGAAGAGGCTCGTCAAGTCGATGGGTTTCGAAAGACAATCGATGCCCACGGGCACGACGTCAGGAGCCGACGTGGAGACGCACACGGGGAGCAGGGCGAGCGCCGGATCACTCGCCATCGCCTTCAGCACGGCGAAGCCGTCCATCCGCGGCATGAATAGATCGAGCAGCACGAAGCACACGCCGGGAGTCACGTGGAGCAGCTCGAGAGCTTCGACTCCGTCGCGCGCGGTAGCGACGCGGTAGCCACGTCGCTGCAGCACCGTTCTCAGTAGTTCGCGCGTGTCCTCGTCGTCTTCCACGACGAAAACGATCCCGCTGCAATTCGTGTCTGTCGTCATTTCAGCCCCGCGCTTTTGGGAAGCGTCACCGTGAGCACCGTGCCGTCCGGTTCTTTCGACTCCGCCCGCGTCGAGCCCCCGTGCGCCGCCACGATCTGCTGGCAAATGAACAGGCCGAGGCCGAGGCCTTGCGTTGCTGCTGCCTTGGCGTGACGCGCACGCCGAAACGGATCGAACAAGTGCGGCAGTAGCTCGGCCGGGATGGGCGGCCCCCGGTTGCTGATGGCACACTCGACCTGGCTGTCGCTTGCGACGAGCGTGACGAGAATCGGCTCGTCCCGAGCGCCGTAGGTCACGGCATTCGCGATCAGGTTGGAAAAAACCTGCGCCATGCGATCGGTGTCCCACAAGCCTCGGGTATCTCCCGTCGAATGGAATTCGATGACACGATCGGGATTGGCCGTCGTGAGCTCTTCGACTGCTTGCATACAAATGGCGCTCAAGTCAGAGGCCTCGCGCAGGAGGGCGATCCCGCCACCGGAACGAGCTCGTGTGAAGTCGAGCAGTTGAGCGATCATGCGCTCCATGCGCTTCGCGCTGTTGCCCAAGCGCACCAGCAAGGGCTTCTCGGTTTCCGAGGCCGTTTGTAAAAGCAGGTACGTCGCCATCAACACGGCGTTCAGTGGATTTCTGAGGTCATGCCCCAGAATGCCGATGAAGAGCTCGCGAAAGCGCTCACCGGCGTCGCGGTCGACCGCGATGGCAATTTGGTCGGCGACCGTCGAAATGGCTGCCGCCGTCCCCGCGGAGAGCGGAGTTCGGGTGTACAGGGCGACCACGCCGACGAGCCGCTGACCCACGATCAGCGGATAGCCAGCGAAGGACACGAGTCCCTCGCGCGCAGCCCAATCTTGATCGGTGACCTGTGCATCACCGATCACGTTCAAGATCAAAGTTGGTTCACGGGTTTGTGCGATTCGGCCGGCTTTTAGGGCTCCGAGTGGGATGCGCGCATGCGTTCCCGTGGTGTGCTCGTACAGCCCGGCGCTGGCACTCAAGTTGAGCACTTCATGCGTGGCGTCGTAGACCCAGATCCGAGCGAAAGCCGCGCCCATCATGACGAGCGCCTCGCAGCAGTGGCGCAGTTGATCGGTGAGGCCCTCCTGCGTGACGAGCGCATGCCCCACGTGTTCCCCCAGCTCGGCCTGACTGCGGGCTTCGACTTCGCGGGTGACGTCGAACGCGAACACCGAGACGCCCTCGATCGCGCCTGCCGCGTCTCGCGTCGGAACGTAGGCGAAGTTCAATCGCGCGGAGATTTCCTTGCCATTGCGAAGGAGCGTGGCCGGAGCTTCGTTGCCGAACACGGGTTGCCCCGTTTGCATTACTTGCTGGAGCATGACGGCGAAGCCCTGACCCCTGAGCTCGGGCAGCGCGACGAGGAGCGGTTTGCCGACGACATCGCTCGCCTTCTCTCGTTGCCAAAGCTCTACGCAACGCGGGTTGGCAAAGGCGATGGTCAGCTCCGGGCCACGCAGCAGCGCGATGGCGGCCGGTGCGTCGGTAAATACGGCCTCCATCAAGAGCCGTGTCGCCTCCCGCTCTTGCTCGACCTGGTCGCGCAGCGCCGCGATCTTCAGCTGTGACGAAACGCGTGCGACCAAATCGCCTGCGGAAAATGGCTTGATCAGGTAGTCGTTCGCGCCGGCTTGGAGTCCTTCGAGCGTCGGCTGTTCGCCTGCGCGTGCAGACAGCAAGATCATCGGCAGATTTTGCGTCGACGGGGAAGCGCGTAGCGTCCGCAGTAGTCCGAAGCCATCCAAGCGCGGCATCATCACGTCTGCCAAAACCAGCGCGGGCGGTTTGCTCGCGATGGACTCCAGCGCAGCAATGCCGTCGGCAACGGCCTCGACGCGCCACTGCTTACCGAGCAGGCGAGTGACGTAGTCGCGCATGTCGGCGTTGTCGTCGGCGAACAGGATGCGCGGGCGATCTTCGGGGATGAGCTCGACCGCCGTTGCGGGGGGCGAGGGCGGGGAAGCGGGCGGACGGGAGCCTCGCCCCGTGATGTTCCAGCTGCGCGCTTCTTCCACGAACGATGGTCCACTCGGGATTCGCGAGTCGACGAGATTCGGCTGCTGCAACCGCTCGGCGGGCAGATGTGCCGAGCCGAGCGGGATCCGCACCCTGAAAGTGGTGCCTTTGCCGATGGCGCTCTCGACCTGCACCTCACCGCGGTGCATGCGGGTGAGTTCCCGCACGAAGGAAAGTCCGATCCCAGAACCCTCGTGGCTCCTCGAACGCACGCCTTCGATGCGATGAAAGCGCTCGAAGAGTCGGGGTAGATCCCGCTCCGCAATGCCGACTCCGGTATCCGCCACGGCGAGTTCGACGGCATCGCCGACGGCATGAAGACGCACGCTGATCGAGCCAGCGAAGGTGAACTTGAACGCGTTCGACAAGAGATTGAGAACGATTTTCTCCCACATGTCTCGATCGACGTAGACGAGGGTCGAAAGCGGTTCACAGTCGACGACGAGCTGGAGGCCTGCGCGGGCGATCGTTGCCCGGAAGCTGGTGGCGAGATCGATGGTGAGCGCAGAGAGATCGGTGGGCAGGTATTGCGCCTCGACACGCCCAGCCTCCATGCGCGAGAAGTCCAGTAACGTGTTGACCAGCTTGAGCAGCCGGAGTGCGTTGCGGTGCACCAGATCGATACTATGCCGCTCGGCCGGGTCGAGCCGCGAGGCGGTGCGCAGATCTTCGAGCGGGCCGAGCATGAGCGTGAGCGGCGTACGAAACTCGTGACTCACGTTGCTGAAGAAGGCGGTCTTGGCGCGATCGACCTCGGCCAACCGTTTGGCGCGTTCGCGCTCTTGTTGATACGCGTTCGCATTGCGAAGGCTCGATGCGATGTGGTCGGCAGCCATTTCGAGAAACGATCGGTATTGCTCGTTCAGTTCACGATGGGGGCTGAGGCCAACGACCAGCGCGCCGTAGGCATCCGGCTGGTCGCTGGAAAATAGCGGCAGAACCAGCAGCTGGTCGGGCGGCTTTTGCCAGGCGCCGGAGGGCAGAGCCATGCCGGCGATTTCGGAGACCACGATCGGACGGCGCTCGCCGACCGCGCGTCGAATGGTCTCGCGAATGGCACGGGTGATTGGCCAAACCGGCGCGGCGCTCTCGGCAAAAGACAGCGCCTCGGGCAAGCCCTCGTTCGCGAGCGCATGCTCGAAGCCAACGGCGCCCGAGAGTCTCGCACTCTGGCCATCGGGACCCAGGAGATAGAACAGCGCGCACGGAAAATCGTGTGGGTTGCGGCCGAGGATGCGCGCAGCCAGCTCGCACGCCGTCGCGCTCGTCGCGGCATCACCCGATCGGCGAGTGAGGTCGCGCAGCGTCGAAAGCTCGCGCGCCGCGTACACTTCTTCCGTGATCTCGGCGACGGTTCCGATCACACCGCCGACTCCACACTCCTTTGCGCTGTCATCAGGAACGGGGCTGTAGGCAACTTTGAAGTGCGTCTCTTCGACGAACCCTTTGCGGTCGATCATGAGCAGCAGGTCGTCGCTGCCCGTGGCCCCTTGGCCACGAAGGGGAGCCTCGATCATGGGGCCCACCACGCCCCAAATCTCCGACCAGCAATCGGCCGCGGGCTGACCGAGCGAGCGCGGATGTTTCGTGCCGAGGATGGGACGATAAGCGTCGTTGTAGAGCTGCACGAGCTCTGGTCCCCACCAGAGCACGAGCGGAAAGCGATTGCGCAGTAACATCCCGACCATCGTGCGCAGCGCGGGAGACCATTCCGAAGCGCTGCCGAGCGGCGTCGCCGCCCAATTCGTCTCCGCGAATTGCCGCCCCATTTCGCCACCCGCCGCAAACAACTCCGCCGAAGCGCGTGGGCCGGCGCTCGTCGCTCGGAGCTCTTGGCGGCTCAACGGTGCCGCTTTGGCTGACAATGCCCGGGGTTCATGCGGGCGACCATGGCAGTTTTTGGTGCTGGCTACAATCAACGCTCGAACAGCAATCAAGCCTCACTCGATGTCATCCGTGTCGCTGCGCGATCGAGCGCGGCGCGGGATCAATCTCGTCGATCGGAGCGCTCGTTCATATCGGAGTCGTCGACGTTGACTCGCCGATTGCCGCTCCACCAGATCTCCGAGCCCTGGTGAATGCCGCCATGGTGCAACCCGAAGTGACCATCGAGAAGGGTGCACTCGTTCGTGATGCCTTCGAAAGTCGAGGCGCTCGCACAGCGCTTGACCGGTTTCGTTCCTTCGCCATGCGCTGTCATGAGTTTGAGCTTGAGTCCGTTTCCGCTTCGAGTCGAGCGAGTCAGTGCGAGTTCGCAACAGGGCGCCGCGGGACCATGCATCGTATTGATGGTTGGCCTAGCGCAACCGATCACTGGCTGTCCGCCGCGACCAATCGATGACTCTACGCGGGCCGTGGCATGGCGGATGCAACGGGTGAGGCATGAAAACCGCCCCTTACGTCGTCCTTGTCGGAATGGACTTCTCCGAGCCTTCCAATAGAGCTTTGGCGGAGGCGTTCGAGCTGACGGCGAGGCGGCTAGATGCGGAATTACACGTCGTTTTCCTGGTGGCGCCGCCGACAGTGGACACCAGCCTCATCGGCGCGGGTGATCTGCCGAACTTCGTGGTCGAGCCCTTAGAGTCTGCGTTCGAAAGACTCCAGACTCATGTTCAGGAGCGACTGGAAGCGTTCATTTCGCAAGCGGGAGAACACGGCAAAGCGCTGACTGGGCGCGTCGTGTCACACGTGCACATCGATACTCCTGCGCTGGGCCTCGTTCAGTTTGCTTCGGATTTGCAAGCAAGCTTGATCGTGGTCGGCACCCACGGGCGCAGCGGGATTTCGCGGCTATTGTTGGGCTCTATTGCGGAGACGACGGTGCGGCATGCGCGCTGTCCCGTGCTGGTCGTTCCTGCCGAAGTCGAAACGGCGAAGGTCGTCATCGAGGCGCCTTGCTCGGAATGCTTGCGGACCCGCGCCGACCCCGAAAGCCACGAGTTGTGGTGCGCGCAACATCGTGAACGCCACGGCCGCCGCCACACCTACCATCAGAGCGACCGCGGCGGCGGAGAGACGAATTTCCCGCTCGTCGTGCAATAGCTGGATTCTGCGCGCCGGAGAGGATGGCGCCGCTTTCGATGCTGTGACACCGTTGTGCCTCCAGTTGTGGCGTTTGCGCGCCTCTGCCATCGATCACTGATCAAGCAGTGCTAGGCGCGCTTCGTGCACCGTCGAACAGAGGAACGGAAATCACATGAATCACCACAACCGCGTCGACTATTTGACCCGTGACGGCGTCTTGAAACTGCTTTCGGACGACGAGGCGGCGAGCGTGAGTAACGCCGAGTCTACGGACAGTCTCTCCGAGGGCGAGGAGTACTTCGATCTCGAACGGCTCGATCAGGGCGTGCAGCGCGCGAGTGGGCCGGGCGCGGACATGGGCCGCGTCCTGCCGAAGAACGCGGTTCACGAGGAAACGTGGAGCAAGATCGTTGCGCTAGTCGATGGATCTCCCGGGCGCGGCGCGCCCTGACGGGTAGGCGATCGGCGCGGCACGCATTCGTGCGTTTGGCGTTCCAGATGACGACCTGATCGGCGAACGCCAAAGCCCGAGTCCCGCTCGTCAATCGGGCGGTGGGAGGATCGGCCCGTCCGCAGCCGTGGCTTCCTCCGAAGCGCCAACGCCCATGGCTGCCGCGGAATACGTCCCACGCTCCGGTGGAGGGTGCTGCAGCCCATCGACGCCGATGTCGCCGCCACTCACGCCGATCGTGGCGTCGAGTTCTCGCTCGTGAGCGTTGAAATCTACCGCGTTGGCATCGAGAGCCCAGGAGGTGAGCGCACCAACGACTCCACCAATGACCGCCCCGACGGCCATGCCGGGTGGTCCGGCCATCATTCCCAGCCCTGCGCCGGAAAGCGCGCCGATCGCGCCACCGGCCGCCTCGAACAGGTGACGATGGTTTGCGTTCATCGCGGTCTGTGTCTTCGGCTTGCGCCTGAGTTTCACGATCCCACCGCGTGGCACGAGTGAGTGACGAGGGTGCTGTTCATGACGCTTCCGGTGCACGATGTATGCCTCGTTCGCTGGCAGTTGGTATCGCAAGCCTTCCGGGCTAGGCTTCACGTCTTCGAGCGTCGAGGAGGCGCAGGCTTTGCGCGCGATGCGGCAAAGCGTGCACTTCGATCCCGTGATTGGCGCGAATCCAGCGGCTTTTTCGCATGGAATGGAGCCTGCTGATGGCGGTGGAGTCTGCTCAGCGAATAGGAACTAGATGCCAATTTTCTCAAGCTATTGGTTGCCCGATGAAGCGGCGTACGCGAAAGAGCCGCGCCAGGACGGACCGCTTCGTGCTTTTCCCGAACTCTTGCGAGCCAATCCTCGAGCGAGCATCGCCGCTGAGGAAGATTTCGCACCGCTGTTCGAGATTCGGGAAACGAGCAGCGGCTACTCGATCGTTGCGACAATGCCTGGCATCAACCGGGCGAATACCGTCGTCAACGTGACGAGGCAGCTCGTGACGATCTCCGGCACGGTTCAACCCCGATTGCCGATGACGCACGAAGCTCGTTCGGAGATGGGGCGAGCCAAGTTCAAGCGCACTTTCGTCATCCCTCCGGGTATCGACGCGCGTCGAACGAAGACTGAATTCAACGCTGGAACGCTCGAAGTCGAGCTCCCGCTGCGGCGTGACTTCAGTCATGGGCCCGCGGCAGCGGAGTGTGTCCTCGAGTCGTTGAAGGTCCAATCCGCGGCCCCGTCCCGGGCGCCCAGTGGCGAACCCGGGCGCTAGAACGCCACGCGTGAGGCCAAACGGTGTTCGACTCGAATCCAGCCACGCGCGTTTAAACCATCCAATCTCGGTGGCACGCATCGTGCGTCCGTTGCGCTATGACCGAAGGCGATATTCAACTGAAGCAGGCCATCGAAGACGCGTTTCGATGGGATCCGAAGGTTAACGCCGCCAAAGTGGAGGTTCACGTGGACCAGGGGGCCGTCTCACTTCGTGGCGTGGTCGATAACTACGCGCAGGTATGGGCCGCTGAGGATGCGGCCAAGCGCGTGGGCGGCTTTCATACGGTCACGCAAGAGCTACGTGTCAAACCGTTTCTAGATCCTTCCCGGACGGACGCGGAAATTGCCATCGAGGCCCAGCTGTCGCTTGCCTCCGACGCGCGCGTCCCGACATCGGTCACTGCCAGCGTTCAGCAAGGCCAGATTAACCTGCAAGGGCGAGTCACCTCCGAGTATCAGCGAAACGCAGCGGAGCGCGACATGCGCGGCCTCGAGGGCGTCGTCGGAGTGTTCAACGCGATCACCATCGTTCCGGAGGCGGGCTAGCCCCCCGCAGTGGCGCTGCCGCTAGTGGATGACGCGGAGGGCTGTGGCCTAGCGAAGGCTCACACCGCGTGAAAGTCCTACTCCTTTACGACTACCCGCCGTCGCCGGGTGGCCTCGCCACTCAGGGTGACTTGATGTTTCGCGGGCTGAGCGAGCTCGGGGTAGACGTGCACGCGGTCAACCTGGAAGCTGAGCTCGAAAAGGAATGGTACTACCGCTGGTTTTCGCCAGACGTGGTGCTGGGCGTGGGCTTCTGGGGACACACGCCGCAAATCATTCTGCACCCCCAGCAGTTTGGTGCGCGGGCCGTGCCCTGGCTGGTAGCGGATGGCTACATTGCCAACTACCAACCGGTGTTGAACGCCTTGCCACTGATCTTGGTCACCTCGACGTGGGTGAAAGAGATGTACGTGCGAGACGGCGTTCGTGGCGACAATATCGAAGTATTGCCGGTCGGTTGCGACACGGCCGCGTTTGCGCCGCGTGAGCGGAACGACGCGCGCATCGTCGCCGTGCGCGAGCGCCTCGGTATTTCCGAGGAGGAACTGATGATTTTGACGGTGGGCGGGGATGCCGCGTCGAAGGGAGGGCAAGAGGTGATGCGGGCACTGGCGCTTCTTGGGCGCGATGCGCCGCCGTACAAATACGTGTGTAAAGTTTGGCCGCAGCCCCGTACCACCAAGCAAACCGCGCTGGATATGGAGCTTGCGACCGAGCTCGGCATCGAGCGCCGCGTCGTTTACTCAGGCAGCCGCACGTCGCGCGAGTTCATGCCGTACCTCGTGGCGGCTTGCGACATCTACGCCGGCCCTTCAAGGCTCGAGGGCTTCGGCATGGTGCAAGTGGAGGCGAATGCCTGTGAGCGACCGGTGATAGCGATCGACGCCATGGCGTTCCGAGACACGATGGTGCACGGGGAGACGGCGCTGCTCGCGAGCGTGGGTGAGGAAATCACCACCGATGAGGCGATCGTGGGCCCTGCCCAAGGCTTTCCCGAAGGGCACCGTCTGACCTTTCCATTTCAGCGGACGGTCGATTATCGCGCGAGCGTGCCCAGCGTGGCGGCGCACCTGGCGACGCTCATGCTCGATGCGGGCGCGCGGCAAAGGCTCGGGCGTGCAGGCCGGCGCCGAGCCGTAGAACGCTATGACTATCGCGTCGTCGCGAAGCAATTCGTGCGCATCATGCGGGACAGGCTGGGAATCGAATGAACCGAACGAGCCCGAACGTAGAAGCGGCCCGAGCCGCGGCCATCGCGGTGCTCGAGCACAACGCCGACGGACCGTTCGCGGGTCTGCCGCGCACCGCGGGTTTCGGCTATCCCGAGCCTTACACGCGAGATCTGATGATCGCTCTGCCCGGCTTCTTGCTGACGGGCAACCCGCACCTACGCGACCAAATGCGCAAGACGTTGCAGGCCTTGGCCGACCATCAGACGCGGCATGGCCACATCGCATCGCTCGCGCACGACCCCGAAAACCTCGGCGCGAGTGACACCACGCCGCTCTTTCTGTTCGGGCTCGCGGTGTTTCGCCGCTTCACGGGTGAAGCCGAATTTCTGGAGAGCGCCGCCAAAAAGGCCGTCGTTTGGATGCGCTACCAATCGCCGGACGATCGCGTGATGGTCGCGCATCTGCCCACGACTGATTGGCGGGATGAGCATTGGGTGTACGGCTACGGCCTGTACGTGAACTCGCTCGTTCACGCTTATTTGCCCATGTATGGCTTGCAGGCAGAAGCCGAGCAGTTGAGTGAGCTGATGAATCGGTTGGAGATCAGCGAGTACGGGCCAGCGCGCGGGCACGAAGGGCTCAGCGTTCCGAATTGCCCGTACTACGCGGCTGGCTCGTTCAAAATCTACAACGACAATCGCTGCGACGTGCTCGGTAACTCGCTCGCGATTCTCTCCGGCGTCGCGTCCCGCTCGCGCGCGCTCTCGATCGTGGAGTTCATCGAAACTCGTTGTGAGGAGCTGCGCGAGCGTAAGGAGCTCGTCGGCGATCTGCCGCCGTGCTTCTTCCCCTATATGAAGCCGGGGGATGAAGACTGGCGCCCGCGTTATGCCACCTACAATCAGCCGGGCGAGTACCACAATGGCGGTGTTTGGCCGTTCATTAGTGGCTTCTACGTGGCGGCTTGCGTGGCCGTCGGTCGCCTCGATCTCGCCGTTCGTAAGCTAGAAGCCTTGGCGGAGCTCGTGCGGCCCTGGCACGAGAACGAGTGCACCTGGGGCTTCAACGAGCAAGTGCGTGCACAGACGGGTGAACCGATCGGTCGCGATTGGCAAACCTGGTCTGCGGCCATGTTCGTCTACGCATACGAATGCGTCACCACCAACTCGACGCCCTATTTCAGCGACTAGCACGAGCTATGTGCGCGCGAGCTTCTCGCGCAATCGGTGGCCCCGTTCGAGCGCGTCGGTCGGAACTCCGGTGCCCAGAGTCGGCGTTTCGGTTCTCATCAACGCCGCGAAGCTCAGCGCCGAGCAGGCCGCAAAGTCCAAGTCATCCCAAATGGCCTCGAATGATTTGCAGCTGACGAGCCAGCGGCCGCCCGACTTCTCGATTTTGATCTCGACCATTGCTCGAACGTCTCACGAAATTCGATCGCTGTGTCGTCTCGTAACTAGCGGGGAACAATCGATTCGGAGCATGTGAGCAATCGATTGGGTCGATTCGGATGGTCTGCGGCGTCTTCGGAGCGAACGCCGAAGTTCAATCGATGGTAGGCTGCACGCAATGAAATTGGCTGGCATCGACGCGAATCTGCTCGCGGCGCTCGACGCATTATTGCGCGAGAAGAGCGTCACGCGCGCGGCG
>Ga0207687_10001139_pt1 | contig 18097 bp, 19 predicted proteins | sample KBSM54metaG_FD_184399 | JGI IMG/M metagenome (GOLD analysis project Ga0207687, IMG submission 184399) | Miscanthus rhizosphere microbial communities from Kellogg Biological Station, Michigan, USA - KBS M5-4 metaG (SPAdes) (version 2) | ecosystem: Host-associated > Plants > Roots > Rhizosphere >...
CCTCGGTGATCGCGACTACGTCGAATTCGCCGTCGTCGAGCTCGGCCTTCGGGGCGATCCACATGCCGCCGCCGTAGACGCTGTTGTTGGCGACGGCGACGAAGTAGCCGCTCAGCCGTTTGCGCTCCTCGCCGACGGCGAGCGTGAAGCGGGCGGTGTGCCAGCCGATCAGGGTGCGGACCATCGAGTAGGCGTAGACCGAGTTGCCGCGGAGCCAGTGGGTTTCGTTGGCGAGCCGGTTGCATTCGGAGTCGAAGCCGACGCTGGCGATGCCGAGGAAGCGCTTGCCGTTGGCCTCGCCGACGTCGATCAGGCGGCTGCGGCCGTCGAGGACGGTGTCGACCGCCGCCTCCGGCTCGGTCGGGATCCCCAGCGACCGCGCCAGGTCGTTGCCGCGGCCGGCGGGAATCAGGCCCAGCGGCACGTCGGCGCCGGCCATCGCGCCGCCGACGACGCCGAGCAGGCCGTCGCCGCTGACGACCACGGGGACCTCGCCCAGCTCGGCCGCCCGCAGCGCCAGTTCCGCCCCGTGGTCGAGGCTGCGCGTCTTCTCGACCCGGAAGACGGCCCGGCGCGCGTCCAGCGCCGCCTCGACCCGCGGCAGCAGCTTCAGGCTCCTGCCCCCGGCGGCGGCGGGGTTGACGAGCAGGGTCAGCGGCGTCCCGGCGATCTCCATTCGCGCCCAGCCTAGAGGGCGAGGCCGGGCGGCTCGCCGCCGCGCGAGCGGGCGATGAAAAAGCTGCCGTCTCCAGCGGGTTCGGACCAGATCGGCTCGAAGCCGAGGCTGGCGAGGCGGCGGCGCAGCAGCTTGCCGCGGAAGCCGCCGGGAACCTGTCGGTCGCGCGATGCGGCAAGGGCGAGGAAGCCGCCGGGCCGCAGGACGCGCGCCGCCTCGGCGGCGGCGGGGTAGGCGTCGACGGCGGCGAGCAGGTCGAACTGGTCGTCGGGGAAGGGGAGGGAGCGCGGATTGCCCTGCTTGAAGGCGACCCGGCCCTCGGGGTCGAGCCCGATCCGAGCTGAGGCGGCGCGAATCGCCTCCTCGGAGCGGTCGACGCCGCGTATGCGGGCGCTGGGGAACTCGCGGGCGAGGAAGAAGACCCCGTCGCCCTCGCCGCATTCGATCTGCAGGATCCGCTCCGGGTCGCCGACGTGCAGGACGGCGGCGGCAAGCGGGGTCAGCGGCGGTAGGGAGGGCACCCCGGGATCGTAGATCTCGCACCGAATCCGTAAAAACTCCCCCTCGAGAGGACTTTTCGCGGATTCGGCATCGCTTCCGGCAAGTGCAATAAGGTTCCGCGCCGTGGAGCAGCAGGACCCAGATCGCCGCTGGATCATTCTCGTCGTCTTCGCGGTAATCGCCGTCGGCGTGGTCGCCGGGGTGCTGATCTCGCGCGGCGGCGGCTCCGACAGCTCGTCTTCGTCCTCTTCGTCGTCGACCGAAGCCAGCGCCGGCGGCTGCAAGAAGGTCGAAGCCCCCGAACCGAAGACCGTCAGCTTCAAGAAGCCGAAGCAGGTCCTGAAGCCGGGCGAAGAAGCGACCGTGGTCATGAAGACGAGCTGCGGCACCTTCAAGATCGCGCTCGATACCAAGCGTGCGCCGAAGACCGCCAACTCCTTCGCCTTCCTCACCGAAGAAGGCTTCTACGACGACCTCACCTTCCACCGCATCGTCCCCGGCTTCGTGATCCAGGGCGGCGACCCGGAAGGCACCGGCACCGGCGGTCCCGGCTACAAAGTCGTCGAGAAGCCGCCGGCGAATCTCTCTTACACCAAAGGCCTGGTGGCGATGGCAAAGAGCTCGGCCGAGCCGCCCGGCACCTCCGGCAGCCAGTTCTACGTGGTCACCGCCCCCGACGCCGGCCTGCCGCCCGAATACGCGCTGGTCGGCAAGGTCAGCGAGGGCTATTCGACGGTGGAAGCGATCGAGAAGCAGGGCACGCCGGAAGAAACGCCGAAGCAGACCGTCCTGATCGAAGAAGCGACGATCGAACGGGAATAGCGGCGGCGGGGTCGGCGGCCAGCTAATCTGGCCGGGTGGCCAAGGTGGACGTAGGCGACAAGGCTCCCGATTTCGAGCTGCCCGGCACGGGCGAGAAGACCTACCGTCTCTCCGACTACCGCGGGCGCAACGTGATCCTCGCCTTCTACCCGGGCGACGCGACGACCGTCTGCACCAAGCAGTTCTGCTCCTACCGCGACGAAGGCGATCGCCTCGACGAGCTCGGCGCCGAGGTGCTCGGGATCTCGCCGCAGTCGGTGGACTCGCACGAGCACTGGGTCAAAGAGCAGGAACTGAACGTGCCGCTGCTCGCCGACGAGGACCTGACGGTGGCGAAGCTCTACGGCGTCACCGGCTGGATCGGGCCGCTGGCGCGCTTCACCGAGCTGAAGGACGCGCCGGGCGGTCGCTACGTGCAGCGGGCGATCTTCGTGATCGACGGCGAGGGCGTCGTCCGCCACAAGACCGTCTCGCGGACGGGCAGCACCTACGAGTCGGTCGAGGACCTCGAGCAGGCAGTCGCCTCGCTCGGCTGATGCCCGCCGCGGCGGAGGCCTTCGCGGTCGGACCCGCGCCGGTGCTGCGGGGAGAAGCGGAAGGGGAGGGGCCGCCGGTCGTCCTCTGCCACGGGATCACCGCGACGCGCCGCTATGTCCTGCACGGCTCGCGGGCGCTGCCCCGCGCCGGCTACCGGGTCCTCGCCTACGACGCCCGCGGCCATGGGGAGTCGGACCCCGCCCCGGCAGGCCAGAGTTATGGATACCCGCAGCTGGTCGACGACCTGGAGCGGATGGTGGCCGACCAGGTGGACGAGGAGCGGTTCTTCCTCGGCGGCCACTCGATGGGCGCGCACACGGCGGTCGCCTACGCGCTGCGCCATCCCGAGCGGCTGGCGGGGCTGGTGGCGATCGGGCCGACGTACCTGGGCGAGGTCCGACCCGAGTCGCTGGAGTACTGGGACGGGCTGGCGGCGGCGCTGGAAGCGGGCGGCGTCGACGGCTTCGTCGCCTACATCGGCGAGGAGCAGGGGATCGACCCGCGCTGGCGCGACTCGGTGCTGCGCTTCACCCGCGAGCGGATCCTGCGCCAGCAGCATCCGGAGGCGCTGGCGCAGGCGCTGCGGGAGGTGCCGCGCTCGCGGCCGTTCGATTCGCTGGAGGAGCTGCGCTCGCTCGACGTTCCGGCGCTCGTCGTCGCCAGCAACGACGACGCCGACCCCGGCCATCCCTACGCGGCGGCCGCGGCCTACGCCGAGGCGCTGCCACGGGCCGAGCTGGTCGGCGAGGGCGAGGGCGAATCGCCGCTGGCCTGGCAGGGCGGCAAGCTCTCGCGCGTCTTAGCGGCGTTTTACGCCGAAGCCATATCTTCAGCCCGATGAGGAGCCCTAATAAGCAATTTCCAAGCGAGGGAACGCTGCAGCGCCTGATCGCCTTCGTCGCCGCGCTGGGCGTCGGCGTCGCCACCTACATCGCGATCGCCGACTCGGGCGGCGGGGCGCCGGTCTGCATCGCCGGCGGCAGCGGCTGCCAGACCGTCGCCGACAGCTCCTACTCGCACCTTCTCGGGGTCAACGTCGCCGTCTTCGGGATCGTCGGCTACCTGCTGCTGCTGGCGAGCGCGTTCCTCGCCAGCGACGCCGCCCGCTTCGGCGGCTTCGTCGTCGCCCTCGGCGGCTTCGGCTTCAGCGTCTACCTGACCTATATCGAGGTCTTCAAGATCGATGCGATCTGCCAGTGGTGCGTCGCCAGCGCCGTCCTGATGACGATCCTGTTCTTGCTGAACGCGACGCGGCTGATCGGCTACGCCGGCGCCGAGGGCGACCTGGCCGCCGATGCGGGCTGAGAACGAGCGGCGGCAGCGCCTGCTGCGGCTGGCGGCCGGCGCGGTCTTCCTCGCGATCGTCGCCGTCGCGGTTCTGATCGTCGTCAGCTCGGGCGGCAGCGGCGGCGACACGAACCTCGAGGGAAAGGCGGAGGTAAAGCGGCTCCTGGCGGGGATCCCGCAGGAAGGGATGGTTCTCGGCGACCCCAGAGCCCCGGTCGAACTGGTCGAGTTCGGCGACCTGCAGTGCCCGTTCTGCAAGGGCTACTCGGAAGAAATCCTGCCGCCGATCGTCGAAGGCAAGGTCAAGCAGGGCCAGGTGAAGATCGACTTCCGCAACTTCACGATCATCGGCGAGCAGTCCGTGCCCGCCGGCGCCGCGGCGCTCGCCGCCGGCGAGCAGGGCCGCGGCTGGAACTACGTCGAGCTCTTCTACAGAAACCAGGGCGCAGAGAACTCCGGCTACGCCGACGACGCCTTCCTCAAGGCCGTCGCCAAAGGCGCCGGCGTCGAGAACATCGCCCGGTGGGAGGAAGAACGCCAAAAGCTGACGCCGGAGGTCGAAAAGACCACCGCCGAAGCCCAGCAGCTCGGTTTCAGCGGCACGCCGTCCTTTGCCGTCAAAGGCCCCAGCAGCAACGGCCTGGAGCCTCTCGGCAGGCTCGACTCCACGGGGGCCATAGAAGAAGCGATCGAAAAGGCGAGCTAGGCCTCAGCCGGGTTCCATGCCCAGGTTGACATAACCACCATTATCGTGCGTTGGGCTAATTCGGCCACATAGACCGATCTTCTTGAGCAATCTGTGGTATCCCCTTAGCGGTTCTTTGGGACACGTACAAGGAGGAAGAATGAGGTATCTCAAGTTTTTGGCCGGCGGCGCTTGCCTTGCCCTGATCGCTCTCGCGTTCAGCGCCGGTGCGTCCGCCGACACCATCTGCAAGCTGAATCAAAAACCCTGCAGCTCAAGCAACGCTTGGGTATTGGGCACCGAATTCAAATCGACGATCAAGAAAGGGACGGAATTCAAATTCGACGGCGCCCGCCATTACAGGTGCACCGGCTCTTCACGCACCGACGTGCTGGCGAAAAACCAGGTCGGGGCCGGCCACGTAACTGCCGCCCTGGTGACCCCGAAAAGCGAAGAATTCTCGGGTTGCATCAGCGAAGAACTGGGCTTCTGCACCGCCGTCACCAGCGAACTGCCGTCCGGCGCTTCATGGTTCGCCAATGCCGAAATCGCCGGCAACGGCTACGCCGAACCCCGGAGCACGGTCGGCACGATCAAATTCAACTGCTCCTCCGGACTCAACTGCACTTGGGTCTTCCGGGAACAGATCTCCCACACCTATAAAGGCGGCAGCCCTGCGATCGAATACCTCAAGGCCCAGTATGTGAGGCCCCCTGAAAGCCCGTGGGGCTGCGGCATAGAAGTCATCGTCGAAGGGGAACGGGAAATCACCAGCCCCAGCAGCAACCCGGTCTACTGGAGCTACGGCTAACCAGCCGAGACAGCCGCCGATCCTCGGGCCAGGGGCCTGACGATCGGCGGCGCCTTCGGCAGGGCGCCGCGCTCGACCTCGCCGAGGTCGAAGCCGGCGGCGCCGATCGCCGCGACGGTGTCGCGGTTGCAGTGGCAGCCGTCGCCGAGGAAGCGCCAGGGTTTCTCCAGGCGGTCCTGCCATTTGGCGAGGTCCGGGTGGCGGGAGCGGACGTGCTCGAGGAAGAGCAGCCGGCCGCCGGGTTTGAGGACGCGCTTGATCTCGGCCAGGGATGCGGCGGGGTCCGGGACCGTGCAGAGGACCAGGGTCACCACGGCGGTGTCGAAGGAATCGTCCGGGAACGGCAGGCGTTCCGCCGGCGCCTCGACCAGCTCGGCTTCCCGCTCCGAGCTCGCCAGCTTCTCGCGCAGCTGCTTGATCATGTGCGGGTCGGGCTCGGTCAGCGTCAGAGCCTCCACCGCCTCGGGATAGAGCTCCAGGTTCAGGCCGGTCCCGGCCCCCAGCTCAAGCACCCTCCCCCGCGCCTGCGCCAGCAGCTCGCGGCGCATCTCGCGCAGGCCCGCTTCTTCGGTCGCCTCGAAGCCGCGGTCGTAGAAGGTCGAGAAGGCTCGCCCCCAAGTCGCGTCATAGATCCGTCCCATGCTGCTTCTCCTTTGGGGACTGGTTGCGTTTGCTGAGTTAACCCGCCTATAGCAGGGTTAACTCAGCACTCGTCAGGCGGCGTCGCGCTGCGGCGCGGGCTCCTCCTCCTGCTCGCCCTCGGTGCCCGCGCTGTGCGCCGCCCGCTCCTCGTAGGCCCGGCGGGCGCCATGGTCGACTTCGATCATCAGCTTGTCGACGCCCATCGCGCGGCCGAGAGCCTCGCGCCAGCTGCGCGGCAGCGGGCTGAGCACCTTGTAGAGGATGCCGTTGGACCGCGGCACGAAGACGTCGAAGCGCGGCACTTCCATCGCCTCGACGATCTCGTTGGCGACGTCGGCGGCCTCGACCGGTTTCACCCATTTCTGGCCGACGCCGCTGGTCAGCTCGGTGTTGACCACGGTCGGCATCACGCAGAGGACCTCGATGCCGGTGTCGCGCAGCTCCGCCCGCACCGCCTCGCTGAGGCCGACGACGGCGTGCTTGGTGCCGCTGTAGGTGGCGATCCCCGGCACCCCCGCCTTGCCCGCCTGCGAGGCGATGTTGACGATGTAGCCGCTGCCGCGCGGGCGCAGCCGGCGGATCGCCAGCTGGGTGCCGGTGGCGACGCCGATGAAGTTGATCTCGATCTGGCGGCGGAGCGAGTCCTCCCCCTCCTCGGCGAACGGGGTCACCGGCATGATCCCGGCGTTGTTGATCACTCCGTCGACGGGTCCGAGCTGGCGCTCGGCCTCGTCGAGGAAGCGTTCGAAGGAGGAGCGGTCGGTGACGTCGAGCGCCAGCGCCACCGTGCCGCCGCCGAGCTCGGCCGCGGTCTTCTCCGCCAGCTCGAGGTCGAGGTCGCCGATGGCGACGCGGCAGCCCTTGGCGACCAGCGCCTTCGCCGTCGCCTTGCCGATCCCGCGCGCAGCCCCGGTGATCGCCACGACCTTGCCGCTCAGTTGCCGTCGCTCCTTCGCCATCGTGCTCCTCCTCTGTTGCGGCGGCCTTCCCTAGGCCGCCGGTTTGTAGACGGTGACCACGGCGGCGCCGCCGAGGCCGATGTTGTGCTGCAGGGCGGTCTTCGCGCCCTCCACCTGGCGCTTGTCGGCTTCGCCGCGCAGCTGCCAGGTCAGTTCCGAGCACTGCGCCAGGCCGGTCGCGCCCAGCGGGTGACCCTTGGAGATCAGCCCGCCCGAGGGGTTGACGACCGGACCGCTGCCGCCGTAGGTGGTCGCTTCTTCTTCGATCAGCTTGTGCGCCTCGCCCTCGGCCGCGAAACCGAGCGCTTCGTAAGTGATGAGCTCGTTGGCGCTGAAGCAGTCGTGCAGCTCGCAGACGTCGACTTCTCCGGCCGCGACCCCTGCTTCCTCGTAGGCCGCGTCGGCGGCCGTCTTCGACATGTCGGAGCCGACGATCGTCATGCAGTCGGCGTTCTCGTCGAAGGTCGAGCTGAGGTCGGTGACCATCGACTGGCCGGCGATCTCGATCGCCCGCTCCCAGAGGCCGTGCCGGTCGACGTACGCCTCGGAGGCGACGATCGCGCAGGCCGAGCCGTCGGAGGTCGGCGAGCACTGCAGCTTGGTCAGCGGGTCGTGGATCATCCTCGCCGCCTTGATGTCCTCCAGCGAGTACTCGTCCTGGAACTGGGCGTAGGGGTTGTTGACCGAGTGCTTGTGGTTCTTCCAGCCGATCCAGGCGTAGTGGTCGGGTTCGGAGCCGTACTTCTGCATGTGGTCGCGGCCGGCGTTGCCGAACATCTGCGGCGCCGGCGGCGACTGCTCCGGGTCGCGGATCTCGAACATCCGCATCGCGTGCTTGTCGAGCGCGTTGGTGCGGTCGGTGTACTTGACGCCCAGCGAGCCCGGCTCCATCTTCTCGAAGCCCAGCGCCAGGGCGCACTCGACGAGGCCGCCTTTGACCGCCTGCCGGGCGAGGAACAGCGCCGAGGAGCCGGTCGAGCAGTTGTTGTTGACGTTGACGACCGGGATCCCGGTCAGGCCGAGCTGGTAGAGCGCCCGCTGGCCGTAGGTCGAGTCGCCGTAGCAGTAGCCGGCGTAGGCCTGCTCGACGTCCTCATACGGGATGCCGGCGTCTCCGAGCGCCTTCTCCCCCGCCTCTTTGGCCCAGTCCGGGTAGTCGCCCTCCTTGGTGCCGGGCTTCTCGAACTTGGTCATCCCCACCCCGATCACGTACGTCTTGGTGCTCAACTCTCCACTCCTCCTAAGTTTGGCTGACCAGCCAAATCTACCGAGGATCGGCGATTTGGCCAGGCCCGCCATACGAGGAAGGCGATCAGGATGCCCAGCGCGGTGCCGATCGCCCGCTGGCCGGCGGCGCGGAAGGCGCCCTCGCCGAGGGTGCTGCTCATCAGCACGACGTAGGTCGTGATCGCCGCGGTGAAGAGCGCGTACTGGACCGTGAGCAGGCCGAAGCTGAGCGCGGCGGCGACGGTGAGGACGCTGCCGAGGACGAGGTCGTCGCCGCCGAAGGCCTCGGCGACCGCGGTGGCGATCGTCAGGCCGATGACGGTGCCGATGGCCCGCAGGATCAGGCGGTGGTCGGTCTCCCCCCGGTCGGGGCGCATGACGAAGAGGATCGTCAGCGGGATCCAGAAGCCGTGGTCGCGGAGGCCGAGGACGCGGTAGGTGGCGACGCCGGCGGCGAGGGCGGCGGCGAAGCGGATCGCGTGGCGGGCGCTGGTCGAGCCGAGGGTGAGGTTGGCGCGCAGGGCCGCCGTCGCGGCGCGGGCGTCCCAGGCTTTTTCCGGCTCGTCGGCCTCCCTGTCGGTGGCGAGCCAGACGACCAGCGACCAGGCGACCTGGGTGAGGGCGCCGATCGTTCCCCAGAGGAGCGCGGCGGCGGCGTCTCCGGCCGGGAGGAAGAGGCCCTGGGCGATCAGCATCGCCAGGGTCACCGAGAGGCCGACGATCGCCAGCCGCAGCGAGACCGCGAAGCAGTAGCCGGCGAGGAGGCCGCAGAGGCCGAGGGCGAGAACCGCGGTCGGGCCGGTCTGGCTGCTGAGGACGCCGAGGCAGGCGGCGAGGCCGATGAAGGGCGCGGTCGCCGCCTGCCAGCCGGCCCGCGGCTTGGCCGGGGCGTCCATGCCGGGGAAGCCGTTGATCAGGGCACCGGCGGCGATCGCGCCCTTGGTCGGCGCGTCGAAGCCGAGCTCGAGGATCAGGGCGAGGCCGATCGGGACGGCCAGCAGCGCCCCGCGGCGAATCGCCGGCCCCGGTTCGCTCGGCCCGATCGCGAACAGCGGCGAGGCGCGCAGTTCCCGCGCCCTCCCGGAGGCGTTGAAGAGGCGAGACGTCGACCGCCGGTCCGGCATGGCCCTGAGGGTAACCTGAGGGGTCGTGGTCCATGCCGCAATCAGCAGCGATCCCGCTTCGGGGGTGGGGATCTTTGCCGCCCTCGCGGCCGGCGTCGTCTCCTTCCTCTCCCCCTGCGTGCTGCCGCTGGTGCCGGGCTACCTCTCGGCGGTGACCGGCGTCTCGGCGAGCGAGCTCGACGAAGCCGACTGGCGGCGCGTGCTCGGTCCGAGTCTGCTCTTCGTCGCCAGCTTCTCGACGATCTTCATCCTGCTCGGGCTGGCGAGCACCGGCATCGGCTCCTTCCTCAAGGACAACAAGGACCTGCTGACGACGATCTCAGGGGTGCTGATCATCGCCATGGGGGTCCTCTTCGTCTCCTCCCTCTTCATCACCCGGCTCAACCGCGAGTGGCACGTCGACGCGCTGCTGGAGCGGGCGGGCAAGGGCGGTCCGATCGTCGCCGGCGCGGCCTTCGCGATCGCCTGGACCCCGTGCATCGGCCCGACGCTCGGCGCGATCCTCTCGGCTGCCGCCGTGACCGGCTCGGCGGCCCACGGCGCCTTCCTTCTCGCCGTCTACTCGGCCGGCCTGGCGATCCCCTTCATCCTCACCGCCCTCGCCTTCTCGCGCATGACCACCGCCTTCGCCGTCGTCAAGCGCCACTACCAGGCGATCGTCGCCGTCGGCGGCGTGATCCTGATCGCCATGGGCTTCCTCATCCTCAGCGGCGAAATCTCACAGCTCAACATCGAAGTGCAGAGCTGGATGGAACGCTCCGGCTTGGACCTCTGGAACCAGGTCTGAGCGGCGAGTCCGTCAAAAACCTTGTAGAGCAAGGAAAACGACGGACTCGCGATTAGTTCTGAGCTGGCGCGGCAGTCTCGAGCTCTTTGCCGACGGCCTCGGTGATCTCCAGGCCGTCGTCCTCGAGGTCGCGGGAGCAGACGATCCGGAACCGCCCGGTCCCGATCTCGGCGTCGGGCACCACCGGCAACCCCCGGATCGTGTCCCACCCCAACCGTTCGACCTCGAACGGGTTCATCCGCACCTCCGCCGCCGGAAACGGGCAGTTCATGTTGTGCTGGTCGATCGCCTTCGAGATCGCCTCGAGGTTCTTCGCCTCCGGGGAAGACATGCCTGGAGTCTAGGTCGTCCAGATCGCTAAGGAGCCGAGGGAGAGATGTCGAAGACACCACCAGGTATGGGGACCGATCTCGTCTTGGCGGTGTGCGGCGGCGGCAACGACACCGTGGCCATCGTCGTCGTCCTCGCGATCGCCGCGCTCTACCTGCTGGCAGTGGGCGCCGCGCTCAGGGGGGCCGAGGACGGCACCGAGCGGGTGAAGCTGATCGGCGTGCTGGTGGTCTCGATCGTGGTCGGCGGGGTCGTGTTCCGCGGGCTCGACGACATTTCCGGCTTCGGGGACTTCCTCGGCCGCCTGATCGTCGCGCTGGTCATCAGCAGCGCGATCGCCCTGATCGGAGTCGCCAGACAGCGCGAAGAGAGCGCCGGGCGGGCGGTGTTCGTGGCCGCCGCCGGAACCGTCCTGATCCCCTTCGGCATCTTCATCCTCTTCTTCGCCGCCGTCGGCCTCGGCACCGGCTGCCTCGACTGAGACGCGGTCGCCGGTCCCGGCGTAGAGGACCGGCTTCCGGCGCACCGAAAACCCCCACATGAGCACGAACCGGATGGAGGCCTTCTCCGACGGCGTCTTCGCGATCGCGATCACCCTGCTCGTGCTCGAGATCAAGGTGCCCCTCCCCGGCTTCGAAGACCTCGGACACGCACTGCTCGCCCAATGGCCCAGCTACGCGGCCTTCGTCGTCTCCTTCTTCACGATCGGGATCATCTGGATCAACCACCACGCGATGGTCCGGCGCCTGCGCGTCACCGACCACTCGATCCTGGTCTGGAACCTGCTTCTCCTGATGACGGTCTCCGCCCTCCCTTTCACCACCGCCCTGATGGCGACGTATCTGAAGGAGAGCGATGGAGAGTCGCTGGCGGCCGCCGTCTACGCCGGCAGCTTCCTGCTGATGGGCGTCGTCTTCGCCAGCATGAACCGCCACATCCTCTTCGAGCGCGTCGACTTCCTCGAAGAGAAGCTCGACGAGCCGATCCGCCGCCTCACCCTGAAGCGCGGGGTCGCCGGCATCCTCCCCTACGCGATCGCCACCGCCGTCGCCCCGATCAGCCCCTACCTGACCCTCGCCATCTGCGCCGCGGTCGCCCTCTTCTACGCCAGCCCCGCCGCCAGCGCTCCGGACGTGCGGGCGGCTGGCCCACCTGCTTGAGCCCAGCTCTAAAAGGGCGATTCCAAGGGCTTCTTCCCGTCTAGCCGCCTCCCTACGATCAGCGGGTGAGCTTCGAGCGGACGATCGCCCATCTCGACATGGACGCTTTCTACGCGTCCGTCGAGCTGCGGCGGCGGCCTGAGCTGAAGGGGAAGCCCGTTGTGGTCTGCGGGTCGGGGCCGCGGGCGGTGGTCACTACGGCCAGCTATGAGGCGCGGAAGCTGGCGGGGATCCATTCGGCGATGCCGGCGGCGGTGGCTCGGCGGCGGTTGCCGGACGCCGTCTATTTGCGACCGGACTTCCCGGCTTACCGGGAGGCGTCGGGGCAGGTGATGGACGTCTTGCGGAGCAATGTCGAGGTGGTCGAGGTGGTGGGGCTGGACGAGGCTTATCTGGACCTGACCGGGCTGTTCTCGCCCAAGGCGGTGATGCGGCGGATCGCCAACGAGATCCGGGTGGAAACGCAGCTCACCTGTTCTGTCGGGATCTCCGAGTCGCGGATGCTGGCCAAGATCACCAGCGAGCTCGGGAAGCCGCGGGGGTTGGTGGTGCTCTCGCGCGACGATGCCCTGGAGCGGTTTGCCGACCACTCCCCCGGCCTCATCCCCGGGATCGGGCCGAAGACGGTCTCGCGCCTGGAGTCGATGGGGATCGCCACGCTGGCCGACCTGCGCCGGTGGGATCGGCAGGAGCTGGAATCGACCTTCGGCCCCCGCTCCGGCGCCTGGCTGCACACGCGGGGCAACCTCCTCGACGAGACGCCGATCACACCCGAACACGAGACCAAGTCGCAGTCGACGGAGATCACCTTCGACGTCGACGTCAACCAGCGCTCGGAGCTGGAGCGCCACCTCCACGAGCTCTCGGAGGAGCTCTGCCGGCGCCTGCGCAAACGGGAGCTCGAGGGGCGCACGATCGGGATCAAGATCCGGCTCGACGACTGGACCAACGTCACCCGCTCGCACACGGTCGACGGGCCGACCAACGACCCGGCGGTGGTCGGGCCGGTCGCGCTCGACCTCCTCCGCGCCTACGACCCGCAGCGCCCCGTGCGCCTGCTCGGGGTCCGCGTCGCCTCCTTCGACTCGGGCGAAGCGGCCGAGCCGGAGCCGACCGACGGCCAGCTCCGGCTCGGACTCGCTTCCTAAACGGCGCCGGACCGAGCGGGGGTAGGACGCAGGGAGGCCGAATAGCAGCGCTATTTGGCCGACCGAGGACACCGCCCCGCGAAGTGTCCGCCGCCGTTTAGCGGGTCGCCATTACCGTGCCGACGCCAGGGAAGCCGAGCTTCTCCTTGACGGCCTCGGTCAAGTCGTAGTCGCGCCCGGCGACGTACGGACCGCGGTCGATCACCGGCACCGTCACGGTGCGGCCGTGGTAGCGCAGCTTCACCTTCGTCCCGCAGGGGAGCGTCTTGTTGGCCACGCCCATCGTCCCGGGCATCAGCGTCCCGCCGCAGGCGACGCCGTTGCCGTAGAGGCCCGGACCGTAGTAGGACGCCCCGGCCAGGCGGTAGGCCGTCAGCTTGCGATCGGGGCTCTTCGACCCGGTCGCCTGCCGGTCGTGCACGCCGTAGGCGCGGACCGCGTAGGTGCCGGTCCGCTCGGGCGCCCAGCGCAGCGCGAAGGTCCCGTTGGCCTTGGTCGTGACGCCGAGCACGCCCCCGTCCGGGCCGCGGAAGACGACTTTGACCCGGCGCCGGCCGCTCGGCCGCACCTTGCCGCGCACCGCCAATCCGTTCCCCTTCAGCAGCGAGTGCGTCGAGAGGTGCAGGGTGACGTGGGAGCGCGACCGCTCGTGGTGCCTGTGGCCGTCGGTTTGCGCAGCCGCCGGCGCCAGGCCGATCAACAGCGCAACGGCAGCCGCCACCGCGGGCAGGAGTATTCGCCTGTAGGTAATTATTTGTCAGCTCGCTTTCTGTCCGCCTACGGGGTTAGCTGACGGGCTCGCGGTCGCCGGCTCTTTCCGGCTCTCTCGCTACGGGCGGCTCGCCGCCCGATTCGCCCCGGCCGCGCCTGGCGCGGCAGTGGGTCCCCCGTTCCCCCGCGCATGACGCGAGAGACTCGGCAGGTCGTTTAGGTCGTTCTCAGGTCGAACACCGTAGGGACGCCCTTGTCGCGGGAATGTGAGCAGACGCACATATTCGGAAGGCTGCACGAAACCCTGCCAAATTGGCTTCAGCAAGCCTTTCGCACCGCTTTAGGCCGCCCTGGACACCTGTGCGAACATGTCTTCTCCATGACCCGACCGGAACGACTCAGCGGCCTCGATACCTCCTTCCTCCACCTGGAGCGCTCCGGCGCCCACATGCACGTCGCCTCGGTCAGCATCTTCGAAGGCGAAGCGCCCACCCACCAGGAGTTCCGCGACCACATCGCCTCGCGCCTGCACCTGGTCCCGCGCTTCCGCCAGAAGCTGCGCTTCGTCCCCTTCGCGCAGAGCCGGCCGGTCTGGGTCGACGACCCGCACCTCAACCTCGAGTACCACGTGCGCCAGACCGCGCTGCCGGCGCCGGGCTCCGACGAGCAGCTGCGCAACCTCGCCTCGCGGATCTTCTCCCAGCAGCTGGACCGCTCGAAGCCGCTCTGGGAGCTGTGGCTGGTCGAGGGGCTGACCGGCGACCGCTTCGCGATCGTCGGCAAGAGCCACCACGCCCTGGTCGACGGCGTCTCCGGCGTCGACATCACCACCGTCCTCTTCGACCTCGACCCCGAGCCGCAGGGCGCCCCGGACAAGGCGCCGCCCTGGCTCGCCTCCCCCGAACCGACCGACATGCGGCTACTGGGCGAAGCGTTGAAGGAGCGGGTGACGAGCCCGACGGAGATCTATCGCGGCTTCCGTGCGGCGCTGCGCGGACCGCGCCAGGTGCTGCGCGGGCTCGGCGCCACCTCGAAGATGGTCAGCGCCGGGATGTCCGCCCCCGACAGCGTCTTCAACGTCGAGATCGGCCCCCATCGCCGCTTCCAGATGACCCAGGCCGACCTCGACGACCTGAAACGGATCAAGGACGCCCACGGCGGCACCGTCAACGACGTCATCCTCTCGATCGTCGCCGGCGCCCTCGGCAAGTACCTGCGCGCCCGCGGTCACGACACCGAGGGCCTGGAACTGCGGGCGATGGTCCCGGTCAGCGTCCGCGCCACCGACGAGCACGGCGCCCTCGGCAACCGGATCACGGCGATGTTCGCGCCGCTGCCGGTCTGGTGCGAAGACCCGGTCGAGCGCCTGCACCTGATGAGCGCCGAGATGGGCGACCTCAAGTCCTCCGGCCAGGCGGTCGGAGCCGAGATCCTGACCAAACTGACCGACTTCGCGCCCTCGACGATCGCCTCCCAGGCGGCCCGCCTGCAGCCGGCGCAGCGCTTCTTCAACCTCGTCGTCACCAACGTGCCGGGGCCGCAGTTCCCGCTCTACGTGCTCGGCCGCAAGATGGAATCGATCTTCCCGATGGTGCCGCTGGCGCGGCGCCAGGCACTCTGCATCGGGATCATGTCCTACAACGGCCAGGTCAACTTCGGCCTCGTCGGCGACTACGACGGGATGGCCGGTCTCGACAGCTTCGCCCTCGACCTCGAGGCGGCGACGCAGGAGGTCATGGCCACCGTGCCCAAGACCGCCGCCAAGAAGAAAGCGAAGAAGTCGAAGGCCAAAGCCGCGGCGGCTTCCAGCAACGGCGCCGGGCCGGTCGCGACCGAGTCGCGTTCCTAGCTATCGAGCCAGCCTGCCGCTGACTTCGAACGGCAGGCCGTCGGTCAGGTAGAGCCAGTCGAGGCGGCGGGCGCTGAAGCCTTTCGCCCGGGCGTCGGCGTTGACCACGACCGCGGTGATCCGCTCGAAGCGGCCCGGGCGGGAGAGCCGCACCGTCAGGCTCCCTCCCCCGCGCTTGAAGTTGATCCGCGAGATCGTGCGCCCACCGCGCTCGCTGCCGATCCGCCCGACCAGCGCCAGCCCGGCGGCGATCCCGCGCGGCGCGGTGAGGTGCACGACGACGGTCTTGCCGCCCCCCGCCCGCACCCTCAGCAGCTGGAAGGTGGTGTGGTTGAGGAAGCGCGTCTGCGGTTGCCCGTTCAGCAGCAGGTGGCCCTGTCGGCGCATGTCCGGGTAGAGGCGGCTCTCGCGAAAGCCCCTTCCGGTCCGCCACTCGGCGACGGCGGCGGCGAAGCGGGTGAAGTCGTGGCTGAGGTCCGAGGGCCCAGCGGCGCGGATCGCCCGTTCGTAGCTGGAGACCGAGAAGCCGCCGGGTTTGGCGTCGATCGCCCCCGCCCATGCCTTGCGTATGACCGCCTCCCCGTAGCGCCGCGCCAGCCACTGGTTCCAGACGGCGCTGCCGTACTCCTTGATCGAGTTCGTCGTCAGCGGCGTTTCCCACAGCTTCACCCAGCGGCGGACGTAGCGCAGGTAGTCGTCGATGCCGTTGTAGACCTGGTCCTCCATCCAGGTCGCGGTCGACTCGGCGAACCAGGGGTCCTGGTAGGCGTCGTAGCCGAACTGGAGGATGTGGTTGTACTCGTGGGCGAAGGTGACCTCGAGGTCGTTCAGCGGCTTGGTCCCCGGGAACTCGAAGGCGCTGTAGTCGTTGTCGAGGACGAGGTAGCCGTGCAGCCGGCGCGGGATCCGGTGCTGTTTGGTCGCCTGGCCGCGGTCGGGCGCCGCGTAGCCGAACAGTTCGCCGCCGATCTGTGAGAGGTAGACGTCGGTCTTGCCGTTGCGCCCGCCCTTGCGCCCGTCGCTGCGCGGCTCGCGCCAGCCGAGCTTGTCGTTCTCGACCGTGTGGACGTGTTCGGCGACCTTGAGAACCCGCTCGACGAATTCGGGGATGCCGTTGCCGTTCTTGTCGGTCAGGCTGGGCGCGTCGAGCCCCTGGTCGACCCAGTGGACGCAGAAGTGGCGCGAGCAGGCGGGAGAGTTCTTCGCCTCCGGCACCGAGTAGGCGTTGCGGTTCGGGTCCGGGTCGTCGGTCGGCCGCGAGCGGTGTTCCGTCGGCCGTTCCACGGGCATGATGAACGGCTTCTGCGCCTCGGAGGCGAGCGTAGATGGGGCGACGGGACGATTTCGATCTATATAGGCCCCTTTTCGTCCCGTCGGCATCGAAACGGCCGCGTGGGCAGCGGGCGCCGCGGCGAGGACCAGTAGCAGGGCCGCCGAGGTACCGACCAGGTGGAGCCGGCGGTTCCGCATGCCCGAAGAACCCTAGCGGGGGCCGAAAGTCGCTCTCGGGGTCCGGAGGGAGAGCGCGGGTAATAGCCTCCGCAGGGCTCGATGCGCGTAGCCCTCGCCCAGATCAACCCCACCGTCGGCGCGATCGACGCCAACGCCGCCAAGGTGGCGGAGTGGATCGGCCGCGCCCGCGAGGAGGGCGCCGAGCTGGCGATCTTCCCCGAGCTCTGCATTCCCGGCTACCCGGCCGAGGATCTCTACCTGAAGCGCCACTTCCTCGCCGCCAACCGGCGTGCGGTCGAGGAGCTGGCGCGGGAGGCGGTCGGGATCGCCGTCCTGGTCGGCTTCGCCGAGCCCGTCGCCGACCAGGCCGACGAGCGCCACGCCCACAACTCGACCGCCGTCCTCGCCGACGGCGCCGTGCAGGCGGTCTACCGCAAGAACCGCCTCCCCAACTACGCGGTCTTCGACGAGCAGCGCTACTTCGTCCCCGGGAACGAGCCGCTGTCGATCGCGGTCGGCGGCGAGGACGTCGGGCTGACGATCTGCGAGGACGTCTGGCTCCCCGGCGACCCGGCGCAGGCCGAGGCCGAGGCGGGCGCGCGGCTGATCGCCAACCCCTCCGGCTCCCCCTACCACCGCGGCAAGGGCCGCGAGCGGGAAGCGATGTTCGGCGAGCGCTCGCGCGCCTACGGCGCCTACTTCGCCTTCTGCAACCTGGTCGGCGGCCAGGACGAGCTCGTCTTCGACGGCCAGAGCCTCGTCACCGCCCCCGACGGCTCGGTGATCGCGCGGGCGGCGCAGTTCGAAGAGGAGCTGCTGCTCTGCGACGTGCCGCCGGGCGGTCCCTGCCGCCTGGCCGAGCCGCTCTCCGACCTCGACGAGGTCTACGAGGCGCTCGCGCTCGGCCTGCGCGACTACGTCTTCAAGAACGGCTTCAAGCACGTCGGCGTCGCCCTCTCGGGCGGGATCGACTCGGCCCTGGTGGCGATGCTCGCCGCCGACGCGGTCGGGCCGGAGCGGCTGAGCTGCGTCGTCATGCCCTCCCCCCACTCCAGCTCCGGGACCCAGCAGGACGCGCGCGACATCGCCGGCAACCTCGGCTGCGAGCTGCTCGAGATCGCGATCGAGCCGATGATGGAGAGCTACGAACGGGGGTTGAGCGGCTACCTGAGCGAGCCGGAGGCCGCGGTGCCGCGCGACCCGACCAAACCCTCTGAGCCGGATCTGACCGCCGAGAACATCCAGGCGCGGATCCGCGGCAACCTGATGATGGCCCTCTCCAACCGGCACGGCTGGCTGGTCCTGACGACCGGCAACAAGAGCGAGATGTCGGTCGGCTACGCGACCCTCTACGGCGACATGGCCGGCGGCTTCGCGGTGATCAAGGAC
>Ga0207687_10001140_pt1 | contig 18097 bp, 13 predicted proteins | sample KBSM54metaG_FD_184399 | JGI IMG/M metagenome (GOLD analysis project Ga0207687, IMG submission 184399) | Miscanthus rhizosphere microbial communities from Kellogg Biological Station, Michigan, USA - KBS M5-4 metaG (SPAdes) (version 2) | ecosystem: Host-associated > Plants > Roots > Rhizosphere >...
GTAATCGCCGCCGTCAGCGTCGTCTTGCCATGGTCCACATGGCCAATCGTCCCCACATTCACGTGCGGCTTCGTACGCTCAAACTTTCCCTTTGCCATCGCTCGTTCCTTCCTGCTTACGCAGCCTTTTTATTGATCACAGCTTCCGCGACCGTCTTCGGAGCTTCGGAGTAGTGCTTGAATTCCATCGTGTAGGTAGCGCGTCCCTGCGTAGCCGAGCGCAGTGAGGTCGAATAACCGAACATTTCCGCCAGAGGCACTTCGGCCCTGATTACCATCGTGCCGGCCACTTCTTCCTGGCCCTGGATCATGCCGCGCCGCGAAGACAGGTCGCCGATGACATTGCCCATGAAACTCTCCGGTGTTTCCACTTCCACGGCCATCATTGGTTCGAGCAGGATTGGATTGGCCTTGCGCATGCCGTCCTTGAACGCCATCGAGGCCGCCATCTTGAACGCGTTTTCGTTTGAATCCACATCGTGGTAAGAACCGTCGAACAAAGTAACCTTGACATCCACTACCGGGAAGCCCGCGAGCACGCCGTTGGGCAATGTTTCCTGCAGGCCCTTGTCCACCGCAGGAATGTATTCGCGAGGTACGGTGCCGCCCTTGATCGCGTCCACAAACTCGTAACCTTTACCCGCTCCGTTCGGCTCGACCTTGAGCCAGACATGACCATACTGGCCGCGGCCGCCGGATTGCTTGATGAATTTGCCTTCGACTTCGACCGATTTCTTGATAGCTTCGCGGTAGGCCACCTGCGGCTTGCCGACATTGGCTTCCACGCCGAATTCACGCTTCATGCGATCGACGATGATTTCGAGGTGCAACTCTCCCATCCCGGAGATAATGGTCTGACCGGACTCTTCGTCGGTACGCACGCGAAACGACGGATCCTCCTGCGCCAGCCGGTTCAGCGCGACTCCCATCTTTTCCTGATCGGCCTTGGTCTTTGGTTCCACCGCCTGGGAAATGACAGGCTCCGGGAAAATCATGCGCTCGAGCATGATGATCTTGTCGGGATGACACAGCGTCTCCCCGGTCGAGGCTTCCTTCAATCCGACGGCGGCCGCGATGTCGCCGGCGCGTACTTCCTTGATTTCTTCGCGCTGATTGGCGTGCATCTGCAGCAGACGTCCGATGCGTTCCTTGCGTTCACGCACCGAGTTGTAAACGGTATCGCCGGAATTGAGCACACCGGAATAGACGCGGATGAACGTCAGTTGACCCACATACGGGTCGGTCATGATCTTGAATGCCAGGGCCGAAAACGGTTCGCTGTCGTCTGCCTTGCGCGTGACCATCTCCCCCCTGTCCGTCTCGCCGGACACCGGAGGAATATCGATCGGCGACGGCATGTAGTCGATCACCGCGTCGAGCATGGCCTGCACGCCTTTGTTCTTGAATGCCGAGCCACACAACATCGGCACGACTTCGTTCTTGATGACGCGGATGCGCAGGCCTTTTTTGATGTCTTCGATCGAGAGATCATGCCCCTCCAGATATTTGTGCATCAACTCGTCATTGGCTTCCGCTGCTGCTTCAACCAGCTTCTCGCGCCACTTGTGGCACTCGGCAACGAGGTCGGCGGGAATTTCGCGCTCCTCGTACTTCATTCCCTGGGACGCCTCGTCCCAGTAGATGGCTTTCATCTTGACCAGGTCGACGAGACCTTCGAATTTTTCCTCCGCGCCGATCGGTACCTGAATCGGAATTGGATTGCCTTTCAGCCGCGTTCGGATGTGATCGTAGGATTTGAAGAAATCCGCACCCTGCCGGTCCATCTTGTTGATGAATGCCAGGCGAGGGACCTTGTACTTGTTGGCCTGCCTCCAGACAGTTTCCGACTGCGGTTGCACACCCGCCACGGCGTCATAGACCATGCATGCGCCGTCGAGCACGCGCATCGAGCGTTCCACCTCGATGGTGAAATCCACGTGTCCCGGCGTATCGATGATGTTGATGCGATGCTGGGGTTGGGTTCCGTCCATCCCCTTCCAAAAACAGGTCGTGGCCGCAGAGGTGATGGTGATGCCCCGTTCGCGCTCCTGTTCCATCCAGTCCATGATGGCCGCGCCGTCGTGGACCTCGCCGATCTTGTGCGACACGCCGGTGTAAAACAGGATGCGTTCGGTGGTCGTGGTCTTACCGGCATCAATGTGAGCACTGATGCCGATGTTGCGATAACGTTCGATGGGCGTGACGCGGGGCATATGTTGTTCCGGATATCTCGCGAGTTAGAACCGATAGTGGGCGAAAGCCTTGTTGGCCTCGGCCATGCGGTGCACTTCCTCGCGCTTCTTCATCGCACCCCCGCGTCCTTCAGCGGCTTCTGCCAACTCGCTTGCCAGCCGCGCATCCATGGATTTTTCAGCGCGCTTGCGTGCGGCATCGCGCAGCCAGCGCATCGCCAAGGCGTTGCGGCGTATCGAGCGCACCTCGACCGGTACCTGATAGTTCGCGCCACCGACGCGACGGCTCTTGACTTCAACCATCGGGCGCACGTTGTTGAGCGCCAGGCTGAACACTTCCAGCGGATCCTTGCCGGTCTTCTTGCTGATCTGGTCGAGCGCGCCGTACACGATGCGCTCTGCGACTGATTTCTTGCCGCGCGTCATCAACACGTTGACGAACTTCGCAAGCTCCTGGCTGCTGTATTTCGGGTCCGGCAGGGTCTCGCGCTTCGGTACTTCTCTGCGTCGTGGCATAAGTCTTTCAGTCCTTCGGAATTTTGCGCCGTGCTCAGTTGGCTTTGGGTTTCTTGGCGCCGTACTTGGAGCGGCTCTGCTTGCGATCCTTGACGCCCTGCGTATCCAGACTCCCGCGCACCATGTGATAGCGCACGCCCGGCAGATCCTTTACCCGGCCGCCGCGTATCAGCACAACCGAGTGCTCCTGCAAATTGTGGCCTTCACCGCCGATGTAACTGATGACCTCGAAGCCGTTGGTGAGACGGACCTTGGCGACTTTACGCAGCGCAGAATTGGGCTTCTTCGGCGTCGTTGTATACACGCGAGTGCACACACCGCGCTTTTGCGGCGATCGCCCCAGGGCGGGCACCTTGCTTTTGGTCTTCGGGGAAGTCCGGGCTTTTCGGACTAACTGATTGATTGTCGGCATTATTTTAAGGTCCTAAAAAACCCGGGACGGCGTCGCCGCCGTCCCTCTAGTGTGCTGCGCTCTCCATCGCTCCGGGATTGCCGCCGGAACGGCGGGTAAAAAGACGGCAGATTCTATGTGCCGTCGCCTGGAGTGTCAAGCAACCTGCTCGTCTCCCGCCGCTTCTGCAACCACAGGTTCGGCCATCAAATTCTCAGCCGTGAACTCATCCACCTGATCCCGCGTTCGGCGATTCTTGTGATACGCCAGTCCCGTCCCGGCAGGAATCAAACGGCCCACGATGACGTTTTCCTTGAGTCCGCGCAGATCGTCCTTCTTGCCCATGATCGCCGCTTCGGTCAGCACGCGGGTCGTTTCCTGGAAGGAAGCGGCGGAAATGAACGAATCGGTGGACAGCGATGCCTTGGTGATACCCAGCAACAGGTATTCGTAACTCGCTGCCTTCTTGCCTGCGGAAACCAGCTTGTCGTTGACTTCCAGTACCTCGGAGCGTTCGACCTGCTCGCCGATGATGAACTCCGAATCGCCGATGTCCACGATCTGCACGCGGCGCAACATCTGCCGCACGATGACTTCGATGTGCTTGTCGTTGATCTTGACACCCTGCAGGCGATACACATCCTGCACTTCGTCGGTGATGTAGCGGGCCAGTGCCTCGACACCGAGCAGACGCAGGATGTCGTGTGGATCGGCTGGACCATCGACGATGACCTCGCCCTTGTTGACCACTTGGCCGTCGTGCGCCATTACGTGCTTGTCCTTCGGGATGAGGTACTCATGAGCGACGGCATCCGGATCGGTGATGACCAGGCGCTGTTTGCCCTTGGTATCCTTGCCGAAAGAAACCGAGCCCGTGACTTCGGCGAGCACGCCTGCATCCTTGGGTGACCTTGCTTCGAACAACTCGGCCACCCGCGGTAGACCCCCGGTGATGTCGCGTGTTTTGGACGTCTCCTGCGGAATGCGCGCCAACACTTCCCCGACTCCAACCTGCTGCCCGTCCTTCACGGTAATCACGGAGTGAATCTGGAATGTGATGTTGACCGGCAACTCCGAGCCGGGCAGCTTCACTTCCCTGCCCTTGTCGTCGATCAGTTTCACGCTGGGACGCAGACCCTTGACCTGAGCGGAACCGCGCCGCTTCGGATCGATGACGACCAGTGTAGACAGGCCGGTCACATCGTCGATCTGACGGGCAACGGTGACACCCTCCTCGACGTTATCGAATTTCACGCGGCCGGCATACTCGGTGATGATCGGCCGCGTATGCGGATCCCAGGTCGCCAGGATTTTCCCAGCCTTGACCGGACTTCCGTCGGCCACCAGCAGCGTTGCACCGTACGGCACCTTGTGACGTTCACGTTCTCGGCCGTTGTCGTCCAGTATCAGCACTTCGCCGGAACGCGAGATCGCGATCTGTTCGCTGCGCGCGTTGGTGACGTAGCGCATCAATGGCGAAAACCGCGCCGATCCATTCGACTTGGATTCGATCTGGCTTGCCACGGCCGTGCGCGAAGCCGCCCCGCCGATGTGGAAAGTGCGCATCGTCAACTGGGTACCCGGTTCGCCGATGGATTGTGCAGCGATCACGCCGACGGCCTCGCCGACGTTCACCATCTGGCCACGCCCCAAATCCCGGCCATAGCACTGCGCGCACAGCCCATAACGCGTATCGCAAGTGAGTGGCGTGCGAACCTTGACCTCGTCGATGCTGCGGGCTTCGATCTGCTCCACCGCCTCTTCGTCCAGCAGCATGCCGGCCGTGAAGATGACCTGGCTGCTTTCCGGATCGATCACGTCGTTTGCGGCTACGCGACCCAGTATTCGATCGCGCAGCGGCTCGACGACTTCACCACCCTCGATCAGCGCTTTCATCGCCACACCCTGCGTCGTGCCGCAATCGTCTTCAATGACCACCAGATCCTGGGTTACGTCGACCAGACGCCGTGTCAGATAGCCGGAGTTCGCCGTCTTCAATGCGGTATCAGCCAGACCCTTTCGCGCGCCGTGAGTCGAGATGAAGTACTGGAGCACGTTCAGGCCTTCGCGGAAATTCGCCGTGATCGGCGTTTCGATGATGGATCCGTCGGGCTTCGCCATCAGACCGCGCATTCCAGCGAGCTGGCGAATCTGCGCTGCAGATCCCCGCGCCCCGGAATCGGCCATCATGTAAATGGCGTTGAACGATTCCTGGGACATCGGATTGCCTTTCTTGTCTTTCATCTGCGCCCATTCGTCCTTCTTGGCATCCCACTCCATCACGGGTTCCTGGCCCAGCCGTTCCATCATGGCCTTGGCAACCATGTCACCGGCGCGACCCCAGATGTCCACCACCTTGTTGTAACGCTCGCCTTGCGTAACCAGACCGGAGGTGTACTGCGACTCGATGTCCTGCACCTCTTTCTCGGCAGCAGCGATCAGCTGGCCCTTTTCCGGCGGGATTTCCATGTCGTCGACGCAAATCGACAAGCCGGCGCGGGTCGCGTACGTGAATCCGGTATACATCAACTTGTCCGCGAAGATCACCGTTTCGCGCAGACCGCAACGCCGGAAGCCGGCGTTGATCAGCTTGGAGATCTCCTTCTTCTTGAGCGCCTTGTTGATCAGCTCGAACGGCAGCCCGGGCGGCAGGATTTCCGACAGCAGTGCACGACCGACGGTCGTCTCGTAGCGAGTGATTTTCTCGGTAACGTTGTCTTCCGTGTCTTTCTGCAGTTCCTTGATGCGCACCAGCACCCGCGCATGAAGCTCGGCCTGCCGGTTGTCATAGGCACGTTGCACTTCGGCCACGTCGCTGAACATCATGCCTTCGCCGCGCGCGCCGATTTTCTGGCGCGTCATGTAGTAAAGGCCGAGCACGATATCCTGCGACGGCACGATGATCGGCTCACCATTCGCGGGCGACAAAATGTTATTGGTCGAGAGCATCAAAGTGCGCGCTTCCATCTGCGCTTCCAGGGACAGCGGCACGTGGACCGCCATCTGGTCGCCGTCGAAGTCGGCGTTGAACGCGGCACAAACCAGCGGATGCAGCTGGATGGCCTTGCCTTCGATCAACACAGGTTCGAACGCCTGGATGCCCAGACGATGCAGCGTCGGCGCTCGGTTCAGCATGACCGGATGCTCGCGGATGACTTCTTCGAGGATATCCCAGACCACCGGATTCTCGTTCTCGACCTCGCGCTTGGCGGCCTTGATGGTGCCGGCGATGCCCATGATTTCCAGCTTGTGGAAAATGAACGGCTTGAACAGTTCCAACGCCATTTTTTTCGGCAAGCCGCACTGATGCAACTTGAGTTGCGGGCCGACCACAATCACCGAGCGGCCGGAATAATCGACGCGCTTGCCCAGCAGGTTCTGGCGGAAACGGCCGCCTTTGCCCTTGATCATGTCCGCGAGCGACTTCAACGGGCGCTTGTTGGCGCCGGTCATGGCCTTGCCGCGCCGACCGTTGTCGAGCAGGGAGTCCACGGCCTCCTGCAACATGCGCTTCTCGTTGCGCACGATGATTTCCGGAGCCTTCAGTTCAAGCAGACGCTTCAGCCGGTTATTGCGGTTGATGACGCGGCGATACAGATCGTTCAGATCGGAAGTCGCGAAGCGGCCGCCATCGAGCGGTACCAGCGGACGCAATTCCGGCGGCAGAACCGGCAGTACTTCCATCACCATCCAGTCGGCCTTGATGCCGGACTTCTGGAAGCCTTCCATCACTTTCAGGCGCTTGGCAATCTTCTTGATCTTCGTTTCGGAATCGGTTGCTTCCAGATCCTTGCGCAGAGTGTCGATCTCCTTGTTGAGATCGAGGTGGCGCAGCAGTTCCCGCACGCCTTCGGCACCCATGGCCGCCTGGAATTCGTCACCGAATTCTTCGACCTTCTCGATGTAGGAATCCTCGGAGAGCAGATCGCCGCGTTTCATCGGCGTCATTCCCGGATTCGTCACCACGAACGCCTCGAAATAGAGCACGCGCTCGATGTCACGCAGTGTCATGTCGAGCACCATGCCCAGCCGGCTCGGCAAGCTCTTCAGGAACCAGATATGCGCCACCGGCGAAGCCAGTTCGATGTGCCCCATGCGCTCGCGGCGGACCTTGGACAGCGTGACTTCCACTCCGCACTTCTCGCAGATGACACCGCGGTGCTTGAGGCGTTTGTATTTGCCGCACAGGCACTCGTAGTCCTTTACCGGACCAAAGATCTTGGCGCAGAACAAGCCATCGCGTTCCGGCTTGAATGTCCGGTAATTGATGGTCTCGGGCTTCTTGACTTCCCCGTAGGACCAGGAACGGATCTTTTCAGGCGACGCCAGGCCGATCTTGATCGCGTCGAACTCTTCTTCCTGCGTGACCTGCTTGAACAAATCTAGCAATGCTTTCATTCACGACTCCTTAGCAGTGGGGTTGGCTACTGCCGGATCAATAACGGTCGAGGTCAATATCGATTGCGAGCGAGCGGATTTCCTTCACCAGCACATTGAAGGATTCCGGCATGCCGGCGTCGATCTTGTGTTCGCCCTTGACGATGTTTTCATACACCTTGGTGCGGCCGCCCACATCGTCGGACTTGACGGTGAGCATTTCCTGCAGCGTGTACGCGGCGCCGTATGCTTCCAGCGCCCACACTTCCATTTCGCCGAAACGTTGGCCGCCGAACTGCGCCTTGCCGCCGAGCGGCTGCTGGGTAACGAGCGAGTACGGACCCGTCGAGCGCGCATGCATCTTGTCGTCGACCAGATGATGCAGCTTGAGTATGTGCATGTAACCGACAGTGACCGTCCGGTCGAAGCTCTCCCCTGTGCGTCCGTCGAACAACGTGACCTGTCCCGACTTGGGCAGGCCTGCGAGCTCGAGCATGGTTTTGATTTCATCCTCGGTTGCGCCGTCGAACACCGGTGTCGCAAAGGGCACGCCGGACTGGAGGTTGGTGGCAAGGTCGATGACTTCCTCATCCGACAACAAGCTCAGATCTTCGAGCTTGCCGCTGGAGTTGTAGATCAACGTCAGTGCCTTGCGAAGGTCGGCAATTTTTGCCTGCGCCTTGAGCAATTCGCCTATGCGCTTGCCGAGGCCCTTGGCCGCCCAGCCCAGGTGAGTCTCCAGGATTTGACCCACGTTCATGCGCGAAGGCACCCCGAGCGGATTGAGCACGATATCCACCGGCGTCCCGTCCGCCATGTGCGGCATGTCCTCGATCGGCGTGATTTTGGAAATGACGCCCTTGTTGCCGTGGCGTCCCGCCATCTTGTCGCCGGGTTGAAGCCGGCGTTTGACCGCCAGATAGACCTTCACCATCTTCTGCACGCCCGGTGGCAGCTCGTCGCCGCTGGTGAGCTTGCGCTTCTTTTCTTCGAAAGCCGCGTCGAACGACTTGCGCGTCTGCTCCAGGCCTTCCTGAAGTTGTTCGAGCTGTTGCGCCGATTCTTCGTTGGCCAGACGGATGTCGAACCAGTGATAGCGATCGTTCTCCTGCAAGTAGGCCTTGGTGATCTTGGTACCTTTGGCCAGTTTCTTGGGACCACCATTGGCGGTCTTGCCGGTCAGCAGTCGCTCGATACGGCCGAAGGCGTCGTCCTCGACGATGCGCAACTGGTCCGCCAGGTCCTTCTTGTAGCGCTTTAGCTCATCGTCGATGATCTGCGCGGCGCGCTTGTCGCGCTCGATGCCTTCCCGCGTGAACACCTGGACGTCGATCACCGTGCCGGACATCCCCGAGGGTACGCGCAGGCTGGTATCTTTCACATCCGAAGCTTTTTCACCGAAGATCGCACGCAACAGTTTCTCTTCCGGTGTGAGCTGAGTTTCGCCCTTTGGCGTGACTTTCCCGACGAGTACGTCCCCTGCCTCGACCTCGGCGCCGATGGCGACAATGCCCGATTCGTCCAGCCGCGCCAGCATGCCTTCCGAAAGGTTGGAAATGTCGCGGGTGATTTCCTCCGGCCCCAGTTTGGTGTCGCGCGCGACCACCGACAGTTCTTCGATGTGAATCGAAGTAAAGCGATCCTCGGCAACGACTCGTTCCGAAATCAGGATCGAATCTTCGAAGTTGTAGCCGTTCCAAGGCATGAAGGCGACCAGCAGATTCTGGCCGAGCGCCAATTCACCCGCATCGGTCGATGCGCCATCGCCGACCACATCGCCGCGCGCAATCTTGTCGCCGACTTTCACGATCGGCCGCTGGTTGATGTTGGTATTCTGGTTGGAGCGGGTGTACTTGACCAGATTGTAAATATCCACACCCACCTCGCCCGCCGAAGTTTCATCGTCATTGACGCGAATGACGATGCGCGAGGCATCCACATAATCGACCACCCCGCCACGCAAGGCCTGCACGGCCGTGCCGGAGTCCACCGCGACGGTGCGTTCGATGCCGGTGCCGACCAGCGGTTTCTCCGCGCGCAGGCAAGGTACAGCCTGCCGTTGCATGTTCGATCCCATCAATGCCCGGTTGGCGTCGTCATGTTCCAGGAACGGGATCAGCGAGGCGGCCACGGACACAATCTGTGCAGGCGCCACGTCCATGTATTCAACCCGGTCGCCGGTCGCCATCAGGAATTCGTTCTGAAAGCGGCAGGAAACCAGTTCGTCGAGCAGTTTGCCCTTCTTGTCGATGCCGGCGTTGGCTTGCGCGATGACGTATTTTCCTTCTTCGATCGCTGACAGGAATTCGATGTCGTCAGTCACGCGACCGTTCACAACTTTGCGATACGGCGTCTCCAGAAATCCGTACTCGTTGGTGCGTGCGTAGAGTGCGAGCGAGTTGATCAGACCGATGTTCGGGCCTTCCGGCGTTTCGATCGGACACACCCGGCCATAGTGGGTCGGATGCACGTCGCGCACTTCGAAACCGGCACGCTCACGGGTCAAGCCGCCTGGTCCAAGCGCGGACACACGGCGCTTGTGGGTGATTTCGGAAAGCGGATTGGTCTGATCCATGAACTGCGACAACTGGCTGGATCCAAAGAATTCGCGTACGGCTGCGGAAACCGGCTTGGCGTTGATCAAATCGTGCGGCATCAGGTTTTCCGACTCGGCCTGGGACAGCCGCTCCTTGACGGCGCGCTCCACCCTCACCAGTCCCGCGCGGAACTGGTTTTCCGCCAATTCGCCGACCGAACGCACGCGGCGATTGCCCAGATGATCGATGTCATCGATTTCGCCGCGACCGTTGCGCAGGTCTATCAGGATCTGGATGACGGAAATGATATCCTCGTTCGAGAGCGTTCCCGGTCCGGTGAGTTCGTCACGGCCGACGCGGCGGTTGAATTTCATCCTGCCGACCGCGGACAGATCGTAGCGCTCCTCGGCGTAAAACAACCCGTTGAAAAGCGTGCGAACCGCGTCCTCGGTTGGCGGTTCGCCGGGACGCATCATGCGATAGATCGCCACCTGCGCGGCCAACTGGTCCGTGGTTTCGTCGGTGCGCAGCGTCTGTGAAATGTAAGGGCCCTGATCCAGGTCATTGGTATAAATGGTCTCGATCGTATCCACGCCGGCTTCGACGATCTTCTTCAACAGGTCTTCCGTCACCTCGTCGTTGGCATTGGCGACAATCTCTCCGGTTTCCTTGTTGACCAGGCCGTGGCCCAGCGCGCGTCCGATCAGAAAATCTTCCGTGACGGTGATCTTGCTCAAGCCTGCCTGCTCCATCTCGCGGACGTGCTTGACCGTAATACGTTTGTCCTTCTGGACGATGAGTTTGCCCTGCTTGGTGACGATGTCGAAACGCGCCGTTTCACCGCGCAAGCGATCCGGCTTCAATTCGAACTGAATGCCCTTCTTGGAGAGATGGAAGGTATCCATCATGAAGAAGCCGGCGAGAATCTGCTCCGGGGTATAGCCGATCGCCTTTAGCAGGATGGTCGCGGGCATCTTGCGGCGGCGGTCTACGCGGAAGTACAGGTAGTCCTTGGGATCGAACTCGAAGTCCAGCCACGAGCCGCGGTACGGAATGATGCGCGCCGAGAACAACAATTTGCCGGAGGAGTGCGTCTTGCCACGATCGTGTTCGAAGAATACGCCGGGCGAACGGTGCAGCTGCGAGACGATGACGCGCTCGGTGCCGTTGATGACGAAAGAACCGGTGGTGGTCATAAGCGGAATCTCGCCCATGTAGACCTCCTGCTCCTTGACTTCCTTGATGGTCGGCTTGGCTGCCTCCTTGTCCATGATCGTCAGTCGCACCTTCGCGCGCAGCGGAGCGGCAAAGGTCAGCCCGCGCTGCTGGCATTCCTTCACATCGAAGGGCGGAATACCCAACTGATAGCTGACGAAATCGAGTCGCGCATTGCCCGAGTGGCTCGCGATCGGATAAATCGAGTGGAACGCCGCCTGCAAGCCCTGCGTTTTGCGCTTGTCCGGATGTTCGTCCGCCTGCAGGAACTGAGCATAGGAATTGATCTGCGTTGCCAGCAGATACGGAACGGGCAGAACGCTCGCGCGCTTTGCGAAGCTCTTGCGGATGCGTTTTTTCTCGGTGAAGGAATAAGCCATGACATCTCCGATTTACGGCAGCGCGCGGTGACGACCGCGCGGCTCCGTTCATCGACTGGTGTTTGGCATGGTGGTTGGCCTCTACCAACCGCTGGCGGACGATGATCGGGGAACCCCGTCATCCGACCAAACCTGTCTTCTGCAGTCGCTTCAGAAGACAAAGAAAAACGCTTTGCGTTTTTCTTTGGCCTCTCGCCCGCGCGAATCAAAGCGGGGGAAAGGCCGGCGACCGAAGCCGCCGGCTTGCTACCTGAGACTTTGGTGTTACTTGATTTCCGCCTTGCCGCCGGCGTCTTCGAGTTGCTTTTTGATCTCTTCGGCATCCTTCTTGGGGATGGCTTCCTTGACCGGCTTGGGCGCGCCGTCCACCAGGTCCTTGGCTTCCTTCAGTCCGAGCCCGGTTACTGCACGGACCACCTTGATGACGTTAACCTTGTTGTCGCCGGACGAATTCAGTATGACGGTGAACTCGGTCTTTTCTTCGGCAGCAGCGGCGCCACCGCCGGCTGCGGGTGCAGCCACGGCGACTGCTGCCGCTGCCGCGGAAACGCCGAACTTTTCTTCCATGTCCTTGATGAGCTGCGACAGCTCGAGGACGGTCAATTTGGAAACTGCTTCGAGGATGTCAGCACTTGCAACTGCCATGGTGTTCTCCTGAAAACTTGAAAATTGTTGAAATCGCGGAATCGGTCAAGCAGCCTGTTTCTCTTTTTGATCCCTGACGGCAGCCAACGTACGCACGAATTTCCCAGGCACCTCATTGAGGGTCTGGACAAACTTGGCGATCGGTGCCTGCATGGTCCCCAACAGTTTCGCCAGCAATTCCTCGCGGCTGGGCATGGTGGCCAGTGTCGCGACCTGTTTGGGGGTCATGACCTGACCGGGCATAGCACCGGCCTTGATGACGAACTTTTCGTTCGCCTTGGCAAATTCGTTGAGCACCTTCGCCGCTGCCACTGCATCGGTGGAAATGCCGTACGCGAGCGGGCCGATCATATGCTCGGCCAAACTCTCGAACGGCGTACCGGTGACGGCGCGGCGTGCCAGGGTATTCTTGAGAACCCGGAGGTACACGCCGGAGTTGCGCGCTTTCGCCCGTAACGCCGTCATGTCACCGACTTCGAGGCCGCGGTATTCGGCGAGCACGATGGATTGCGCATCCGCAACCTTCGCACTGATCTCCGCCACTGCCGCTTTCTTGTCGTCCAGATTAAGACTCAAAGGTCTACCCTCCTAGTGTTGAACAAGAGGCCTGTCGCAAAAGCGATCGGCCTCGCCCTTCAAACATAGCGACCTTCGATTCAGGAGCCGACGACATCAACAACTTCGCTCGAAACCTGTTTCGTGGGTACGCCATCTGCGTTGGGCATGAGGACGAGGAGTAAGCGTGAGGGGTAACCCCAGTGCCCGACTCTTCGGCCTCCGCGATTAAGCGTCCCCGGTTGTTCGCTCGGAATCGGTGCGGGGCTTTGCGCCTCACACCTTTCGCCTCGCGCCTCACCGGCTCGGCCCCAACGGTCTTTGACGGCTCCGGCCGTTAAATGTACGGCGGCCGGATCCCAAAGTTCTTACTGGGGGGCCAGGCTTCCCTGGTCCACCCTTACGCCCGGTCCCATCGTGCTGGAGACCGAGACCTTCTTCAAATAGATACCCTTAGTGTTTGCCGGCCGTGCTTTGTTCACCGCGTCGATCAAAGCCAACAAGTTTTCCTTGAGCGCGTCTTCCGTAAATGAAGCCCGTCCGATGGTGCATTGGACAATACCCGCTTTGTCGGCGCGGTATTGCACCTGCCCCGCCTTGGCATTCTTGACGGCTTCCGCAACATTGGGTGTAACCGTCCCCACTTTCGGATTAGGCATCAGGCCGCGCGGCCCCAAAACCTGACCCAACTGCCCGACCACGCGCATGGCGTCCGGCGTGGCGATGGCGACATCGAAGTCGATCTTTCCCTCTTTGACCTGGGCGGCCAGATCCTCGAATCCGACGATGTCGGCACCGGCATCCTTCGCCGCCTGTGCCTTGTCACCTTGCGCAAAAACGGCGACACGCACGGTCTTGCCCGTTCCCTGGGGCAATACGATTGCACCACGCACCGTCTGATCAGATTTCTTGGCATCGATGCCCAGATTGATCGCGACGTCTATCGATTCGTTGAACTTCGCAGTTGCTCCGTCCTTGACGAGCTTGATCGCGTCAGCAACCGGATAAGTCTTGTCGCGATCGACTTTGGTCCGCAATGTCTTGGTCCGCTTCGAGATGTGAGCCATGTCAGAAGCCCTCCACTTCGACGCCCATGCTGCGCGCGCTTCCAGCGACGGTGCGCATTGCCGCCTCCAGGCTCGCGGCAGTCAAATCCGGGGTCTTCTGCTTCGCGATCTGCTCCACCTGAGCGCGCGTCAGTCTGCCTACCTTGTCGGAATTTGGCGTTGCACTGCCCTTTTCGATCTTGGCCGCCTTGCGGATCAGCACCGAAGTCGGCGGGGTCTTGATGATGAACGTGAAACTCTTGTCCGCGTAGGCTGTGATTATCACGGGCAGCGGCAATCCCGGTTCGACGCCCTGGGTCTGGGCATTGAACGCCTTGCAGAACTCCATGATGTTCAGACCACGCTGGCCGAGCGCGGGCCCGATCGGCGGGCTCGGATTGGCCTTGCCAGCAGGAACCTGCAACTTGACGAAACCGACAATTTTCTTGGCCACGTAAACTCCTCTAGAGAGTGGGTGCTAGCGCATGCCTTTTCAAGGCACGCTCCCCGTTTAAAATCCGTGAATGGTGAATGGTCAATAGCGAATCGAAAAATCTGCCCTTCGTTCCGCCCTTACCATTTCCATTTCCCGTTTACCATTTCCAATTCACGCCTTTTCGACCTGGCTGAAATCCAGTTCCACAGGCGTGGCGCGCCCGAAGATCGATACCGACACCCTCAACTTGTTCTTGTCGTAATTGACTTCCTCGACAGAACCGTGGAAGTCGGTAAAGGGGCCTTCCTTCACTCGCACTGCCTCGCCCACTTCGAACAAGACTTTGGGCTTTGGCTTTTCCACACCTTCCTGGATCTGATGCAGGATTGCCTGCACTTCCTTTTCACTGATAGGGGGCGGACGACGCCCGGGCGCACCGCCGACAAAACCCGTTACCTTTGCCGTGTTCTTCACCAGGTGCCACGTCTCGTCGGACATTTCCATCTCGACCAGTACATAGCCCGGGAAGAATTTGCGCTCGCTTATGTTCTTCTGCCCGCTCTTCATCTCAACCACTTCTTCGACCGGAACCAGAATCTGGCCAAACTGGTCTTCCATTCCGGCGCGGGCAATGCGCTCGACCAGGGCACGCTGAACGCTTTTCTCGAAGCCCGAATAGGCGTGCACCACATACCATTTCTTCGACATCACGCCCCCGGCCCCATCAAGAATTTCACACCCCAAACCAGAAGCGCGTCCACGATCCAGAGGAATATGGCCATCACGAGCACGAAAGCCAGCACCATGCCGGTGGTCTGTACCGTTTCTTTTCGCGACGGCCAGACGACTTTCTTGGTTTCCACAACGGATTCCTGGGCGAACACGAAGAACACGCGGCCGGGCGCCGTCGTCCATGCGACGAGCGCAGCCGCCACCAGGCCCGCCAATACCGAAGCAACGCGCAATATCAGCGCGCTATCCTTGAGCAAATAAAAGCCGGCGATGCCCGCGATAACCAGCAGTACCGCCAGTCCCAGCTTGATCTTGTCTGCCATCTAGGAACCTTGTTCAGCCACCTTCCAAACGCCAACCCGCAACCTTGGTTTTATCTGACGCGGTTGCGGGTTGTCGGGTGGCAGGCCAGGAGGGTCTCGAACCCCCAACCTTCGGTTTTGGAGACCGACGCTCTGCCAATTGAGCTACTGGCCTTCCGATTCGGTGGACGTTACCTACGCCCCGGTTTTCAATCCCACTTTCTATTCCAGTATTTTGGCGACGACGCCGGCGCCCACGGTGCGTCCGCCTTCGCGAATGGCAAAGCGCAGCCCCTCTTCCATCGCGATGGGCTGGATCAGTTGCACCGTGATCCCGATGTTGTCCCCCGGCATCACCATCTCGGTGCCCGCCGGCAACTCCACCGCACCCGTCACGTCGGTCGTGCGGAAATAAAACTGCGGCCGGTAGCCATTGAAGAACGGCGTGTGCCGCCCGCCCTCTTCTTTGGACAGCACATACACTTCGGCAGCAAACTTGGTGTGCGGGGTGATCGAACCGGGCTTGGCCAGCACCTGGCCGCGCTCGACTTCTTCGCGCTTGGTCCCGCGCAGCAACACCCCAACGTTATCCCCCGCCTGCCCCTGGTCGAGCAGCTTCCTGAACATCTCGATTCCCGTGCACACGGTCTTGGTGGTGGGCTTCAGCCCCACGATCTCGAGTTCATCACCCACCTTGACGATCCCGCGCTCAACGCGCCCCGTCACCACCGTGCCGCGACCGGAGATCGAGAACACGTCTTCCACCGGCAGCAAGAACGGCCCATCCAGGGCACGCTTGGGCTGCGGGATGTAGGTGTCCAGCGCATCGGCTAGCTTGAAGATCGCCACTTCGCCCAGTTCGCCCTTGTCGCCTTCGAGCGCCTTTAACGCGCTGCCGATGATGATCGGGGTCTTGTCGCCCGGAAATTCGTACTTGGAGAGCAGTTCGCGCACTTCCATTTCAACGAGTTCGAGCAGTTCCTTGTCATCGACCATGTCCGCCTTGTTCATGAACACGATGATGTAGGGCACCCCCACCTGGCGCGCAAGCAGGATGTGTTCGCGCGTCTGCGGCATCGGACCGTCCGCGGCGGATACCACCAGGATCGCCCCATCCATCTGCGCTGCCCCCGTGATCATGTTCTTCACGTAGTCGGCATGCCCCGGACAGTCCACGTGCGCGTAGTGGCGCTTGGACGTCTCGTATTCCACGTGCGCGGTGTTGATCGTGATCCCGCGCGCCTTTTCTTCCGGCGCCGCATCGATCTGGTCGTAGTTCTTGGCTTCCCCGCCAAACTTCTTCGACATCACGTGCGTAATCGCCGCCGTCAGCGTCGTCTTGCCATGGTCCACATGGCCAATCGTCCCCACATTCACGTGCGGCTTCGTACGCTCAAACTTTCCCTTTGCCATCTCGCCTTCCTCTGTATTTATGCTTCTCTATAACTGCAGCAACTCCTGAACCGTGGAGCCCATGACCAGGATTGAACTGGTGACCTCTCCCTTACCAAGGGAGTGCTCTACCACTGAGCTACATGGGCCAATCCGCTGGAAACGTCGCCTCTTGATGGCCTGACGTCTCGTCTTAAATCATTCAAAGCTACCGCAAGCAAGGTGCTGGAGCGGGTGAAGGGAATCGAACCCTCGTCGTAAGCTTGGAAGGCTTCTGCTCTACCATTGAGCTACACCCGCCTGAATCCGGGCTTTACCCGCATAACCGCCTGAATTTCCCGGTACCTGTACGAAGAAGACATCCTGATGAACCAACCTGCTGCCGCCCGTCCTATCTCGTTGTTTTTGGTGGAGGGGGAAGGATTCGAACCTTCGAAGGCAGAGCCGTCAGATTTACAGTCTGATCCCTTTGACCGCTCGGGAACCCCTCCGAACGAAACCGCGGATTATCGATAAGAATCGAAGACCTGTCAAACCTTGCAGGTACGCAAGCCGGGGCAAAAAGCTCGCTTCGAGCGGCCAGCCACGGGCGTCGAACCCCGGATTGCGGAAGTGGTACAGATGGACGGTCGTCGAATTCGACCGGGGCGATCAGCCGGCATCCAGGACCGTCCGGGAATCATTGCCCACTGATTCAGCGCAATGCGACGATCAATTCGATCTCCACTGCCGCGCCTCGCGGCAGTTCGGCCACCCCAACGGCGCTGCGCGCATGTCTGCCAGACTCGCCGAATATCTGAAACAGCAATTCCGATGCCGCATCGATAACCTTTGGCTGCTGGGTAAAACCCGGTGCGGACGCAACGAATCCGGTAACTTTCAGGATCTTGTCGACGCGATCCAGCGATCCGAGCGCCTGCTTCAGGCAGGCCAACGCCTGCAGGATGCACAATCGGGCGGCCTCTCTGCCTCGCTCGAGCTCGACATCACTCCCAACCTTGCCCGTAACGAGCGATTCACCCTGGCGAGGCAACTGACCGCTGACGAAAGCCAGACGTTCATGCATGGTAACAGGCACATATTGGAAGGCTGGAGCCGCAGCGATGGGCAATTCAATTCCAAGTTCCGCCAGTTTCTCTGCAATCACCTGATAGCCTCTCAGTGCAATGGGTAAAGTCTTTTTACCATCTTGAAACGAAGCGGCGCCACCCCACCTCAAAGATATGCGCGCGTGGTGCGCGACTTACTTTGCGGACGCCAACATGCAGATCGTTTATGACAGCCAGCATTACCATGTTATCGAATATACCGGCATCGGCGGATATGAGCTCACCAACAAGTCGGAGCATGTCTGCGCCTATTTCCACGGTTCCGCGGCCGCC
>Ga0207687_10001141_pt1 | contig 18069 bp, 47 predicted proteins | sample KBSM54metaG_FD_184399 | JGI IMG/M metagenome (GOLD analysis project Ga0207687, IMG submission 184399) | Miscanthus rhizosphere microbial communities from Kellogg Biological Station, Michigan, USA - KBS M5-4 metaG (SPAdes) (version 2) | ecosystem: Host-associated > Plants > Roots > Rhizosphere >...
ACTTCAAGCTCATCCCATCGCTGGCCGAGTCGCGGCACGCCGAGACGCTGGCGCGCACACTGCTGGCGGCACTGGAGCCGAGTCAGGGCTGGCGCACGGCCCAGCTCCGGCGCCAGGTGCCCGCCGAGCTGCGCGGGCGGCTGATCCGCAAGGCCAAGCGAGCGTACGGAACAGTTGACACTGCCCCATCGGACGTGTAGACTCAGAGGTACACCCCAACCGAGAGGGCAAAACCATGGCAAGGATTAACGAGATCACAACGGAAGCCGCCGTGAAAGAATTGCGGCGACTGGCCGAGGCGGCACGCGCCGAGGCAAATCGCCAGGCGGCAATGGCCGATGCGTACGACAATGCGGCATCGATCGCCGACCGGGCAGTGCCCAAATGAGCGGCGACGCGCGGGATGCGCTGGTGCCTACCCGGTTCGTGGCCATGATCGACGGGACCGAGGTTGTCATCGAGTCGCCCCCGGACTACTCGCACTTCGGTGCGCGCCGCTGGACTGTCACTAACCGTGGCAACGGCGATCAAGTCGGCCGAACTCAAAAAGTAGGCGGCGGATTCAGCTACTTCTGGCGCCCGCGAGCCATGGACGACGGTACATGGTTCAACACTCCCGAGGATGCGCTGGCCGCCGCGCGGCTGGCCTACTGAAATGAGCAATGACAATCCCGATCACATTCGCGCGGCGCAGGCGCAGTACCGCGACCAGCTCCGCGAGCTGGCCAAGGATCGCCCGGTGCACCTGGCCTACGTCAACGCCTGCCTGGGCGCTGGTGATGTCGACGCGCCGATCGCGCCGCGCGGTATGACCGCCAACGTCCGGCAGGCCATCCAGGATGACGTCGAGTGGATCATCGAGCCCACCGCGGGGTCGCAGTACCCGCACGCCTACCGCGCGGAGCGGCAACGGCTGGCTCGCAATGTCACGCTCGCCAAGCAACGACGGAAGTCCGGTCGCGGGTTCCAGGAATTGGGCCGGTTCTGATGGGCCACCCCAAGGATTGGGGCCATCGCGTGCAGGCCAGCGTTACCAGCGATGGCCAGCACTGGCGCCGGGAGATTCCGGTCACCACCATGCGGGCGCAGGCCGTGACCGTGGGTGCGGTCGCATTCCATGCCGGTCGGCGCTGGGATGTCGTGGCCGTCGGTAGCGGCTCCAGTCGCCAACTGGGCGGGTCCGCGCGGGTGTTCATCACCTTGCGGTCCGTCCGTGGTCAGATCAAAACCCTGGAATGCGCACCGGGCAAACCGATCGCCATTGTTTCTGCTGAAATCAGTTGACACTCTCCCACCGGGCGTGTAAACTAGGGATACACCCCGACAGAGAGGCCAACGAAATGGCAACCAGAACAAGGACTTACGAGCGGTTCCACGTCACACTGGAGCAGGTGACCGAGATCCGCAACCTGCTGGTCGAGGCCGACCAGCCCAACGATGACCGCGGCGTCGTCGGCATCTCGGTCGAGCGACCGCTCATCTCGGTCAGCGCTCCACTCGCCACGTTCGCGGACGTGCACTCTCAGGTGGCGATCGGCGGCACGATCAATGACAGTGCCGCGGTCACCATCGCAGGGTGGTACTCCAGCGGCGATGGTCGCGGCGCCACGTTCCGCTCGCTGGTTTTCGGGCTCCCGACTCCGGTCGATGAGCTGACCGATGCCATCTCCGATGAGCTGGTCGGCCGCGAGGATGACGACCTATATGCGCTGGCGCTCCAGGCGCTGGCCCGCTGGGCAGAGGGGGTGATCGACCAGAGCTGACCCGACAACTCCGACGCATGTGTCATTGCGCAGACAATCAACTAGCTGGAGGTTCGTCATCATGGTCTGACCACGCAGGTAGGCGGGTTTGGAAAATGCCAGGGAGGTTCGAGTCCTCTCCCCGCCACCACGCCAGGACACTTCCACACCTGGCGGCAGGGTGTCGGATGGTCATAGCGAGCCTTAGCGGGGCGCCCATGGTCATCCGATACCGCAAACTTCAACCGAGAGGCACACTGATGAGCGACACCGAATGGCAGGTCTACGACCCGACCACCAAGACCATCCGCGACTGCACCCCAGACGAGTTGTTCGACCTGGCCGAGAAGGTCCGGGCCACCGACCCGGTCACCGGCGAGTATGCGGATCTCACCACCGCCGAGGCGTACGACTGGCCGACCGAGCTGCCCGAACCGAGGGTGGTCACCGCGCCGTCCGAGGTCACGGCGACTGCCGCCGCTCCGGCAGCTCAGGCCGCGGTCGCCGCCCGGCTCACACAATGAAGCTCATCGAGACGCGCGTCTCGGAAATCAGGCCCGGCGACCTGTGGCTCTATGACGGCGCCTGGGTGGCCGTGAATGACATCGTCGTCAATCACCCGGACGACCGGGTGGAGATCGACTACACCGATGACGGCGAAGCCGATTTCGCCAACCCGCGCGGCAATGAGATCGTCGTCGTCAAGCGCGCCGACGCCGACCACCCGATGCGCCCCGAGGCGGTGCACATGCTGGCCAGCTATCGGGTCGTCGCAGACTACGGCGACCCGAGTCTGATCGAGGACACCGCCGATGAGATGTCGGCGTTCGTCATGGCCCTGCTCGACATCACCCCGACTGAGGTCGAGGCCGCAGTGCAGGCCGAGTCATGAAGGCTTGCAAGGCGCAAGCGTGGCGTCCGGTTGCGGAACAGGATCCGTACATCTGGTCAACCGGATTGCAATGGATCCACCGCCTGATCTGCACTCACACGTGGCACACTGACCGCACCGGGGTCGCGATCTGCGTGTGCTGCCTAAAGACCGAGTCGTGACCGAGCGCCCTGGCCAGTACGTGCGCGACCACTACGGCGTGCCAGCGTTCATCGGCCGCCCCGTCATCTTCACCGGGACGATCGGCTCGCTTCCCCGGCTGGCTCGGATCACTGGGTTCGACGGCGCGCACCTGATCGTCAAGTTCGATGACGAGCGGGGCCATCGCGGTAAGCGCACGCGCCTGCATCCGACGTGGGAGCTGCGTTACCCGTTCGACCACGACGGCCTGCCGCTGGAGGATGACCCGTCGTGAGTTGGGACTCGTTCAGTCCGTACAACGGTTGGCTCTGGCTGGCCATGTTGGTCCTGATGCCCCTCTTCGCCATGGCGGGCATCGTGCTATGGCCAGAGGTCAACGACGCCACGGACTGGCGCAGGCCGACGGCGGGAGTCCTGGAGCTGCTCGCCCTGTTCATGGCCGTCTTTTTGCTCATGCTCGCTATTGCGACCGGCACTTGACACACACCCATCCGCCGTGTAGTATTGCTGGAGTAACCAACACAACCCCACCGAGAGGAACGACATGACCGAGATCAACTGGAACGTCAGCGACGAGGACCACCGGCTCATTCGCAGGATCGCAGACCGCGCGATGGCCACGATGCCGTCCATCGCGGAGTGCGGATACTCCCACCTGGACGTCGTGATGGATGTCCAGGCCACTCACGCCAACGGCAACCCGCTGGACCTGGCGCGACTGCTCAACGACTTCCGGCCGTTCGATTTCTCGCACGACATCGTCGGGATCCTTACCCATCTCGACCGCAAGACCGGCAAGCTGACGGGGTGCTTCTCGCCCCGCTGCACGCTTCCGCGCCACGACCCGGCCGCCCAGCGTACCGAGGCCGCCCGTCTGATCGAGTCTGCGAAGGATTCGGCATGACCTGGGAGCCGATCACAGATGAGGACGCGACCAGCCTCTCGTGTGAGGGCGTGCATACCGGTCTACGCAAGGGGGCGTTCGGAGATGACGCCCATAAAATCTGGAAAGTCATTGCCGACTCAAAGACCACTGACTGGTGGCAGGCCTCGCCAGTAACGAGGGCGCCGCCATGGCGATCATCTATGTCGAGAACGGTGCCGTCCCGGCCGTGGTCCCGGCGGATGCCATGTTCGTGATAGAGGCGCACCGTGAGCCGTTCGCCGGTGCCGACGCGCTGGACGGTGCCTGATGATCCGCTTCGAGAAGCGCGATATCTGGGTCGGTCTGTTCTGGGATCGCCGCGAGGACGGTACGCATTTCCACCTCTGCCCGATCCCGTGCATCGTGATTCACTGGGTCAAGCGATGACCCGCCGCGAGGCCAAAGCCGAGCTGCGGCGCCGGATCAACGACCGGCTGGCCGAGGCGGACGCCATGATTCCCAGCCAGCTCGACCGCTGGGATGCGCGGTCGCGCAACCTGTCCGGCGAGGTCACGGTCGAGATTGATGTTGACATCCGCCCATTGGACGTGTAGTATCGAATCATCACCCCAACCGAGAGGAACCGCATGACAATGACCCCAGCCCTGATGGTCGACAACCTGGAGCGCATCGCCACCGACCTGGAGCGCATCGGCCAGCGGATATCACTGGCCGACAGTATCGCGCTCACGGACGCCCGGATCCACCTGATCCAGGCGTATGCCACCCTGGAGTTGGCCAACCAACAGCGCGCGGCAAACCTACTGGTACTGGCAAGGACTGGCATCTCCGATGTCGCCAGTACCGTCGACCTGAATGCCGCACGCAAGCTCATCGCGCCGCAGGGGTTGAACGAATGACCATCACGGAGCGCACCGACGACCTGCCTGACAGGATTCGCACCCGCCTGCTCCAGGTCCGTGACGCGGCCAACGCCGCACCCGAGTTGGCCTGGGCCGCGTTGTACGCCCAGGCACTGGACGACATTGCGGGGATGGTCGGCGTGCCCAAGGTCAAACCACTGGAGGTCGCCGTCCAGCGGGCGCAGGAGCTGGCTGATCGCTACGAGCACGCTTACGACATTCGCAATGCGGCCGATGAGTTGATGTCCTTGCTACGACTGTTCCGGGCCGCGCGATGAGCGCCGGGCTCTGGATTCTCGCGGCTAGTTTCATCCTGCTGTTCACATTCTTCGGCTTCCATATCGCCCGGAATCTATCGGTGCAGGTGCAAGCCATCCAGCAGCAAACGGCAGCCATCTACGAGCTGGTCAACGTGCAAAAAGCGCGCGGCCGACTGGAGCGGGGGGATTCATGAGCGCGCCCATGGGCAAGTCTCACATCGGCGTTACTCCTGCGCACATCCTGGCGGCCCGCACGCTGGTCGAGTCGGCGCCCGAGCTGGGCGAGGCCGTCTCGCCGCTGATCCGGCGCATCGCATCGATGCCGCTGCCCGGCGACCCTGTGGTGCCGGTGGCCGTACTGCGCAACCTGGCCGACGAGTTCGACCTGCGCGGTCGCAGTGGGCAGATCGCGAATACCGAGGCCGAAGGTGACGCCATGCGCATCGCCTGGCGCGCCGCGGCGCATGAGATTCGCCAACGCATCCCGCGTTGACACTCTCCCATCCATGCGGTACACTGATGTAACACCCCACCGAGAGGAACATAAAATGAGTTACGAGGACGAGGTCACCGACCCGGACCGATTCTGGCCGCCGCTGGACGGGTACAGCTCACACGTCGATGACAAGACGGCCACGATCGCCGACGCCATCTACGCCGTCGCCACGGAACTGCGGACCAGCAACCTGATCGCATTCAAGGTGGCTGAGCAGGGCGCACTGAGCCAGTGCACGAACACCTACGTCGCCCCGATCCGTGAGCGCCTGGGGTTGGTGGGGTAATGCCAATTGTTGACACCGCAACCAACGGCTGGCAGCGCGTCGGCGTGCATGAGTTGGGCTGGCGTAAGTCCTTGCGCGCCAAGCACTGGGCGCAGGTGCAGCGCTCCAAGAGCGGGCTGGGCTGGGACTGGGTCATCTTCAAGGCCGACCCGGTCACCATGGTCCCGAACGTCATCGCGGACGGGATGGATACCACGCTGGCCGCCGCGAAGGACGACGTCGACCACTGGAACGATCACTACCACGCCCACGCCGTGGTAGTCGAGTTCCACACCGGCCGCCAGCTCTGGCTATCGCGGTGCCGAATCTGCCACAAGAAGCGGGGGGTGTTCGAGGCGCCAGGCGATGCGGCCGACGACCTGATCTGGAACCACCCACGCGCCCATGCTGAGTGCGAGGCTGCCTGGCAGCAGGGCGAGCGATGAGCAAGCTGCCTGTCCACTCACGGCCGGTGGCCTACGACTTCTCCTGCCTGCCGGACGACCATCCGGGTCGGCACCACTTCACCATCCGGATCGAATACCGGGGCAAGCATGGCTGGGCCGTGGTGAACCCGAGCGGCTACGTGCTGGATCGGTTCGGTCGCTGGGACTTCGAGCCGCAGAACTCCAGTCGCACCGACGAATGGCTATCGGACAATCGCTGGACGTTCGTTGAGGCTGTCGAACGCGCCGAATACTGGGCACCGCTACTGCATGTCGCTGGCAAGACCGTTGAGGACGCACTGGCGCCGGGCGGCTGGCATGGATGACCCGACGACCGACGACTGGTTGGAGGCATTCGGCCAGCTCACGGTCGGGTTCTGGGTGTGCCCACTGGGGCATTCGGACTCGATGTTCAACCGGCAGTCCTGGATGGATGGCGGCACGGTGCAGTGGGTCGGCAACGTGGCGCACTGCCTGAAACCGGGCTGCACCGAGACGAGCGCGCCATGAACGACGAATGCCTGTGTGGCCACGGCTGGGACCGGCATGCGCATTATCGCAGCGGTGATGACTGCGGTGCCTGCGGCAAGACACTGTGTCCGGCGTACCGGCCTGCGCATCCGGCGGCGTCCGTCTGGGTGGCCGTGTGGATCCTAGCCGCGCTCGTGGCAGTGGCATTTCTCTTGATCCTGCTCCGAATGAGTTGACACTCGACCATCAGTCGTGTAGACTGATGTTACACCCCCAAGCGAGAGGAACGACATGCCAACACTCACCGAGGACATCCATTGGATCACCCACCGGCGTCGGTATTCACCACTGGAGCACGGTCGCCACTCGGCCATCATCAACCGCCGTGCGACCGTGTCACCCACCGAATACCTCACTGTCAAGAACGAGTACGGCGAGTGGCGCTGGGAGCTGTTCACCTACAAGCACCACGATGTGACAGGCCGAGCGCGCCTGCTTGACGGTGGCGCCAAGCCGACCATGGCAGCAGCCAAGGCCGCCGCGGTCGCAGCCTGGGAAGCCCGCCCGTGACGACCGACGACCCGGCCACCTGGGCACGACTGAGTGTTTACGACGTGCCGACCATCGGCCAGGACTCCACCACCGTCGACTACCGCGTCCCGCCGGAGACCTGGGTCCTGGACGAGGACGGCGGCATCTACGGCCAGCCGGGCGACCACATCCACGGCACCAGGGCTCGGAGCGGGACATCGCTCGGCGTCTATGATGCTGAGAACTGCCCGGTCTGCATCGCCAACCCACCCCCTGCCGTCGATGAGGCCGACCCCGGCCCGATCCGGCAGGACTAAAGAAACCTCCCTCGTCGCGAATGGGTAGGGGTGCCCATGACGAGGTCGCGCCCCCCAAGGGCGGGATGGCCAGCTTGGCTGGCCAGCCACCTGCGGGACCGGCCGGAGTTCCTAACTCCTCCGGTCGGCCCGCAGGACCGGCTTGACACATACCCCCTGCACACGTACACTGATGTAACCCACCCCACCGAGAGGACCGACATGACTCTGGAAATCTTCCAACCGCACCAGCGGCCGACCACGATGGACAAAGCCGAGCTGCTCCAGTTCCTGGCCTGGACCCGCGAACTGATCGAACATGACGACAGCATGGAGGGGTCGGTCACCTACGGGTGTTCCGATGAGCCCGGCCAGTACGACGTCCATGCATTCCTGCGCACCGGCAACTCCATGGGCCAGGGCGGCGTCACCCTTCTCCAGGCACCCGAGCCCGTGGCCGCACCGGTTGCGCAGCCAGCCAAGCCCGGCACCTACGAGGTCGCCTGGGTCCGTGAGATCGAGGCCGACGACCCGGTTGAAGCCGCCACCAAGGCGCTCCAACTGATCCAGGGTCAACCCATCACCCTCGTCAATGCAGTTGAGGTTGCCCCCGACACCAAGTTCGAGATCGACGGCCGGGAGATCGACCCCGAGAATCCGCCGCTGTGCACCGCGCAGGTATTCGGGGGCTCGCGCATCGATCCACCGGAGTACTGCGACGAGGTCGGCACGCACTGGGACGAGCACGACAACCCGTGGTGCGACAAGCATTCCGCCCAGCCGGACCCATTCGACGGAGAGGACATCTGATGCCCTGCCAGGGAGGACCCACCGAACGGGACAACCTGACCGCCGCACGCTCCGCGGTCGACCGGCTCACCCGCGAGAACCATCTCCTGCGGGAGATGGTCATCAACCTGGACCAGGGCGGCAAGCTTACCGCCACCGAGTTGAGGATGGTCAAGCGCAACCAGACTGCGCACCGGAAAGAGGATCTCGACCGGCTGGAGAAAACGCTGCGCGAAGCCATTACCAAGGGCGCAACGGACAGCGGCAACGTCTACGAGATGCTAGGCCGCGTAGTCGTGGCCGACCCCAGTCAACCGCTGGAGCCGCAGCTCGGGTTTGATCCGGACTCGCTCTGATGAGCCTGCTCGATGACCTGAAATCGCTCTACGCCGCCGAGACGCGACACGCGGCACGCTGGCCGGAGGATGTGCCCGGCGTGCATGTCGTGATCAGTGAGTCGAATACGGCTTGGCACGCCAGCCTGGACCTGACCCTGGCCGAGTTCGACGCATTTACTGAGTTCCTGGAGAACCGGCGATGAGCGCCACCGAGAAGATCAACACCTACGGTGCCCAGATCACCCGCACAACCAGATGGACCGGCACGGAGCTGACTGTCGGCGTGATGCGCAAGCTGATCGAGGGTGCCGATGATGCGGACACGATCAACGCGCGTCGCATCGAGGGGGACCGTCCGTACGAGTCCGGGTATTACACCGTCGAGATTACCAACACCGAGAGGCAGAAATGAGCCAGGACGAGTTGGTGGTGCGACCGAGCGCTACCCGGCCGACCGAAGGTGCGCTCGTTTTCCTTGGCGAGTGGTCGCTGTATGTGCCATGGGACGACGTGCCCGACTTGATCACCAAACTGCGGCGAGCCTACAATTCTCGCCCCACCGAGAGGGAAGAGAAATGAGCACAGAGCAGAGGGCGGCAATCCCGCCGATCGTGTGGGTAGTGTCCATTGCATTCCTGGTCGGCATGTTCCTGTGGTCGCACGGTGTCAGTGAGCACCTGCTTTGGGCGCGCATCCCAGGAGCAATCCTGCAAGGCGGCGCGTTCATCATCGTCGCGGTCCAGGCGCTTGAACGATGACCTGGGACTTCGTACTGGGCGTGGCTATCGGCGCACTGGCGTCGGCCGGGTTCGCAGCGGGGAGAGGCTACGAACGCCTCCGCCTCATCGTGGCTGAACGTTCTGCGGCCAAGCCCGCCGCGGCGGTACCGGACCCTGCATCGGTGACCACATGACCGACCGAATCGTGCCGGATCGCTGGTCCACCACCTGCTACCACCGACCGGACGGCATGGTGCGTACCACCTGGCACGCCGATGGCGAGTTCATCGCTGGCGTCACCATGGATTCATCGACCAGCGCTGAGATGGCCCACCTCATCCTGCGAGTGTCTGCACGGGAGTTGACCCTGCGGCGTTGGCTACGGATCTGGTGGGAGCGGCGACGGCGGTGAGCAGCCTGCGCTTGTATTGCCCCACCCCGAGCAAGCGCCGGTACGCCCTGGAGGGGACGGCCACCGCTGCGGCAGTGGTTCGCAGTGGCCAGTCGGGCATCGAGATGGAGCCGTACCACTGCGCTTGCGACGAATGGCACATCCGGACGGTCGCCAAGCATCGGAACACCAAAGAGCGCTACCAGGCGAAGATCGCCCGCGGCCAGGCCGGGTCTACTCGGCCGTGGCTGGAATGGGAGGACGATCTGGTGATGGACGACAGCATCGGAACGTCCGCCCTGGTGGAGATGCTGGGCCGATCGCGCACCGCCATTCAGAACCGGCACGCCAAGCTCAGGGGGAACGCGAATGCCCAGCAGGATTGAACAGTTCGAGGCCCTGCTCCGGCAGGACGCCGCCCTGGGACTGACGGATGAGCAGGTCCATGCCACAGCCAGCCTGCTGGCGTTCTCCGGCGCCGGGTTACCGCTGCCGGTGTGGACGACCCGCGAGGAGCTGGCCGCTGCGCCGCTGTTCGTGGTCGTGGAGGACTCCGACGACGCCACCTGGGAGCGCTGGCGGGATGGCTGGTGCTGCGTCCGCGATGACGGGCTCTACACCGCGGCCGACCTGGTCCTCCCGGTCAGCGTGCGCTGGCTGCCTCCTGACTAAGAGGGCGGGGACGGCTCCCCGGTAACAACCTGAGCTACGACGGCGACCGGTCTGGCCGTCCTGCTTCCTCAGTGGCTCAGGTGGCCCTCGCTTGACATGCCCCCAGCCGGTCTATACACTGATGTAACCAACACCACCCCCCACCGAGAGGTAGACCATGAACAAGAGACTCGCGACCTACGGCATGATCTTCGTGATCAGCACCGGCATCCTGGCTGGCTGCTCGTCGGCAGCCGACACGACCAGCAAGAATCTGTCCGCCGCCGCGGACAACTTCGAGATCGAACGCAAGATCGTGTTTGTCAACGGCATCACCGACAAGGCGGTCCTGACGATCGAGGGCAAGTGCTCGATCAACGACTCCGGCACGCAGTTGGAGGTCACCTGCAAGACCGGGGCCAATCCCGACACTTTTAAAAAGCACTTCCTTGGGCGGTCGGACAACATGACCTACTTCGCGGAGCAGATCGACGCGGTCGAGGCTGACCCGTTCCACTACCGCGTGGTGATTCGGCCCGAGACCCTGGTTCCGGACTTCGATCTCCAGACTTCCGGCGGCTGACCGGCCGTGACCCGCTTCGAGTGCGACAGCGGTGCCAGCTATGGCGTCGGGCCGGGTACGACGTTCACCCTGGACGGTCGCGACATCCGCGCCGCGGCGGTGGTGCTCATCATTGGTCCCACTGGACGGTACCGCTGGGCCAACCCCAGTCGGGTCGGGGTGAGTGCGTTCCAGACGGCCGACTACCTGGAGCAGATCGCCCGGCACATCCATACCGATGCCAAGTGCATCATCGAACACGCAGGGAAGGTGCAGATGAACCGGGAGCTGGACGAGCACCTGGCGGCGAGTGATCGCCGCGGCAGGATGTATTGGATCGGCCTGGGGATCCTGGTCGCCGTCTACATGACGGCGATCTGGATGTCGGACTGGAGCATCGGCGTGACCATCACCGGCGCCATTGTGTGCTCGCTGATTGTCCTGCTGGCCTACCGGTCCCGCCGGTGGGATCACCTGGAAACCGACCGACTGATTGACGGGGCCGCCAAGCGCGACCTGGGAGGTACGGATGTCTGACGAAACCTGCCGGTGCGGCCACCTGAGACGGTCCCATGCGGGTGATAGCGGCGCTGAATACGGCTCATGCTCGGCCATCGTTCCACGCGGCCCCGCCGTCAACGGGTTGGATTATGGCCAGCCTTGCAACTGTTATCAATTCGAGCTGGCCTACCTGACTGGAGATGTTTCGACAATGTCTGATGGACTCTTTCCTGTAGGGGTCGCGTATTTGGGTGACCCGTTGTTTCCGGGTATGGATCGCCCCGCACCTCCAGAACTGGTTGCCGAACTCACGCCGTCTGAGCGTGTACTCCGAGTTGAGCGACTGATCGAGCAAGCGAAGGAAATATATCGCGAGGGAGTCCAGATCCATCTCCGCGGCCGACAGGTCGCGACGACCTGCATCCTCCTATCTGGCGGCGACGACTCGACGGCTATCGCTCATCTATTTCGACACATGGCAAGCCATGTCATCCATGTCAATACAGGCACGGGTATTCCTGAGACAACGGAGTACGTGCGTGCACTCACGACAGGTTGGGGACTGCCTTTGTTGGAGGTCCGGCCGCCGGATAGTTACGAGGATCTCGTGCTGGGGCGAGTCAAGACTCGCGCCGGTGAGGACGTGTGGTCCGGCGGGTTTCCTGGACCCGGATCACACGGGGTAATGTACCAGCGCCTGAAAGAGCGAGCCCTGGACCTGGCCAGGCACGAGCTTGGAATTGCGAACTCACGCAAGCAGGCAGGCGTATGGATCGCTGGGCGCCGCCGAGAGGAGTCGAAACGCCGATCTGACATCCCTTTGCATGAGGCTGACGGCTCGGTCATCTGGGTCTCGCCCGTCGCTAACTGGACGAAACTCGATCTCAACACATATCGATCCATGAACCCGGACATTCCCCGCAATCCCGTGGCCGCTCAACTGCACATGTCCGGCGAATGTCTGTGCGGTGCGTACGCGCACCCCGGCGAGCTGGATGAGATCGGATTCTTCTACCCGGATACCCGTGACCGAATCGTGGCATTGCAGCGGGAAGTTGCTGCAGCCGGATGGGTGGAGCCGCATTGCCGGTGGGGTCACGGGCAAGGCGGGAAGGTAGCTAAGCCCGGCCGGTTGTGTTCATCCTGCGATTTTCGATTCGAGACGGCGGCCGAATCAGCATGAGTGACATCACCGACGTGGTAAAAGCTCTCACCGAGCTGGCGGCGGCATTGCGTAGCGCCGCCAGGAATGCGACGACCGCGGCGCCGCCCGAAGATGACCGTTACTACGATGGCAAGGCCACGGCCTATCACGATGCCGCGGGCATGGTTGACGCCGTGATGATCGGCCCGGCGATCCAGAGCGCACTGGACGAGTTAGATCGCCGGGAATACCGAGAGGCATTGAGAGGCGAGCGATGATCGTCATCGGCAACACCCGCTGGCAGCAGTGCTCGCACGGCAACTGGCCAACGCTGGACCGGGACGAGCTGCGGGAGTATGTCATCACGCAGGTCGACCGGCACGGCTACGGCTGGTCCGGTATGGCCGACCTGCTCAACCGTGAGCGCGTGCCCACCCTGAACGGCGGCGAGGAGTGGCGGGCGTCGTCCGTCCGTTCGCTGTACCACACCCCTCCCCGGCCGAGGATAGGCAGCCACGCATGACAGAACCGAACGTGAGTTACGGCGACCAGCGGGTGGCCATGGCTGGCGAGATCCTTTGCACCGAAGTGGGTTCCACTGTGCATGGCATTGCCACCGGCAGTGATGACCTTGACCTTATGGCAATTTATATAGAGCCGCGTGAGTGGGTGTACGGCGTCATCCCGGAAACCAACGACCCGAACGCCAATCCGGGCATGCCGCATTTCATCTCGCGCACCAAACCGGAGGGTCAAAGATCAGGGCCGGGCGACGTCGATATGGTCGCATACTCGTTACGCAAGTTCCTGCGCCTGGCAATCAAGGGCCACCCGACCGTCCTGCTCCCGTTGTTCGCACCGGAGGACAAGGTGCTGCGGGCGCACCGACTGGGCCGCGAGCTGCGCGAGATGCGCACCGCGTTCCTGTCGCAGGATGCGGTCGAGCGGTTCCTGGGGTACATGCGCGAGCAACACCTGCGGATGATGGGCGGCGGCAAGCAGAACCGGGTTCCTAACCGGCCCGAGTTGATCGAGAAGTATGGATTCGACGTAAAGTTCGCGGCGCATGCACTGCGCCTGGCGATGCAGGGGTGGGAGGTGGCCAGTACTGGGTACTTGTCCTTGCCGATGCAGAACGATGACCGGCAGGTGGTGCTCTCGGTCAAACGCGGCGAGATTTCACGGGACGCGGTGTCGGCCATGATCGCCGCTCTGGAGCTGCGCATCCTGGAGCTGCTCGCGGCTGGCAAGTGCCAGCTCCCGGTGCACCCATACCTGCCGGTGATCAACAAGTGGTCCATGGAGGCGCATGAAAGCCGCTGGTTCCACGGGCGGCGGTCGTGACGACCACCGGGATCGATGATCCCGAGGTCTGGCCAGCGTGCAGTAAGTGCGGCACGGCATGCGTGTTCTGCCGACGCATGAGCCTGGACAGGGACACCAATACCCTGGGTTATCGATGGGTCTGGGTCCGTGAGTGTGCGCACAAGAGCGCACCGTTCGTGCTGGTCAATGAGAACGGACCTGTCGAAACGGGTTGACACTCTCCCATCGGGCGGCTACACTGATGTAACAACCCCCCAACCGAGAGGACCGACATGGAACCAACCGAACTGAACTTCGAGCACGCGGTGAGCGTGACCGAGATTCCCAACGGCTTCTGGGTCGCCTGCACGTGCGGCTACGAGACCGGCTCGCACGACGAGGCCGAGGCCAACGACCTGGCCGGACTGCATCACGCGGAGACAATCGGATGACCGACGTCAAGGTGACCGTGGTCGAGGTCGACGCCGAGGGATGGGCAGACGCCGACACGATCGGCTATGACGACGCCGCATGTGAGGCCGAGCTGGTGTGTGGCGGTGTCCCGATCGGCGGCTACCTGCGGATCGACAGAGACACCGACATGGACGTCCCTGCCTACCGGAACTACTGGCTGATCAGGATCGACCGGGATGGCCATATGCCCGACATCGTTCGCTCGTGCGAGGACTGTTTCAGTCTGCTGTCCGAGATCGCACCGGCGATCGTCGCATTCAACACCCCACCCGAGAGGACGACAGGTGCGTCAACCGACTGACGAGGAGATTAAGGCGCGCGTCGCCAAGCTCCCGCGGACTATCCGCGATTACATCCAGCGCCTGGAGCAGGATGCGGAAGCCGCCAAGATGCGCGCCGACGAGATGCTCGGGCGTGTCCAGGCCGACCACGCCAGCTCCAAGATATTCATTGAGGCCATGGCGATCGACCAGGAACCGACCCCGATCAACCAGTACGCGCAGATCATGTTCAAGGTCGGCACCGAGCGCCGCGACCGGATCACGGCGCGGGTCGTGACCGATGCCGGGCTCGACTGGGTCGAACTGGCCACCGGCGACGGCGTCATGCTGACCCGGAGCGTCGCGTCGAACGTCGTGCGCGTCCGGCCCGATCCGTACTGGATGGATCGCACCTGGCCAGCGCCGTGAGCAGCCTCGTGGAGCACTGGCCAATGTGCCAACGGTGTGGAACCGTCTGCGTCAAGTACCTGCCCCGTGACGGCGGCGGCATCGTGGCCTGGAGACAGGATTGCCGGTGCCGAAACACGCACTTCGCGCGGGCTCGTGGGTGCAATTCCGCCGAACCGCTGGTGGTCCAGGCGACCGAGAGCCGATGGGAGACGTGGTGGGGTGTTCCGGTGACGTTCCTGCTCATCCTGGCCATCGCGCTTGTCGTGCTCCTGGTCTTTCGGTACCAGGGTCTAGAGTCTCAAGTCCAGGAGGCATGCTCCGAGACCGGAGCCGCCGCCAAGCTCGATCTCTCGTCGTTCGTGCCGCTGTGCTTGCGGGTGAAGTGACCGACCCGTGGCGGCAGGGCGTCGACCATCAGGCAGTGCGCGATGCCGTGCTGTTCTGGTGGGAGCACCGACACGAGCCGCGCGGCGAATACGAGCCCGGCCAGACGGTCGGCTACATGCCACTGGAGATGCGGTCGGAGATCCTGCAACACCTGGCCGGTCGGGTGGGTCGAGTGTTACAGGCCACCGCGGTCGACCAGCGGGTCATTCAGTTCGGCGGCGAGGAGGACGGCACGGCGATCGTCAGGATCGCGGCGACACTGGAGGAACTACTCCCGCTGTAACGCTTTACAGGACGAGGTATCCGGGCTAGGGTTCAACACGTCATCGGGTTGCAGGCAGTCGTTCATCCTTTGGGAGGGGGAGGTCCCTCGGTTCAAGTCCGAGGCGGGCCGAATACATCGGCCCGTAGCTCAGTCGCAGAGCGCCCAAAAGCTCGGCAGCCATTCCCTTATCTGATGACTACAACTGGATAGCTTTAACGGCGGGTTGAAGATGTTCGATCATCCACTGCTAATGGGGAGACTCGGGTTCAAATCCCGGCGGTCCTTCGGTTCCGTAGCTCAGTGGCCTAGAGCACCTAATCGGACGTCAATCCTTATCTGCCGTCTACAACTGAATCTTGATCGCGGGTTGCTGCTGTTCGGTTACCAGGAAAAGACAGGTCTAATAGCCTGTTGACGTGGATTCAAAGCCACGAAACTCGGACAACGAGACCTTACCTGCGATCCCGTCCTTACTCGCGGGTTGCTGTCAGTCGATCATCCCCCTTCACATGAGAAACAATCGGCCGACGTCCACTTATCTGCGAGCTAACTCTTATCCACTTCGGTGGGTTGAAAGGAACATCCGATGGTCGACGCACTGTCCCTCATCACCACGCGCGCCACTCCCCAGACGGAGCAGGCCGACCCCCGCCAGGCGCAGAACAACGCAGGCGGCTATTCCTTCGTCCTGGATGACGAGTCCCGGCTCGACCGCTTCCTGGTCACCGGCGTCGACTCCGGGACGTACTACGTCAACGCCAAGGATCTCGCGGTCGACAACGCCCAGGTCGTCATGCGCCTCGCCAAGAGCGACGGTGAATACCTGGTCCGCCGGGTCGTGGAGATCTCCACCGCAGGTCGCGCACCGAAGCAGAACGCCGGTGTCTTCGCGCTCGCCATGGCATCAGTGCTCGGTAACGATGCGACCCGCAGCGCCGCGTACCGGGCCATCCCCGACGTCTGCCGGACCGGCACCACGCTGTTCATGCTGGCGAAGTACCGCAAGCAGTTCGGCGGGTCGTCCCGCGGCTGGCGGAACGCCGTGGGTCGGTGGTACCTCGGCAAGAACGCCGACGACCTGGCCTACCAGGTGATCAAGTACCGGCAGCGCGAGGGTTGGACTCATCGGGACCTGCTCCGCAAGGTGCGCCCCAACCCGACCGACACGCACGACGCTCGCCTGCGCACGGTGTTGCGCTGGGCAGCCGGGCACGAGGTGGACGTCTCTGGTGTGCCGTTCCTGGAGGGGTACGTCAAGGCCAACGAGCCGGGCGCCAACGTGGCCAAGGCGGTTGCCGACTATGGACTCCCCTGGGAGGCGCTCCCGGACGAGGCCTTGGGTCGCACGGACGTGTGGAATGCCCTGCTCGACCGGCACATGCCGCTGGGTGCGCTGGTTCGCCAGCTCCCGCGGTTGACCAGGCTGGGGTTGCTCCCGCAGATGGGCGGCCGGACCGCTGATGTCGTCGCGCAGATCACCGACGGGGATCGGCTGCGCAAGTCCCGCATTCACCCGATGCGGATCCTGCTGGCCCACAAGACCTACGAGCAGGGTCACTCCGAGCAGGGGTCGTCCACCTGGACGCCGACCCGGCAGGTCATCGACGCACTCGATTCAGCGTTCTACGCTGCCTATGGAAACGTCAAGCCCACCGGCAAGCGGACCCTACTGGCGCTGGACGTGTCCGGCTCCATGGGTATGTTCTCGGTCGGTCCCATTACCTGCCGGGAAGCATCGGCGGCCATCGCGCTGGTCACCGCCAATGTCGAGCCGAACTGTGCAATCGTCGGCTACTCCAACACGCTGGTCGAGTTGGACATCAGCCCGCGACAGCGACTGTCGGATGCGGTGCGGAAGATCTCCAGTCTGCCGTTCCAGTCAACGGACTGCCGCCTGCCGTTCCGGGTCGCGAAGCAGGAGAAGTGGGCACTGGACACGGTCGTTTCGATGACCGACAACGAGACCTGGGCGGGTCCACAGCACATGCACCAGGCACTGGCGGATTACCGGGCCGACTCCGGCATTCCGGCCCGCAGCATTGTGCTGGGAATGACGGCCACCGGGTTCACGGTGAACGATCCGGCGGATCCGCTGGGCATGGACATCGGAGGGTTCGATGGCAGTGTGCCGCAACTGATCTCCGATTTCTCCGCAGGTGTCTGACCCACGTTTACTCGCAGCCCGCGCTCTCAATTCCGAGAGCGCGGGCTTGCTTGTCTCCGCGAAGGAACGTCGCAGTCAGCGGGACAAACTGATCCGCCGGGTCCGCGCCGACAACCCGGCCTACTGGACGTACGAACGGCTGGCCGCCGAGGTCGGCTGCTCCAAGGAACTGATCGCCTACATCATCACCGAGAGGAAACGGGATGGCTGACGAACTCACCCCGGAGCAGCTCGCCCGGCAGGAGGCCGAGGAGACCGGCGTCTGGCCGCGTGGTTCGTTGCCGTATCACCGTCACTTCGCCAGCAGTGCCGTTCATCGCGACGGGCACCCGGAGTGCGATCAGTCGGGCACGCCGCGCCGGGTGTGGGTGTTCGACACC